>Ga0209465_10000977_pt1 | contig 12949 bp, 9 predicted proteins | sample PanSoiPlot1MoBio_FD_188321 | JGI IMG/M metagenome (GOLD analysis project Ga0209465, IMG submission 188321) | Tropical forest soil microbial communities from Panama analyzed to predict greenhouse gas emissions - Panama Soil Plot 1 MoBio (SPAdes)... | ecosystem: Environmental > Terrestrial > Soil...
TGACGCGTTCATCTTGGGATCTATACGTTAAGGATTGAAGGGAACCAAACGACTTGAACGGCTGGAACGATCGGAACAATTGAAACGCAATGGTTCGGGCAGTTCCAGTCGTTCAAAACGTTCCAATCGTAGGGATAATCAGTACTAGATGAGGGAGAGATGATTTTTAGCCGCCACTCGGTTTTGAAAAGAGGTTGCTCCACCTGGGACCGGCAAGCCATGCCCCAAGAGGAGTTTCAGGTTCGCCTTGACGCCGCGCGACGAGAAATGGCGCGGCAAAATCTGGACGGCCTGGTGATCTATGGCGACAACTATTCTTTTGCCGATCTCTGTTACCTCACGAATTATTTTCCCAAGGTGCGCGGCGGTATCGCCGTCGTGCCGTGCAGCGGAACCCTCGCACTGTTGCTCAACATCGGCAGCCGGGATGTTCCGTTCGCCAAGACTTTGACCTGGGTTGAAGATGTGCGCGCCTCCAACTTTGTTGGTCGCGACGGCGCCGGTTTGCTGAAAGAAAAAGGCCTGGCTCAAGGCAAGATCGGTCTGGTGGATTCGGGACGAGGATTTCCCTTGCCCCAACTCGAAGAGCTAAAGGGCGCGCTGCCCGACGTTGAATGGAAGACCAATCACGCCCTGTTTCAGCGGATGCGGCTTAAGAAAAGCGACAGAGAACTTGCCGCTTTCCGAGGCGCGGGCCGCGCCCTGGCCGAAATCTGTGATGGCGCTCGGGCATTCATCAAAGCCGGAAGAAAAGAATACGAGGTCATCGCGGACATCGACCGTCTGGCGCGCGATAAAGGGGTGGAAGATATTCGCATCTTGGCCGGCGAGAGCCGACTCCAACCACCGGGTTTCAAGATGACCGCGAGCTTGGGCAATCACTGGGCGGCACACTTTGCGATACAACATGAACGCTATTGGGTGGAAGCGGGCCGCACCTACATTTTGTCCCCCGACCCGAAGCTACAAGACGCCTATGAAAAAGCCCAAGAAGTCGTTGAGCAAATGGCGAGAGAGTTGAAGCCAGGCAATGCGGTGGCAGCGATCGACGAAACCGCGCGCAGGCAACTCGGCGAGTTTTACGCTACGGCGTCAGTCTATGGCTTGGGAAACGGCATCGGTCTGGACCAGTGGGAGGCGCCCTTCTTGAGCGACGGCGAAGCACGGCAGATGGGACAGGAGTCCCACACCTCAGCTTCGTTGCGGCAGGATATGATCCTTACCTTGCGTGTTGTCTTTGAGACTGAAAGAAAGCTAACAGTCTTTGGCGACACCTATCAGGTAACACCGAACGGGCCGAAATCGCTGCTTTGAGCAGTGATAAATCATGAGACTGCGGTGATGGGACTTACCCTTGCAGCATCGTATGGTTTTACCCTCTGTCGTTTTAGGAGAGAGAAGGGCGAGGGCCACTTTATTCAGATTAGCTGAGACTGCATGAGAATCGCTGTCGATATCGGAGGAACGTTCACTGACTTGGTCGCAGTGAACGATAGCGGCCAATTGTTTCGCAGCAAATCGCTCACGACGCCGGACGATTTGGCCCGCGGCATCCAAGAATGCTTGAGCGCGGCGACGATAGACGTGGCGAGCGCCAGCTTTTTTGTCCATGGCTCCACGGTAACGATCAATGCCGTGCTCGAGCGCAAGGGCGCGCGCACGGGTTTGATTACCACCAAAGGATTTCGCGACGTCTACGAAATCGGCCGGGGCAACCGGCCGGAGGGATACAACCTTTTCTTCAAACGGCCGGTGCCGTTGGTGCCCAGAGACCTGCGCCTGGAAGTCGATGAGCGGCTTTACGCAACCGGCGAAGTGTTGAAGCCGCTGGATGAGAAATCGGCGTATGAATCCATCGACGCCCTCAAAGCGGCCGGAGTCGAAAGCGTTGCCGTGTGCCTGCTCCACTCCTACGCCAACGCTGTTCATGAACAGCAGTTGGGACAACTTTTGCGCCGGCAGTTTGCCAACGCCTACGTCTCCCTGTCACACGAAATTCTCCGCGAGTTTAGAGAATACGAGCGGACGTCGACGACGGTGCTTAACTCCTACGTCGGCCCGATTGTCAGTCGTTATTTGATCTCTTTGGAAAAGATGCTCGGTGATTCCGGATTCCGCGGAACGTTTCGCGTTATGCAGTCCAACGGCGGGGTGATGTCGGCGGCGACGGCGAAGAAAATGCCGGTGACGATGATGGAATCGGGTCCCGTGGCGGGCGTGATTGCCGCGGCCCAGCTCGGCGAGAAGCTCGACTGTCGTCATATCATTTCATTCGACATGGGTGGAACCACTGCCAAGGCGAGCCTTATCAAAGACTTTCATCCCGAAGTGACGAGCAGCTACTACGTTGGCGGCTATGTTTCCGGTCATCCGATGATGCTGCCAGTGGTTGACATCGTCGAAGTCGGCAACGGCGGCGGCAGCATCGCGTGGATCGATCCCGCGGGTGGCTTGAAAGTCGGGCCACAAAGCGCGGGAGCGACGCCGGGTCCAGCTTGCTACGGTCAAGGCGGTGCCGAGCCCACGGTCACGGATGCCAATCTTATCGTGGGACGCATTGATCCAGAATATTTTCTCGGCAGCGGGATTCGCTTGCAGCGGGACAAAGCGGCGCAAGCGATCACCGAGAAAATCGCTGAGCCCCTTGGCTTTTCTCTCGAAGAAGCGGCGCTGGGAATTCTTACCATTGCTAACTTTAGTATGTCACTGGCGGTGCGGGCGGTTTCGGTTGAGAAAGGCTATGACCCGCGGGATTGTGTGCTTGTTCCAAGCGGAGGCGGAGGGCCGCTTCATGCGCTCGCCATTGCCAGAGAGCTTTCTGTGCCCCGGGTAATCATTCCACCGATGCCGGCGCATTTCTCGGCCTTAGGGATGCTGCTGGCGGACCTCAAGCATGACTATGTGCAAACCTTCGTGCGTGAGTTGGCGGAGACCACGGGCGCCGACATCGCCGATGCGTTTGCATCCTTGGAAAGATCGGCGACTGACACTCTGACCGAGGAGGGGGCTGGGCGGGATCAAATTCTTCTACGGCGATTTCTGGACATGCGCTACCGTGGACAGGAGTACACGCTGCCGGTTCCGATTACGGAAGATCTCCGCGCCATAACTGACTTCGAGGCGATCCGTTCCCGGTTCGACCAGTTGCATCAAGAGCACTATGGCCACTCGGCTCCGAGGGAGCCGGTGATGATGGTTAATCTGCGTCTCTCCGCGCTCGGAAGGTTTGAGAACCGGCTCTCTCTCGCTTCTCCATCGCATGACGGCGACAGGGGAGAGCGCGGAAAACGTGCGGTCATATTCGAGAACGGACAAGGCGCCGTGAGTTGCCCGATCTTTTTGCGCAGCGGATTCGTAGCCGGCGACCAGCTACAAGGACCGGCCGTGATTGAAGAGGTTGGCGCGACCATTCTGCTCTATCCGGGAGATAAAATGCAGGTGAATGAAGCCGGACATTTGGTGATCGAGGTGGGGGGTTAAAGCGTTCTCGACGATGGCTCATTTCTTGATTACTTTGGGACGATCACACTTTGGTGTCTCGCAAATTTCTTTAGAAAGTTTAGCCGATGACAGCAGCTAAAGCGCACACCCCTTTTTCCAAGGGCGAACAATCATGAATGCGAATAGGGCACAAGTCCTCGAGTTCATCATTTGTAAACAGTCTCCGTTTTTTTGTTCCCCTCTTTGGAAAAGAGGCGCCAGGGGAGATTTTCTTGCACTAACTGAAGCGAAATGACTGAAGAAACGCTCACTGAGAAGCTAGCTTGTTATCAAGCTGGGCTTCGACTCGATCAAGTTCCTGACACAGTCGTTCACGCAGCGAAGCTCCATATTCTCGATTCCCTCGGTTGCTTGTTAGCCGGCACGCGTTTAGAACCGGGAAAATTGGCCTATGATTTCGCCCTCCGTATGATCGGCCACGCCAACGCCTGTTCCGCCACCCTGTTTGGAACCAACACTCGAGTTTCGTATCTCGACGCCGTCCAAGCCATGTCGGTGGCGGCGCACTGCGGGGAGATGGATGACATTCATAGTGGCGCCGGGACATGCATCGGCGGTATGGTCATTCCGGCTTTGATTTCGATGGCCGAAAGGTTCGGCGGCCACGGCCGCAGATTTCTCGAAGCTGCCATCGTGGGCTATGAAACCACGGCGCGGATTGGACTGGCTATCGACGCGCCGGGTTTGTTTGCTGGCGGCTGGTGGCCGAGCACCGTTTGCGGCGCGTTTGGCGTCGCTGCCGGCGGAGCGAAGTTTTTGGAATGGTCGGCGGAAAGAACAGCAAATGCTTTGGGTGTCGCAGCGCTTCACGCGGGCGGGATGATCACCGGCGGCAACGAAGGCGCTACAGCGCGCCATTTCGTCTTCGGCCGCGCCGCGCAGAGCGGAGTTGCAGCGCTCCTGGCGGTGGAACAGGGCTTTACCGGTCCCAGATGGGCCTTTGAAGATCCGCGCGGGTTTTGTCTCACGCTTTGCAAAAATCCCCGATGGGAACATTTGACGCCGGCCAACAAATTTCATTTGCCCGATGTGGCCTTTAAGCCGTACCCTTGCGCGCGCCAGCTTCACGCTGGCGTCGAAGCACTGCTCCGGTTGCTTGAGGAACATGCGATCACTGCGAAAATGATTGAAAAGATTAAGCTCTCCCTGCCAACTGCCAACGCCAGTATGGTCAATCGCCCTTTGCTGACCAACAGTCGCGCCGCTACCCTGGGCAGCGGCCAGTACGTCATGGCGGTAACGGCGGCGCGAGGAAGAATCGATCTGGCCTCATTTGAAGAGGAATTCCTGCGCAGCAATGAAGTGTTGGCTTTGATGCGCAGAGTTGAAGTTGATGGCGACACGCGATTGGATCAACATTTTCCAAAATATTGGCCGGCCCGAGTCACTCTCCAACTTTCGGATGACCGCTCCTTGACGCATGAGGTGATCATTCCCAAGGGTGAAAGCGGCAACCCGATGACGCGCAAGGAGGTGGAGGAAAAGTTTCTCTCACTGGCCGCGCCGGTGCTCGGCAAGGAAAAGGCGCAATTGGCAGTCAAAGAAGTTTCTTCATTGGAGTCGCGAGAGTCTTTACTACCGCTATCGTCGGCGCTGTCCGTTGGAGTTTGATCTGAAGGGCTTTTTTGATAGGGGTGCGACGCGCAATTCAATATGATGGGCACCCCTTCCTCACTCCTTCCCCGTCAAGGCGAAGGATGTAAGAGGTACGGAGTGCGATTGAAGCGAACCAGCGCTGTTGGCTATAAGAAAATTGTCTCAAGATTTTGGAGGCTCCGTTCATGAACTCATTATCCACCCCCGGTTACGATCTGCTCTACGACGTCATCAGGCACCGATCGAGCATCCGCAAACTAAAGCCGGATCCAATTCCCGACGAATACATCAACAAAATTCTCGAAGCGGGCCGCTGGGCGATGTCCGGAGCGAATTCCCAGCCTTGGGAGTACATCGTCGTTAAAGACCCTAAGGTTAAAAAAGACTTGTTTCGCTGTTATACGGAAGTCAACGCGGATTTCATTTATTGGATGGAGCAACAGCGGGTTTTCGAGCTGAGACATCCAGCCTATCAGATGACTGCCGACAAAGCCGTCGAACAACAGCGGCGGGGTGCTGGCTGGTCGGAAGCGCCTGCATTGATTGTCGTGGTCGGCGATGGACGGCGCCAATGGGGCACGGTTCAAGGCGCTCATACTTTCGGCCGCGATCAATCCCACCTCACCGACGGTTTGGCGAATACGTGTACGTTCATGCATCTGGCGGCGGTATCGCTTGGCCTCGGCACGCAATGGGTCACCATTCACATTCAGGAACCTTTCAAGAGAGTCCTGGGCGTGCCCGATCTCATGATGCTGTACCTCATTATCCCGATCGGCTATCCAGCGGTGGAGCCGTCGGAGGGCGTGCGACGCCCGTTGGAAGAGATCGTGCATTACGATCACTACGACGAATCGAAGTTCATGAGCAATGAACGGGTCATTCAATTTCTCTACGAATTGCGCGGGAAGACGTTGCAAACCTATCGCCAATCGTACGTCGGCAAGGAGGAGCCGAAAGGGAGCTAAGCGCGGACTCTCGTCCGCTGGTGCAGAATTTTTAGTGTCATTCTGAGGAGCGGCACGCGGCGAGGAATCTAGATTCCTCGGCTTCGCCTCGGAATGACAGGCAGTCGTGGTTGCTATACAATCCAACTTAGAGGGAAGCCGTGGCCATCGATCCCATTACCGTCGAAATTATTCGTTGCGCTCTCAAAGCGGCTGCCAATGAGATGTCCGCAGTGCTGAAAAAGACCGCCTACAATATGATGATCTACGAGGTGCAGGACTACTGCGTCAGCATCGTTGATCACGAAGGCCGAACGATGTCACAGAACGAAGGCGCCTTACCGATTTTCCTCGCTGATCTGGGCGTAGCCGTGCAAGATGGCGTGGAGATTTACGGTCTGGACAACATTCGCCCGGGCGATGTTTTTCTAGTCAATCACCCGGAAATCTGCGGCCAGCATCTCAACAACATGGTGGTTTACACACCGTTTTTTTGGGAGTCGAAGCTCATGTGCTTTTTGGCCGTGCGAGCGCACTGGATCGATGTCGGCGGCGGGAGCACCGGTTTCGGGTCGAGCATGACCCGGGATGTTTACGAAGAAGGTTTGCAAATTCGCTCGGTGAAAATTTACGCCGAGGGTAAACCCAATGTCGAAGTCCTGCGCTTGATCGAGGACAACATCCGATTCCCGGAGTCCTCGCTGGGAGACCTGCGGGCGCAGATCGCTTGCTGCCGCACCGGCGAGGAGCGGTTGCAACAGATTTGTCGTAAATACGGTGGCGCACGGTTTCTGGATGCCGTCCACGTGATTTGGGATCAAACCGACGACCTGGTTCGTGAGTCGGTGCGCGCGATTCCCAACGGGGTCTATGAGGCCGCTTCGTTTCTCGACGACGACGGCAGAGATTTCACCAAAACGATTCCGATCAAAGTTAGGGTCGAAGTGCGCGGCGACGAGCTAACCATCGACTTTTCCGAAGTGAGCGATCAAGTGCCGGGCTTCATCAACTGCGGCTCTTCCGGAGGGATGGCCGCGGCCCGCGTTGCGTTTAAGGCGCTGACGGCGCCACATCGCGAAGTCAATGAGGGCTCGTTCCGTGCGCTTCATGTCATTTTGCCGCCGGGAAAATTGCTCAGCGCGCGGCGCCCGGCGCCCATCGGTGGATGGAGTTTGTCGTTGCCGACTGTGCTGGACACCATCTTTCGCGCTTTGGCGCCGGTGCTGCCAGACCGGATTCCTGCGGCGCACAAGGGCGACATGGGCGGTTACGCGATTTTCGGAAGCCATCCACGAACCGGGCGGCGCTATGTGTGCCAGAACATCATCGGGGGAGGTTGGGGCGGGCGGCCGTTCGAAGACGGCGCGTCGGCTTCAGTGTCGATGTGCCAGGGAGACGTGAAGAACACGCCCATTGAGCTTCAAGAGCTGTACTATCCCCTGCTTTACGAGTGTCACGCCTTGCGTCCTGACAGCGGCGGCGCAGGCAAATTCCGCGGTGGCATCGGGGTCGAACTCAAAGTCAAACCGCTGCACAACCTTTTCGTAAGCCGCAACACTGACCGTGTCAAATGTCCTCCGTGGGGTTTATTGGGCGGCGAAGAGGGGAAAACCAATCGAACTTTGGTTCAGCGCTACGGCGGAGAAGAAACGCTGCCCGGAAAATTCAGCCACCTCTTAGTAAAGCCCGGAGAGACCGTGACATTCCTCACGGCTGGCGGCGGAGGCTATGGCGACTCGTCGATGCGAGACGCGTCCGCAGTAAAGCGCGATGTTGCTTTGGGCTATGTTTCAATAGAGAACGCAAAGCGGAATCATCCGCGTGCGTTCGCATCGAATCCGTAGCAATTTTCGTTGATACTGCGCTGTTTCCGTCGTGTATCAGCGTCGCTCATGGATATTTCTTGTCCCACTTGTGAGTCATTTTGCGACGCGGTGTCTCATCTACGCAATTCAGATTGAAACAATGCAATAATCTTCTGACTTGCGATGCGGCACGTCCTTTGCTCGCTTTAAACCCGGCGAGGATCAACGTGGAAAGGATTCTGATAGTCGAAGATGATCGCATTGCACTTAGAAACGTAAGCCAATTCCTAAGCGGGGAGGGCTACCAGGTACAGCGAGCCAACAACGGGGATGAAGCTTTGAAATTACTGGAGAAAGAAAAGTTCGATTTGGTATTATCGGACGTTATAATGCCCGGAACGGACGGAGATCGTCTTCTCGCTCACGTGCGCTCCCGCTTCGCGGACTACCCCGATAATTTTAATGAGTGGAAACCTTACTTTGGCACCGTCTGCGATATTCTTTCAGGGAGCCAACGGCTAGGTTCTCAAACCAATCGATCTCGGAAAGTTGCTCGAGAAGATTAAAGATACTTTCAACAGATAGCGAGCTCTATGGCATCTGCTTTCCGTAGAAAAAAAGGTTGCCAAACTTGGCACCTGTGCAGCAATTGCTCAAGCTGGCCGACATCGGACTATGACGAGCGTCGTATCCTTCCGCCCATCCAGGACGAGATCTGCAACGAGTGCCAGGCCAAAGTACGAGAAGGGAACTGCGGTTAGACGTTGTGAGCCGAAACTGTTTGAAATTTTAGAGTCGCCTGCTCCCCCACGAAATACAGCACCTCTAGTGAATCTGAATAGTCCACCTGTTTTTCACGGGCGAATTTATCGAAGCATGATAAGCAGACAACTTTGTTCTGATATTCCGCCGGCACAATCTTTTTCCACATTTCATCTGGAACGTGGAAATCGAACTTATCCCGACAGCTACAAACCTTGCACGTTTGTCGCCTAAGGCTTCTCAGATTGGTTTGCGGCGTCCTCTCCATTTTCCACCCCCTCTTACGGAGGGATACAGCAACGAGCGTACCAGTCTAGTAAGTGTCTGAAATAACTGGCTTCTACAGTACAACGCGCGTTAAACGATTATATCTGTTTCCTTTCTGAGACAAATTTTCCCTATCCCCTACGGTGAGCCCTTGGCAACCATGCACGGGCTCTTGTTGCGATCTTCTCGCGCTCCAAAAGGAATAAAACTTCGTCATGCCGGCATGGACAGCCGGCATCCAGATTCGCAAAGATGCTCCCGCAAACAGCACTCCATGCTGAATGACACAATCAAGGGGACTCTGCTGGGAAGTGATCGAAGTCCCTCTGCCGCGTATTTTCAAATGGCGCGCTTTAGTCCATCGACTCCAGCGAAGCGATTTTTCGTGCCTCCATCATTTTTTCCATCTGCCTGAGCGCCGCCGCTAAATCGATAGCCTTCCGAAGCACGGGCGCCATGGGATCTTTTATTTTATTGAATCGTAAAGGTACGCTCTTGATCGTGAAGCGCGACGGATGCAGCCGCGATTTCACTTCCTGCCAGAGGAGCGGACACGAGACTGTCGCTCCGGGCAGCGGGCGCACGGTAAAAGGCGCCGCGATGGTGACACCGTAACCATTCTGGCCGAAGTCGATGTAAACCTTGCCGCCGCGGGCCGCAATTGGCCGCGCGATGGTCGAGATCTCCGGAAGCGATTCATGTCCCAGAATCGCTAACAGACGCGCAAAGGTTTTCGCTTGCTCATGGGTGTGGCGGGCGCCCAAGGGAACGAGAATGTGGAGGCCCGACGCGCCGGAGGTCTTGATGAAGCATTCGAGTCGAAGGTCAGTCAGAATCTCGTGCAGCGCCCGTGCAACTTTGATCACATGCGCAAAGGGCGCGCCTTTCGGATCCAGATCAAGCACCAGCCAGTCCGGCCGCTCGAGGGAATCGATGCGCGAGCTCCACAGGTGCAGCGGGATCGTGCCCATATTTATGACGTAAAGGAGAGTCTCGATGTCGTTTACGATGATGTAGCCGATGTCGCGGTCAGTATCCTTGGAATAGATTTTTTCTCGCCGCACCCAGCTCGGAACAAACTCAGGCGCATCTTTCTGAAAGAACGATTTTCCCGCGATGCCATCGGGGTAACGGGTGAGCACCACAGGGCGATCTTTTAGATAGGGGAGCAAAAGCGGAGCGATGGTGCGGTAGTAATCGATCAAGTCGCCCTTAGTGTAGCCTTCTTCAGGCCAGAAAATTTTTTTCAGATTGGTAAACTTCACTTGCTTCTGCTGGACGGTTTCTACCGGAGCCTCAATTGGCAGTTCCGGAAGACTCAACGGCGCAGGTTCGTCTTTCAGGCAGTCCTCGGGTTTCTTGTCCGTTCGCAGTCCGAGGAAAGCCGGGTGACGGATGCCGTCGTCGTCGGTCCAATCCGAGAAGCGCACGTCGCAAACGAGCTTGGGGTCGACCCAGTGATTGCCTCGACCGGTCGGACTTTTTTCCTCGAACGGCGAGGTTGCGCGCTTGAGCGGCTGCATCTTTTCCCAAACCGACTTGAGCACCTTGCTGTCGAACCCGGTGCCAACCTTCGACACATAGGTCAATTTCTTGCCTCGATAGATTCCTAAATGGAGCGCGCCGAAATAGCTCCGCCCGCCTTGCGGATCGGTGTAGCCGCCGATGACGAATTCCTGGCGGCGTTGGCATTTGATCTTGATCCAATCCCGCGAGCGCCCGCCCACGTACCGGCTCCGGATCTTTTTCGCCACGATTCCTTCCAGTCCCCGGTCGGAGGCTGCGTCAAAGAATGCTTCACCAGCTTTCTCGATGTGGTCGCTGTAGCGCGCCCGGCCCAACGGTGGAAGGAATTGCTTCAAGCATTCTTTGCGCTCGATCAAAGGAAGCGAACGAAGATCGCGTCCTTCGAGAGCAAGGCAATCGAAGAAAACCCCTTCCACGGGCACCACCCTCGCCGCGCGCTCGATGTCATAATCGCCGGTGAGATGCATGCGCGCTTGAAGTTTCTGAAAACTTGGTTGTCCGTGCTCGTTGAGGGCAATGATCTCGCCATCAATGACAAAATGATTCACGGGCAATCGTTTGAGCGCCTCTCTCAATTCTGGATAACGGTTCGTCATCAGCGTTCCGTTGCGCCCGACCATTTCAACAGCGTCTCCGTGCCGCTCCGCAAGCACCCGTACGCCATCATACTTAATCTCGAAAATCCACTCGGCTCCCGAAAAGGGCCGCTCCTGTAAGGTCGCAAGCATCAGCGGTTGGTTGCGAGCGGAGAATGACTGCCTGGGCGCTTTGAGTTTTTCCAAATGCGCGTGAAGCCGGGAAAGTTTGGTGGGCAGGTCGGCCATTTCTTCCAATGTGAGGCCGGAGACTACCGATTGAGGATAACGTTCGGTTAGCTCCGTGTCAGCAACAAAGGAATCGGCTTTTTTTAACAGCAACCAATCTTTTTCCGTTTTGGCCATCCGCGCGAGCGTCCACAGGCCGCGCATCTTATGGCCAAAAAATTCCACGTCAAGCTTACCTTGTTCCAGTTGATCCAGCGGATTTTCCGCTTTCAACAAACGGTAGTAGCCGTGGTCCCAGATGATCACCGCGCCCGCTCCGTAGTTGTCGGGCGGAATAACGCCCTCAAAGTCGGCGTATTCGACGGGATGGTCTTCGACATGCACGGCGAGGCGTTTCTCCTCACGGTGCAACGAAGGTCCCTTGGGGACGGCCCAGCTTTTCAGCACGCCGTCCATTTCGAGCCGCAGATCGTAGTGGAGCCTGCGGGCGCCATGCTTCTGTATGACGAAGCGCGAACCTGGGGCCGCGCGGCCACTGCCGAAGGGTTCAGGCGTACGCCCGGGATCGCGCTTTTTTCTGTAGAGGTCGAGCTTGGAGGTAGATTTCATCTTGTTGAAAGATATCGCATGGTCTATTATGGTTTCAAATCGCCAGGCTCTGACAATGGCGGAGTTCAAGGTTCAAAGGTTGTCCTGAGAGCAGTGAAGGATCTCTTCTTTCCCAGTGACAGATCCTTCGAAGCTCAGGATGCGCGTTGCGCACTTTGACATTGGGCCGTTGAACTAGAGTCAAGGAGGAACTTCCATGCCCCCACATTCGATCGGCTCCGGCACGATTTCTTTTGGTCTGGTCTCCATTCCGGTGAAATTGTATCCGGCCGCATCCTCCCAGTCGGTCGCCTTTAATATGCTCCATGCGAAATGTGGCAATCGCATCCGCCAGCAGCGCTTTTGCCCGGTCTGCAACGAGGTGGTTGAGCGCGACGGGTTCGTGAGAGGTTACGAATTCGCCAAGGATCAATACGTCACCGTTAACGACGATGAGCTCAAGGCGCTCGAAGGTGAAGCGTCCAAAGCCATTGAAATTTCCGAATTCGTTCCCCTGTCGAAGGTCGATCCGATCTATTTTGAAAAAAGCTATTATCTTGGTCCCGACAAGGGCGGCGAAAAGGCCTATCGATTGTTGGCCGATGCCATGACGCAGGCGGATAAGGTCGCCCTGGCTAAATTCGTCTTGCGCGGCAAAGAGAATCTGGTGCTCGTGCGCGCCGCGCAAAAAGGGCTCATGCTGCACACCATGTATTTTGCCGACGAGGTGCGCAACTTCGATGAGATCTCCAAAGGCGAATCGGCCAAGATCACCGGGGCCGAGACTAACCTCGCGCTGCGCTTGATCGATGAATTATCGAACGAGCAGTTCAACCCCGAGCAGTACGAAGACGAGTACCGCCAGCGCGTGCTGGAACTGGTGAACACTAAAGCAGAGGGTAAGGAAATTACCATCGTAGAGCCGCAAGTACAGCGCGCCCAGGTGATCGATTTGATGGACGCGCTCAAAGAGAGCCTGGGAAAGAAATTCACCAAAGAGAAGAAGCCTGCAGTGCGGGCCAAATCAACCGAGCCTGAAAAAGTCAAGAAGAGGGCTCAGTCCGCCAAAAAATGAAACTTTTCTCCACCGGCGAGGTGGCGAAAATTCTGAATCTTCCCGATCGTCGCATCCGTTCCTTTGTGCGCGCGGGTTTTGTTGCGCCGGGACGAGGCGAAAAGAAATCACTCCGCT
>Ga0209465_10000978_pt1 | contig 12949 bp, 8 predicted proteins | sample PanSoiPlot1MoBio_FD_188321 | JGI IMG/M metagenome (GOLD analysis project Ga0209465, IMG submission 188321) | Tropical forest soil microbial communities from Panama analyzed to predict greenhouse gas emissions - Panama Soil Plot 1 MoBio (SPAdes)... | ecosystem: Environmental > Terrestrial > Soil...
CGGCGGCCATCGACTTCGCCGGCGGCCGCAGCGAAACTCTGACGACGAACCCGTTGGGAAGCGACAAGATCAAGGAAATGACCAAGGAAAACGAGAGCGATTTCTTCCTGAGAAAGGATGTGGACGGCAACGGCATTGGCGATGGCAGGGACTGCGGCGGCACGATTACTTTAGATGTCAATGGCGTCCCGACCACCACGTTTCCCTGCACGCACCGGATCGACATCAAGCCGAGTTTCCCCTTCCCCAAGACCATCAACCTTGGCACCGAGGCCACGATCACGGTGGTAATCTTCAGCGAGAGGTGCGATCCCGCCACGGGCTGCACGCTCAAGGGCCAGAACGCGTGGGACGCGACGCAGCAAGTCGTGACTTTGACGAACGGCTGTACGGCGTCAACAGCACCCTGCCTCACGTTCAGCGTGGAGACCGTCGTCGAGCCCGTGAAGACGAACCAGAACGGCCAGGGCACGTGCTCCGCGCAGGACTTCGCCGACCCGATGACCGGCCAGATAGATGGAATCAAGGACTTGAAGTGTCAGTTCTCTACCAGTGGGTTGCCGAAGGGTACACACTTCGGCGTCGTGTCCGGCTACTTCGTCGACCCGAGCGATCACAACGCGGTGAAGGCGTTCAGCGCCAGACAGGAGGTAACCATTCAGTGAGCCGCGTCGCTCAAATGAGACGGTGGCGCGGAATGACGCCAACCAAACGCTTGACCCCAGGGCAGCCTGACGCTGACGGGGCGAGCCGAAGAAGGGAAGATCATTATGACAAGTAAACGCGTTTTAGGAGTGGTAGCGGTGATCGCGCTTGTCGCACTGCCCGCGACGGGAGCGCAGGCGGGCAGTGGGGGAATGCCGTCCCCACTCACGGGGTTCTTTCTGTGCAAGTCGATCAACGGCGACGACGCTGCGCAGCGCGTCAATGCCGATTCAACTGACCCGGGGGCTGGCTGGGGCTTCAAACTGCCGGGTGTCCGGATCGGCAATGCGATCCTTGGGTGTGCATTCACCAAGCTGTTTAACCCTTCGACCGGGAACGAGATAAGTCCCAATCCCAATGTCTTGTTCGAGCAACTGAAGTGCTATTCCGTCTCCGTCCCTCGTAGTCAAACGGGCTTAGTAGCCCCACAACCAAGCTACATCGTGAGCGATAACTTGTTTCCAGGCGGCGTGGATCAGAACGTGAGCACTGGGTCGGTGACACTCATTTGCGCACCGGCCAGTTTTACGAACCCTCACTGATCGCGCCACAGGGATGACGCCGGTCACGCCCGGAGGGCCCACGTTGCTTGGTCCTCCGGGCTCGGACGCGGTGGCCGTAATTCGGCGGCGCGAACCACACCATTGATTGGCGTCGCGCACCTGTTACCGCGGGAGCCGCGCGAAGTTTAACCGTTTCATCGGCGCCGCAGCGACCACCGATGGGATGCGGCCGCTCCAAGGGGCTGCCGACTCGAATGCAGCTGCGGCCCGGAGGACGGCAGCCTCCTGACGACGGCGAGCGACGATCTGGAGGCCGACGGGCAATCCGCTGCGCGTGAAGCCGCAGGGCACCGAGATCGCCGGCAGGCCGGTCAGCGTGATGGCATATGTCAGCGAGAACCACTGGAAATAGTTCTCGAGCGGTTTGCCGTTGATTTCGGTCGGATAGGGTTGCTCGACCGGGAAGGGCGGCACGGCGACCGTGGGCAGCACGAGCAGATCTCTCGTCGTCATGAACGTCTGCACACGCTGCCAGAGTATCGATCGTAAGAGTTCACCGCGGGCGATATCTCGGGTGCGCAGTGCGAGACCGTATTCGACGTCCGAGACGAGATCCTTCTGCATCTGTTCCCGCCATTGCGGCAGTTTGTCGGCGTGCAGAGCGACCATCGTAAGCGCACGGGTGCCACGGATGATGTCGGGCACCTCTGAAAACGCGGGGCACACAGCCTCGACCCTAGCGCCGAGCTTGCGAAACACCGTGACGGCATCTTCGGCAACACGGCGGACCTCCTCCTCCACGGGAAGCAGGCCATTCAGGTCCGGCGTCCAGGCGACCCGCCAGCCCTTCATCGAAGGGCGGTTGACAGCGCGCGTGAACTGGGTCGCGTCGACCTCGTAGGAGAGTGGGTTCCGATCGTCGGGGCCGGCCATCGCGGCGAGCATGAGCGCGATGTCGCCGACGGTGCGCGCGATTGGTCCGGCCACTCCGAGAGTGTCCCAGACCAACGCGCGCGGATGTGACGGCACGAGACCCGGTGTTGTCCGGAACCCCACGACACCGCAGAAAGATGCTGGCACACGAAGCGAGCCACCGAGATCCGAGCCCTGGGCGATCGGGCCCATGCCGGTCGCCACGGCCACCGCAGCGCCGCCGCTCGAGCCGCCACAGCTGCGCGTCGTATCCCACGGGTCGCGCGTGGGACCGAACACCGCGTTGAACGTGTTGCCGCCGGCGCCGAACTCGGGCGTATTCGTCTTGCCCACCACGATGGCCCCGGCCGCCTTGAGACGCTGCACCACGAGGTCATCTCCGTCGGGTACGTGGTCCTTGTAGATGAGCGATCCCCATGTCGTGCGAATCCCCTTCGTTGCGAACAAATCCTTGATCGACACCGGCACGCCGTGGAGCAGAGGCAGCCGGGTGCCCTTTCGGCCGAGCATGCGAGTCGCCCGGCGGGCCGCCGCCAGCGCAGATTCGCGTGCCACGGTGACGTAAGCGTTCACCGCGGGGTTTACCGCGTTGATGCGGGCGAGCACCGCCTGCATCACCTCGAGCGGTGAAGTCTTCCGTGCGCGGTAGAAACGCACAAGCTCGGTAGCGGGAATGAAGCACAGGTCGCGACTATCGCTCATGGGTTCGATCGCTGCCATGAGCACCCCGGGGGCTGGGGCGGGCCTCGAGCACGTTCAGACCGCGGCGTCCACAACCGGCGAGCGCAGGAAGGCCGGCCGTCGTCTGTACACGAACCAGCGTGTGACCCACTCCACCGGCCCCACGGCGAAGTAGCCGAGCCACGCCAAGGACGCGAGCATCTGAAACACCAGGACTCCCACGACGATCGCCAGCTGGCCGGTCCGGTCCACGCGGCCGAAGAGACCGAGACCGTGGCCGTAGAAGATCGTCGTGCAGATCACCGACTGCAGCAGGTAGTTGGACAGGGCCATTCGTCCCACGGCGGCCACCGGGCGAAGCGGCCAGCCGCGCTGGCAGAGCAGCATCACGAGGGCCGTCCAGCCCAGCGCCACGAAGAAGTTGCCCCAGTAGTGGAGCTGCTCGCTGATCAGCGCGAAATCGAGCAGGTCAAACTTCGTCACGAAACTCCGCCAGAGGCCGAGCGAGATCAACAGCATGCCCGCCCCGAACCCGAGCGCCCCCATCCGAAGATAGAAGCCTCGCGACCAAGCGGCGCTGAGGACGCCGAGCTTGAACAGCGCCATGCCGATCAGCATCAGGCCTGTCATCTGCCAGAGAAGACGGGTGACGAACGTCACCGTCTCGGTCTCCAGCGCCGCTGGCACGCGATGGGCCATCTGCTCGGTCCATCCCCCTCGGTACTGGGCAATCTCGAGAGCAACAGCAGCTGGCCGAGGCGTCCAGTGCTCTCTCCACGCCGCCAGGGCGACCGGGTCGGACTGTGCCGTCGACCATGTCAGCCCGAGCGACAGTGCCGAGCCGGCGGCGAAGACCAGGCCGCCGAGTACCAATAGCCACCGGGGCGAGAGTCTACGGACAGGAAAGACGACAACGCCGGAGAGGGCCAGGGGGACGAGCATGTCTCCATACCAGATGAAGTACGCGTGCAGGAGACCAAGGGCCAGCAGGGCTGTCATCCGACGCACGTGGGCACGCCCGGCCGACAGGGCCAGATCACCACCCCGCCCCGACTGCATGACGATGCTGACCCCGAGCAGCATGGCGAAGATCGAGATGAACTTCCCGTCCGCGAGCTGGGACGTGGCGAGCCATACCCACCAGTTCAGACCCGCGAGGTCACCGTACGCCGTCGGGTTCCAGCGGGCCAGACTGGGGAATGCGAAGAGCTGGATGTGGACGGCAAGCATCCCGAGCACGCCAACTCCCCGGAGCACGTCGAGCGACCTGATCCGCGGCGAGGCACTCGTGGCAAGCGACGCTTCGTCCACGCGAGTGCTCACTCCTTCGGGACACCCAGCTCGCTCAGTAAGGAGGCAACATGGCGGAGCCAGAGCGGCATGTCCATCGCGGCGAACAGGCGCTTTGCCGCGAGCAAATGCTCCTCAGCGCGGTCGTGGTCGCCCGCGCAGAGGTACAACCGGCCGATCCCCAAGTGGCCGCGTGCGAGCAGGGGCCTCATCTCGAGCTCTGCGGCCAGCGCGATGGCATCCAGATAGTGGTGCTCGGCCTTCTCGATGCTGACGCTGTCGCGCGCGGCGGTCTCGCCCAGCACGTGAAGCAGCGCGGCTACATCCCCGCGCTGACCTCGCTCACCGGCGAGGCTCAGCGCCCGCTGAGCCAGCGCCGCGGCCTCGTCGACGCGATCGGCAAAGAGGCAGGCCTCGGCGAGCAAGGCGAGGACGGATGCCTCCTGCATGAGGAGCCGCTTGGACTCGACTTCCTCGGCCGCCGCTCGCACGAGGGCCACACCCTCCTCGATCCGCCCGGCCAGGAGATAGCAGCTGCCCAGCAAGCGCGTGGCCTGCGGACGCAGCAGCGTGATGTTCGCGTCACCGGCAACTCGGCACGCCCTCTCGAGCACGGGGCCTGCGACCTCGAGGTCTCCCTTGACGAGGGAGACGTAGCCCAGCCCGAGGCATGCGGCGGTCAGGCTGTAGGGCATCTCGAGTCCTTCGGCCAGGGCTACGGCCCGCCGGCCGGCGTCGACGCCCTCGTCGAACTCCCCCAGCTCCGCGAGGCAGCGCGCGAACCACGCATGGCTGATCGCCTGATGCGCGTCCCAAGAGGCCACCATGCCGAGGGCACCCGTCCATCCTTCGGGCTGGGGCGCTCGCGTGACCGTCCGCAATAGATTCGAGGCGCGTCGGTAGTCGCCGAGAGCGTGGCAGGACAGCGCGAAATACTGGCCCGCATAGCTCTGAAGGGGGACGTCCTGCAGCTTGTCGCCCATGGTCAGGGCTTTCTCCGCGAGCGTGCGCGCCTCGGCGAAGCGGCCCGTCTGGCGGAAATATTCCGCCGCGTGGATGCAGGCCAGCCCGAGCCGGCGCTCGTCGGAGATCGCCCCGGCCATGGTCTCGGCTTCCCGCAGGTAGGTCAGCATCTTCTCGAACTCGCCGAGCGGATAGAGCGAGCCCCGGAGCTCGAGGCGCACATCGATGTCTTGCTCCCGCGTCTCCGGCGACTCGGGGAGGCGGCGCAGCGCCTCCAGCGCCTCCTCGAAGGTGGTCACGGCCTCCCGGTGCGCCGACCTCCGCTGAGCCTTGACCGCGGCCTGTCTCAGATACCTCGCGGCCTTGTCCCATACCTGCCCGCGGCTGAAGTGGTAGCCAATCAGCTCGACCACGTCGCCGATGCGTCCGGCGTTCAGCTCTTCGAGACCGAGCCCGGCCGACGCGTGGTACTTTCGCCGCCGGCGCTCCAGCACGCCCGTGTAGACCACGTCCTGGGTGAGGGCGTGCTTGAAGCTGTACATCAGCTCGGGTTCGTGCGCGCTCGGGAAGACGAAGTCGAGGGCATGCAGCTCCCGGAGGTGCCCCGCCACCAGTTCCGGGGCCTCCTCGAGGATGCGAGAAACCAAAGAGATGCCGAAGCGGCGCCCCACCACCGCCGCCCCCTGGAGCGTCTGCTTGAGCTCATCCGCGACGCGGTCGATGCGGGCCGCGATGATGTCGTGGATGGTCGCCGGGACCGTCACGTCGGAGCGGGCGAGCCTCGCCTCGCCCTTCTCGACAACGATCCCGCTCGTCTCCATCAGCTGGCGGAGAATCTCCTCCACGTAGAGGGGGTTCCCCTCACTCTTCTCCGCGAGGATCTTGAAGAGCTGCTCGGAGACCTCCTTGGCCACGAGCAGCGTTCGGACCATCCCCTGGAGGTCGCCCTCGCTGAGGCCTTCGACGGTGATCGTCTCCGCCTGCGGGGCAGCGAGCCAGGGCGGCGCGTAGCCAGGCCGCGTTGTCAAGAGCAGCAGGATGGGATGGCCAGGGAGGCTGCCGGAAAGATACGCGAGGAACTCCTCCGAGGCCGTGTCGACCCAGTGCATGTTTTCGACGATGAGGATGACCGGCCCCGCCTCGCTCATGCGGAGGAAGACATCACGAATGGTGCGCAGGGTCCGCTCCTTGAGCACGGGACCGGACACGCGACTGAGAAACTCGGGCGGGGCGGACACACCGAGGAAGTAGGCGAGCAAGATGGCCGGTTCGTCGCCCTCGAAGCCGAGGAATCGGAGCTGCTCGGCGACCCGGTTCCTGATCTCGTCGCCGCTCACGCCATCGCGGAGGTCGAGGTAGCGCCGGAGCACCTCCACGATCGGGCGGTACGCCATCGCCTGCCCATACGACGCGCACGTTGTTTCCAGCTCGACGGCCCCGGACCCGTCGAGTCGCCGCAGGAATTCGTAGAGCAGGCGGGACTTGCCGACGCCCGGCTCACCGGCGAGCAGCACGATGGCGCCGTCGCCCCCCGCTGCACGCTGGTATGTCTGACCCAGACGCTGGATCTCAGCATCTCGCCCGACCAGCGCGGTCAGGCCGCGTTCCTTCGACACTTCCAGGCGGGTGCGGCCCTGGATCTCTCGTATCAGAGCGTAGGCGCGGACCGGATCGGTCTTCCCCTTCACCTGGAACTCGCCCAGGTCCTCGAAGACGAAGAACCCTTCCCGGATGCGTTGGGTGCGCTGACTCACCACGATCTGGCCCGGCTTCGCCAGGCTGAGCAGCCGCGCGGCCAGGTTCGTGGTGTCCCCGACCGCCGTGTAGTCCATGCGGAGGTCCCGGCCGATAGCGCCCACGACGACAACGCCGGTGTTGATCCCCATCCGCATCCGGAACTCCAGCCCGTAGGTTTTTCGCACATCCTCCTGCAGTGGCACCAGGCGCTCCTGGATCGCCAGCGCCGCACTCAGGGCGCCATGCACGGCATCCTCGTGGGCGAGTGGCGCCCCGAAGAGCGCCATCACGCCGTCCCCCAGGAACTGGTTGATCGTGCCCTCGTAGTGGTGGACGGCCCCCAGGATGGCCTCGAAGGCGCGGTCCATGATCGCGTGGACCTCCTCGGGGTCCAGCCGTTCCGATATGGCCGTGAAGCCGGACACGTCGGCGAACATGACCGTGACGGTCTTGCGCTCCCCCTCCATGGCGCTCTTGGAGGTGAGGATCTTCTCGGCCAGGTGCTTGGGCGTGTAGGAGTGGGGAGAGGCGAAGCGATCGGCCACCTCGTCGGCGCGCTCGGCGGACTTCTCGGAGCGCTCCGCGGCCCTCTCCGAGCGTTCGGCGGGTTTGTCCGAGGACGTCGGCGCGCCACACTCACCGCAGAACTTCTTCCCGGGCGTGAGCTCCGCGCCACAGGCGCGACACGGCGTCGCGAGCGACGCACCGCAGTCCTCGCAGAACTTCGCGCCAGCACGCGTTTCCGCCTGGCACCGCGGGCACTTCATAGCGAGCCTCCAGCAGGTCGCGGCACGAGCGATCGGAGAGTCGGGCCGAGATTAGCGCCGATCATGCGAGGAATCAAGGAATGTTGGGTCCCAGACGGCGCTAAGTGTAGGCACACTTCGCGGCCGAGGTGGCATGGCCCGAAGGCCCACCGTCCATCACGTGACGGGCTAGGCGACGGCGGGACCGCGCTTCAGGGACGGTAGAAAGGCTTGTCGCCCCGGATGGTCACCCGATGGCCGTGCCGCCGCTGCGGATAGTAGTCCCACATGGCGTGGTGCTGGACGCAGCGGTTGTCCCAGAAGGCGATGGAGCGCTCCTGCCAGCGGAAGCGGCAGTGGAATTCTGGCGTCTCCACGTGGCGGAAGAGGAACTGGAGCACAGCCTCGCTCTCTGTCCGCTTGAGCTGCACGATGCGCGTGGTGAAGCCGCTGTTCACGAAGAGGGCCTTGCGGCCGGAGACGGGATGGGTGCGGATGACCGGGTGCTCAGCCTTGGGAAAGACGCGGCCCTCGTCCTTCACGCCGTAGCGGCCGCGGTAGACGTGCTCGCCTTCGTGGAGCGCGGTGCAGTCCTCGAGCAGGCGCTTCATGGGCTCGGACAGCGCCTCATAGGCCGCGTACATGCTCGCGAAGAGCGTGTCGCCGCCCACTGGGGGCAGCTCGTGCATGTAGAGGATGCTGCCCATGGGCGGCTCGGGATCGCAGGAGACGTCCGAGTGCCACACCTCGCCCGCTACGTGCTTCGAGTTCTCGTCCGCGTGGATGACGAGGAGCTCCGGATGGCCCTCCACGAGGCTGGGAGCGGCGGGGTGGATGTGGAGCTCGCCGAAGCGCCGGCCGAAGGCCTTGTGCTGCTCGGGGGTGAGGTGCTGATCGCGGAAGAAGATGACCCCGTTGTCGACCAGGCAGTCGTGGATCTGCTTGAAGGTCGCCTCGGGCAGAGGCTCCGCGAGGTCGACGCCGCTGATCACGGCACCCACGTGCGGCGTGAGCTTCTCTACGCTGATCGTCGCTGACGCCATGGCTTGCCTCCTTTGGCTGGCGGCGACTCCATGGCGCACGCCGGCCCTTTCATCTTCCTCACGCTGCCGTGTAGCCGCCGTCCACCGGCAGCGCCACGCCTGTCACGAACTCCGCCTCGTCGCTGGCGAGATAGAGGATGGCCGCGGCCACGTCCGCCGGCTTGCCGAAGCGGCCGAGCGGATGGCGCTCCTTGAGCGGCTGATGCCAAGTCGGATCACTGAGAAATGGCGTGGTCATCCTTCATCCGCATGGCGGACGGATTGTGGCTCGGGGACACGGTCCCGTCAACCCTCTTCGAGCCCCGGACACTGAGCGCGACGAGGCCGCAGTGGTCTCGCTCGTGAGCCTTCTCGGCCTACACGAGACGGCGAGACAGCCGGCCGCCTGGTCACACGCTCAGAGATAGCCGAGGCCTCGCGCGGCGGCGCGGAGCTCGTCGCGGAAGGCCGGGGCGGCGATGGCGATGAGGGCCGCCGCGCGCTGACGGATCGTCCGGCCCCGCAGCTCGGCCACGCCGTGCTCCGTCACTACTTTGTCGACCACGTTTTTGTGCGTGGTGACGACGGCGCCCGGGCTCAGGGTGGGCTGGATGCGCGAGATGGTGCCGTTCACCGCGGTGGCGTGGGTGACGATGAAGGATTGCCCGCCCTCGGAGAGGGCGGCGGCGCGCATGAAATCGGCCTGCCCGCCCGAAGACGACACGTAGTGGCTGCCCAGCGTCTCCGAGGCGCACTGGCCGAGGAGATCCACTTGCATGGTGGCGTTCACCGCGCAGAACTTCTGATGTTCCCTGATGTTCCGCACGTCGTTGGTCTGGTCGGCCGGCCAGAAGAGCACGTGGCGGTTGTCGTCGAGGAAGGTATACATCTCGGGCGAGCCGAAGGACACCGTGGTCACTGCCTCGAAGCGCTGGTGCTTCTTGAGAGCGCCGGTGGCCGCGCCTGCCTCCACGAGGCGGCGAAGCCCGTCTGCGAAGAACTCAGAATGGATGCCGAGGTCCCGGTGCTCCACGAGGAGACCGGCCACCGCATCCGGCACCGCTCCGATGCCGATCTGGATGGTGGCGCCGTGAGGAATGCGCTCGGCCACGAAGCCCGCGATGGCTCGGTCGGTGTCCGTGATGGGGATGGGCGGGGGCGACCAGAGTGGATAGTCTGCTTCGGTCCAGCCAACGACCTGGCTCAGGTGGATCTGATTGCGCCCCGTGGTGCGCGGCATGCGCCGGTTGACCTCGGCGAAGACGCGCGCCTCGCCCAGCAAGGCGGCGGCGTAGACGGCGCTGGTGCCGAGGGAGACGTAGCCATGGCGGTCGGGCGGCGACACCGACACGAGGAGAAGCGGGTCTCGCGTCCGCTCGCGCAGGATGCCGGGCATGCGGCTCAGATCGTTCGGCATCAGGTCGACGGTGCCGCGCTCGAAATGCTCGCGAAGCTTCGCGGTGAGGAAGTACGACACGTGGCGAAGCCGGTCGCCGAAGACACCCGCGTGATAGCGCCGGTCGTGCACGGCCAGCGCCTGGTGCACGGTCACGCGCTCGAGCTGTCCGGCCGCCGCCTCGATGGCATCGAGCACGGTCACCGGCTCTCCGTTGTCCGACTGGACGATGAGGTCTGTGCCGGGTCGGATGTGGTCGAGGACGGCGTCGGCGGCGACCGCCCGCGGGAATCCGGGGCTCGGGCTCACGAGCGCGGCCTTCCGCGCCCGTTCCCCATGCGCTCATCCATCCGGGGTCCGGACGCGGCCTTCTCGGCCACGGCGATGAGGCGTTCGCTCGAGGCGGGGCGATAGGCTCGGCCATCGTAGCCCGCGTACGCGCGGATCAGCCGGAGACCGGCTTGCCCGAGCATCCGTCGCCACTCGGCCAGCGAGAACTCCTGAACGCGAAACCGCCGCTGCACCGCCCCGTCACCACCGGCGGTGATCACGAGCTGCGTGCAGTCGGTCACCTTGCTCCGGGGATCGAAGTGACGGTCCTCCAGGATGAACCGCTGCCGCCCGGCTCGATACCAGTGCCGCCGGGGCAGCGCGGCGTCGTACGCAGGATTGCGATGGTCGACGAGGAGGCGCCCCCCGGGTCGGAGCGCTCGCGCCATGCGACGCAGGACCGTCTCATTCTGGCCGGGCGCGAAGTACCCGAAGCTGGTGAAAAAGCAGATCACGGCATCGAACCCCGCTGCGTAGCCGAGTCGCCGCATGTCGCCGCGCACGAACCGCAGCCGAGGTCCCTCGCGGAAACGACGCCGTGCCTCGTCGAGCATCGGGCGAGAGAGATCCAGGCCGACCACATGGAACCCGCGCCGGCTGAGCTCGGCGGCGTGGCGTCCATAGCCACACGCCACGTCGAGGATCCGCGCACCCCGCGGCAGACGGAGGCTCCGAAGCAGAAAATCCACCTCGCGCCGGGTCTGCCTGGGAGGCTTCTGCTCGCTCAGCTCGGCGGCATAGTCAGCGTCGAAGAAGCGCGTGAACCACTCCGCCGACCGTCGCGTCGCGGCGCTCACGGCCGTGGCCTCCGCCTGACCAACGTCTCCGGCAGGATGGGCAGCGCGGTGATCTGAACGCCGAGCGGCTTCACGGCGTCGGCCACGGCGTTGGCAACGGCGGCGGGAGCGCCGATGGTGCCGCCCTCGCCCATGCCTTTGTGGCCGCCGGGGGTGAGCGGCGACGGCGTTTCGAGGTGGCCCAGGGTGAACGACGGCAGATCGCCCGCCGTAGGCAGCGCATAGTCCATGAAGCTGCCCGTCAGAAGCTGGCCCGAGTCGTCGTACACGAGCCGCTCGCCGAGGGCCTCGCTGATGCCCTGGGCCACGGCGCCGTGGACCTGCCCCTCGACGATCATCGGATTGATGACGGGGCCGCAGTCTTCCACCACCGTGTAGCTTCGCACCGACACGCGGCCCGTCTCCGCATCCACCTCCACCGACGCGATGTGCACCGCGCCCGAGAACGTGGGGCCGGGCGGATCGAAGCCGTGCGTCACATCGAGGCTCACCGCTCCGGCCCCTCGCGCTATCTCCGCCAGCGTGGCGCCTCGATCAGGCATGCCCCGCACCGACGCGCGCCCGCGCTCGAGCACGAGGTCGTCGGGACTCGCCTCGAGGAGCCTACCGGCCACTTCGAGAATCCGCCCCCTGAGGGTGACCGCGGCTGGCCCGGCGGCGCCGGCCTGTCCCACGCCGCCGCGGCTCGCAAAGGTGCCGCTGCCCTCGGGCGCCGCATCCGTATCCGGCTGCGACACGATCACGTCCTCGAGCGGGATGCCCAGGCGCTCCGCCACGATCTGGGCCGCCGTCGTCGTGTGTCCCTGGCCCTGGGACGAGAACGAGAGGCGGCAGCGAATCCTGCCGTCGGATTCGAGCGAGACGCGCGCCGCCTCGTGCCCCGGCACCTCCACCATGCCGCGCTGCCGGTACGTCGAGGCACCCATGCCCGTGTATTCCGTGTAGCAGGAGATGCCGACGCCCAGCAAACGCCCTCGCTTCCGTCCGTCCTCTCGCTCGCGGACGAGTCCCTCGTAGCCCGCCAGCTTCATCGTCAGGGCGAGCGCCTGCGGATAGTCGCCGCTGTCGTAGACGAAGCCCGACGCCGAGGTGAACGGGTACGCATCGCACGGAATCAGGTTCCGGCGCCTCACCTCCACGGGGTCGAGCCCGAGGCGGTTCGCGACGAGATCCATGGTGCGCTCCATCACGAAAGCGCCCATCGTCATGCCGACGCCGCGATAGGCGCCCAGCGGCGGCTTGTTCGTCGCGACAGCGATCGCCTCCCACGCGTAGGCGGGCGTGCGATAGGGCCCCGGAAGAATCGAGGCGATGCCGAGCGGCTCGAGAGCGGCCGTCAACGGATAGATGTGGTAGGCGCCGTTGTCGCTGGTGACGCGCGCGCGCATGGCGAGCAGCACGCCGTCGCGATCCGCCGCCACTTCGATCTCGACCCGGCCCTCACGAGCCTGCGACGCCGCGGCGAGGTTCTCCCGCCTCTGCTCGATCCACTTCACGGGCCGTCTCGTCACGCGGGCGAGGGCCGGGACCGCGAGGTCTTCGGGCAGGATGTGCATCTTCTGGCCAAAGCCACCGCCCGTGTCCGTCACGATGACCCGTACACAGCCGCCCGGCATGCCGAACGCGCGCTCCAGCGCCGTCCGCAAGATATGCGGCGCTTGCGTGCCGCTCCACACCGTGAGCCGGTCCCCCTCCCAGGCAGCGACGATGCCGCGTCCTTCCATTGGAGAAGCCGAGCAACGCCCGTGGCCAAAGGTTTCGCGCACGACCACGGGCGCGTCGGCAAAAGCTCCCTCGACGTCGCCGTGCGAGCCACCGCGACGGAAGAGCACGTTGCCCGGCACGT
>Ga0209465_10000980_pt1 | contig 12925 bp, 6 predicted proteins | sample PanSoiPlot1MoBio_FD_188321 | JGI IMG/M metagenome (GOLD analysis project Ga0209465, IMG submission 188321) | Tropical forest soil microbial communities from Panama analyzed to predict greenhouse gas emissions - Panama Soil Plot 1 MoBio (SPAdes)... | ecosystem: Environmental > Terrestrial > Soil...
CTGACATACTGGTCGAGGAAAGATAGGTTGGCCGTTAACCAGCCGTTTAACTTGCTGGCGATCCCTGCGGTGAAATTCACGCGATAGTTGCTGGTCTGGTTTAGGGACGGCAGGTAGTAGAGGTTCTGTGTGAAAGTCGTTGTCTTAGTGAATTTGTAGGTAAATTCGTCACCCAACGTCGCGGTGGCCAGATTGTTAATCGTATTGTTGTAGTAGCTCTCACGCGTGTAGCCGAAACCTCCCAGCAGGTCGAGCGTAGTCGTGTCGGTCGCGATCGCGTGGAAACCCAAGCCGGCGCCGGGCATAAACCGATAGTTCAGTTGTTGCAACTCATCGTACATACCGGAGAAAACTCCATAAAGAAACCAGCGCTTGCTGATGTTCCTGTCGTAGCGGATCAACCCGAGGAAGGAGTTCGCAGTCGTGGTGTTCAGCTTGTTGTCCTGCGAGTACAGGGAAGCTGCATTCACTATCCAAGCATCCTTCGCGGTTTTTCGCTCGGCATTGAAGCCCAGCGCAACGTTCGTCGTCTGGCTGTTGCCGCGTGCTAGGGCAAAACCGAAGTTTCCGCCGCCGGCCCAGCCTTCCAGCATTCCGGGATGCAGTGACTCCTCATAGGCTAGTTGATCGGCGGGTGAACGTATAGCAGCTACTTCATTTCGGGGCATTGTTTGCACCCCTTGCGGCGTGGTCACCAGGAGGTTGGCGCCTTCGGTGGCCACCGTTCCCGTCACAAGCTGCTGGTCGGATTTTGTGACCACGAGGCGCTGATTGTCAGACGAGAAACGATTGACTTCGGCCCAGTCGATGGAGACTTCGCCGGCATAGGTCGTCTTGATTACCAGCTTTTTGCCATCCATGCTGACAACGGTCCCGGTGAGGCGATCGCCATTCTTCAGCGCCACCTGTTCTGCTGGAGATGCGCTGACGGCCACAACAAGAAAAGCAAATACGAAGGGAGCGGAACGTTTCAACAAGGTTGGCCTCTCTTTCCTCATTCATTTCTTGGCTGACAGCATCTGGGCAGCATTCGGCTGCCAGATTTTCACGGATTCTTGTCACGTCGCCTTCGGCAAACTCTGGAGCTTCGCACAGGTGGAGGGGTATTGGCGAATCACGCTGCGATTCCAGGGCTTAGAACTACGATGCCGAAAGCTGGCGCGACAGTTTCTTCAATTGCCCAGAATTCTCAGCGAGATTCTCGTGGCGACGCCCCATTGTAGCCAATTGCCCTAGGTTCGTCGCTTGTTCCTCGCTGTTTTGCATCTGCTGGGCGAAAAAAGGCGTTGGTCTGTCGGTTGTTAAAAATGCCACTCTTCAGCGGTCGCGCGCCTCTGGCAAGTTCGCGCTCAAACTCGTAGTCTTTACGTATCCGTACCTCTCACGAATTGCCGGGTCCCGCGCCCAGCCACGGCAGTGGTGTCGCGCTCTTCGTTGCACCCGAAGTGTCGGAAGGGAAGGGCCGGATAAATTGGTGCCACCGCACCTCAGGCAGGCGTTGCCATGGAATTTGTTTCACGTGTCAGATGTTGCCTTCGTTACAGAAATTGCGCGCTAACAGTCTTATTGGTTGTTGTTTCTGCGCTGCCGTGTTTGCCGCAGCAAACCAGCTCCGGCAAGCAATATCCGAAAGTCGGTTTGGTTCTGGAAGGTGGAGGGGCGCTCGGGTTGGCCCATATCGGCGTACTCCAATATTTGGAGGAGCACCATATTCCCGCCAGCTATGTTGCTGGCACTAGCATGGGTGGGCTCGTCGGTGGATTCTATGCGACGGGTCACTCAGCCAACGAAGTTCGCGACTTGGTGAAGACGATTCCCTGGGACCTGGTTCTCGCCGGCAAAACGCCGTTTCGGGATCTCGCCTTCCGCCGCAAAGAAGATGCGCTTTTGTATCCCAGCTCGCTGGAATTCGGTATCCACGAGGGACTTCGTCTGCCCGAGGGATTCAACTCCGGACAGCAAGTCTCGTTCATTCTCGACCAGGTGGCGTTGCCGTATTCGGAAATGAACAGCTTCAACGATCTTCCCACGCCATTCGGCTGCGTTGCCACCGATCTGGTCACCAACAAGCCGTGGGTCTTTCGCAGCGGATCGCTGGCGACTGCTCTGCGGGCGACCATGTCCCTGCCGGCGATCTTCGCCCCCGTTCGGGCCGACGGGCAGGTATTTGCCGATGGAGGCCTGCTCGATAACCTGCCGGTCGACGTGGCCAAGGACATGGGCGCCGAACTGACGCTGGCAATTCACCTGCAAGTCGCTCCCTTGCAGCCCAAGGAGTATCTGTCTGCGTTTGGTGTGCTGGGTGAATCGATCTCAACCGTGATCGCAGCCAACGAGTTGCGCAGCATGGAAATGGCTGACATCGTGGTGGCCGTGCCCCTCGATAAGTACACCGCGATGGACTACGACAAGGCCGACGCGATCATCAAGGCGGGTTACGAGGCCGCCGCTGCGAAAGCCGCAATTCTAGCAACGCTCTCAGTGGATGACGCCACTTGGCAGCAATACCTTGCCGATCGCCAGGCCAAACGGAGAACCGCTCCTTTGCCGCAATTTGTAGAAGTGGCAGGTACCACTGGAGGAGTCAAGCAAGACATCGAGAAGGAGTTCACCGGTGTGGACGGTAAGCCCGTCGATCCGGCGACCCTGCAGGAGAAGATTCTGAACCTGCAAGGCTTGGGTCGCTTCAATAATGTGACTTACCAGATGACGACTCGCAATGGACAGCCCGGACTGTTAATCAACGCCGAGGAGAAACAGTATGGAACCATCGTTCGCCCGCTGATTCTGATCGATGGCTCGCAGTACAACAATCCTACGTTCAGCGTTGGCGCGCGGGTCACATTTATGGACATCGGTGGCTTCCGTTCAGAGTGGCGGAATGACGTAATTCTGGGATCGCAATACGGTATCCTTTCCCAGTACTTCCACCCCTTCACGCCCAGCAGCGGTTGGTTCATTGCGCCCCAGGCTTACGCCAACACCAACAATTTCCCTCTCTACGCCGGCAACACATTGGTTGCCAATTACCGGCAGCAAACGTATGGAGGTGGCGTCGATGTGGGCTACATCTTCGGCCGTTCAGCTCAATTACAGGCCGGCTATCAGGGAGGCTGGGAAAACTTCAAGAAGCAGATCGGCGCAGCTGAGCTCCCGAATCTCTCCGGCTCATTTGGCTTTACTCGGGTGCAATTCGTACTTGATACGCAGAACTCGAACGCCATTCCGACGGCCGGAAATTATCTGCTTTTCCATTCTGACTATTACAACGCGAACCCCGGAGCACCGAAGGGGTTCCCGCTTTCCGAAGTTTCTTCCTTTAACTATTTTCCGATAAAGCCAACGACGTCGCTCTACTTAAATGCCTTTGGCGGCACGACCTACGGTTATAACGCCGGACTTCCTCCCTTCTCTCTCGGTGGAACGGTTCGGCTCTCCGCTTGGGGCATTAATGAGATCCTGACGGACCAGTTCTTCCTATTCCAGACGGGCTTCTTGCGCTCACTGTCGCAACTGCCACCCTTTCTAGGGGGGAAGCTGTATTTCAACTTTCGTGCCGAGGTGGGGAAGGCGTACGGAATTCCCAATCTGCCGACAGTTGTGGGCGATGCGGCCGGCATTTTTGAGGTAAATACGCTGTTCGGGCCGGTTGCAATCGGAGGCGCTTATGGCAACTCCGGTCATGCTAAGTTCTTCTTCCGCATCGGGAGGCTGTTCTAAGCGGTGCCGCGGTATGGGCTTTGCTGCAGACAGACGTTTTGCAGCGCTCGTTGTGCGAGCCACAAGCTGGGAACCACGAACCGCTCAGCCCGTGTTGTGCAGGCCAGCGGCAATGCCATTCATGGTGGTTCCTATGGCGTAATCGAGTTCGGCGCTTGGTTTACCGGTACGCTTTCGCCGCAGCAACTCGACCTGAATCAGGCTCATGGGATCGACATAAGGGTTGCGAAGGCGAATCGAGCGCGACAACACAGGATTTCGTTCGAGCAACTCCTTCTGGCCGGTGATCCGCAGAATCATCCGCTGTGACCGCTCAAATTCCTGGCGCAACATGCCATACACGCCTTCCCGTAACGAAGCGTCATCGACCAACGACGCATACAGGCGAGCTATGGAGAAATCGGCTTTCGCCATGGCCAATTCGATGTTGCGCACCATGTCGGAAAATAGCGGAAATTCAGCGGCCATGTCGCGAAGGATCTGCTCTTCCTGCGGGCCAAGGGCGGTGAATTGCTCCAAAGCGTGTCCCACTCCAAACCACGCGGGAACGGCGTGGCGGCTCTGCATCCAGCCAAAGACCCAGGGGATTGCGCGCAGATCCTCCAAATTGCGAGTGCTGCCCCTGCGCGCCGGGCGCGAGCCGATGCGCGCCAGGTCCATCTCATCGACCGGCGTTGCCAGCTCGAAATAGCGCAAGACCTCCGAGTTCTCGGCAATGTTCTGGCGATAGAAAGCGAAGGCTGACTTCGAGAGCTGCTCCATGACGCCGGACCAGCGAGATTCTTCCTTCTCCGCCTTGGTTGTCGGGCGCACATAGGCGCCAAGACTGGCGGCGATCAGGATCTCGAGGTTCCATTCCGCCAATGCCGTGTCGGAATATTTCCAGTTCAGCACCTCGCCCTGCTCGGTAATCCGAATGCGTCCCGTGAAGTCGCCTATCGGCTGTGCGAGAATTGCCGAGTGCGTTGGTCCGCCGCCCCTGCCCACCGTACCCCCGCGGCCGTGAAAGATGCGCAGGTTAACGCCACACTCGCGCGCCACTTGATGCAGAGCGCGATGCGCCTTGTGCAGCTCCCACGTGCTGGTGAGCATGCCTCCGTCTTTGTTTGAGTCGGAGTAACCCAGCATGACCTCCTGCCATCCATGCCACGAGGGCAGCAGCGATCGGTATTCGGGCGACGCCCAGACCTGACGCATGATTTCGTGCGCACGCTGCAAGGCGTCGATCGATTCAAATAACGGAACGAGCAAGAGGCCGGGATCTTGTGCATTTCCCCCAGCACGCAGTCCCACCAGAGCACACAACCGGAGCATTCCGAAGACGTCTTCCTCGCACTCTGCACCGCTGATTATGTAGCGCATGATTGCTTCGGGCTCATATTGACTCTTGGCCTCTACGATGGTCCGGAAGGTGTCGAGCAGTTCGATACTTGCCGGCGAAAGGGCGGTCAAATCAGCTGCGGCGATATTGGCGGTACTGATCCTCGTGATTTCTTGCAGCGCTTGCCGGTGCACCCGCGCATGTTGCCGGATATCCAATGTATGCAGGTGGAAGCCAAACGTCCGCAGCTTGCAGATCAATGGATCGAGCAGCGCCTCCGCCAGTCTTTTGCCGTGCTCCTTGCACAAGCTACCCCGGATGGTCATCAGGTCGTCATGGAACTCGTTCGCCGATTGGTATGCGTTTGGGTGCAACTTCTGTTCGCGCGAGAGTCGCAGACGCTCGCCCATCATCAGCAAAAGCCGCCGGTACACTTCGGTCCGCGGGGTGCGCGACAATTCAGCACTTGGCGCAGCAATCTCCGCTTCGTACTTCTCCAGGCGGTTCAGCAATTCAGCTGATGCCGGCACCTGGTGAGTCGAGACTGTCAGTTGTCGCGCGATCTGCCCCAGCTCCCGAATGTAATGTGCCAACACCATTGCCCGGGCCAACTCCAGGGCGTTGTGGGTGCTCTCGGGAGTGACGAATGGATTGCCGTCTCGATCGCTGCCAATCCACGAGCCATAGCGCAGGCAAAGAGGCAGGTCGATACTGGCCACCTCCGCACCGTACACATCCCGAAAAGCAGAAACCATGCTGTCGTATACTCGTTCGGTCGCTTCGAATAGAGTCATCACGTAATAGCTGATTCCGGTGCGAATTTCATCGATAACGGTTGGCCGTTGCAGCCGAACCTCATCGGTTTGCCAAAGCGCCGTGATCGTGCCGAGGATCACCGCTTCGCAACTCGATGCCTGAGCGTCTGTAAGTGGAAGCCGATCAAGCTTTTCCAACTCTGCCGCAATGCGACGCCGCTTCAGGAGCACGGCGCGCCGGGTAATTTCCGTAGGATGGGCAGTAAACACGGGCTGGACCTCGATTTCGCTCAGCGCTGCCATCGCCTGCTCCAATCCGATGCCGGCCTCCTTCATGCGAAGCAGGGTGCCGCGAAAGGATCCAGCCAGGGGAGGCTCGTCAGCGTGCAACTCGGCTGCCCGCCGACGGCGCTTGCGATGATTGGTTTCGGCGAGATTGGTGAGTTCGAAATAGGCCGCAAAGGCTTTGGCTACGCGGTAGGCGGTATCAAGATCTAACGCGGCGACCGTCGCGCGCGCTTGCTTCAGCAGTAGGGTGGCTCGATCGCAACCCTCGTTAGCCTCCGCCTGCTCGCGATGCTCAATCAACAAACGCCGCAAACGCTCTACAGTGCCTAAGAGTTTCGGCCCAGCCTGTTCCCTCAGCACTCTGCCGAGGAGAATGCCCAGTGATCGCACATCGCGCCGCAACGGCGCGTCTTTGCTGGCCTGTGACCTGCTTGCGGTAAGCTCGGCAAGCCGATCTATTTGATCCGTCGCCCCCCACAGTGGCGATTGCGCTTCCATCTTTGTAGTTTATGGGTGAATCGTGGATATCGGTAGAGCAGTTGTTCCCCAATGCGCCTCTCAGGTGTGGCCATGAGTGGCAGCATTCAATCTGGCCAATACCCCGCAATCCCTGGCTTACCACTGGACAAGACTGGAGCTACCAAAAGGCACTTACGCGGTCCAGGCCTTATGGAGGCGAAAGATTTGGGTACAGCAGAAGCCCTGAAGATCACTTTATGCCCGCATGCCTCGCCGCTATATCGGATTGTGGCAGAGCCGTAGGTTCGAAAATCCATTTCGACACTCCTGCTCGTACAGAAGGGTGACACCCGTCCTTAAAAACGGGGCAACCGTATCCACTCGTCAGCAGTAATCGCTTTGCTTTTGGAGCCAACCGAGTGCTTGCGCCAAATCCAATCTCTGTTCGGGCGAGGTGGTGGGTTGCGCTGGTTTGGTTAGCTCCTCTGCTTATTTGCGTAAGCCTGGCAGCCGAGCCACCGGTGGGTCGTATTTCCGGTCGAGTACTCGATCTACAAGGCGCGATTGTTCCAGGCGCTCACGTTGCGCTATTGAACGCAGCCGGGAGCACAGTTCGCGAGACCCTCAGCAATTCGCAAGGTGAATTTGTGTTCGAGCGCATTGATTCCGGCTCGTTCCAAATCTCGGCTGAAGCCAACGGATTCCTCAGCGTCATCGTCAATGTAGCGGTTGCGGGAGAACAACAGCAGTCGGTTACGGTTCAGTTTCAGCAAATCGCAAATAGTGTTCAGTCGCTCACGGTAGTCGCCTCGGCTCCGTCTTCGCTCACTCCCGATCCCTCGCAGAACATCGTGGTACACGATGAGGTGTTGGACGCCAATCCCGGGCGTCCGGGCGCGCCAATTTCGATTCCGGGCTTGCCGATCGAGACTGCCTCCGGAGGCATTAAGGCGCCGCAGTATTTTGCCCCTGGCGTTGCCGGCGATCACGGCGAGCCCATTGCCCAGTACTTTCAGATCGGAAACTTTCTTTATCCCAACAATCTTCCCGCGAATGCCCACGGCAACGGCTATGCCGACCCGAATATGCTGATTCCGCTGACCATCGAATCAGTCGATGTGAACGGTGCCGCTTTCAATGTGCGGGAAGGGAACAACTCAATCGATGTGGCTGCGGCTTACCTCTCACGGCCACGTTTCAACAGCTTCTACCAGCTCACGGGCGACTATCGCGACGCCGACATCATGGCGGGCTGGAGCCCAACGAATCCCGACACGAACGCATGGATCGCTGGTGAGTTTGCCTTCGGCAACGGCTTTCTTACGCGCCTGGAGCACCGGCAGCAGTATAAACTCAACGGCTTTCGCGAATACCACCTTGGCAGCCATGACCTGGCACTGTTTGGTGTTGGTTACTATGGTTTTTCCTACATTCCCGGTCTGATTCCCATCGCTGTTCCGGTTCGCGGCGACACCATCGACAACCGCCAGCGCGACATCACGCACACCCTGCTGGCGGTCGCGACCGACAATTGGAAGCTGAGTCAACAGCGGCAGCTCTCCTTCTCGGGCTTCTATCGCAACTATGCTTTGCAGCTGCGCTCGAATTTTGGCGACGGATTGATCCAGCAGAGCGAGACCCGCAACGTGTATGGCGGAGAGGCGATGTACATCCAGAGCGTGCGCTCCTGGCTGGCGGTGATGGCCGGTGTCGACTTGCGCCGGGACGCCCCGCGCAAGCTGGACCTCAAAAAGATCGACAACGGCATCTTCCAACCGGTGACCAGCAACAACTTGACGTTATCGTTTGTCGAGCCGTTTGCATCCCTCGACGGAACAGCCAGCCGATATTTGCATTTCAATTTCGGTGTTCGCCAGGAAGAGGTCTGGATGAACAACCAGGACCTCATCAATCCGCAGAACTCGTTTGACAAGCTGGCCACCCTGACGCTGCCAAAAGCCACGCTCACGCTGCTGCCGCCGGACCGATGGTGGCTGCCGATTGTGTCTTTCAGTTACGGAGAGGCATTTCACACGAACGATCCGCGTATCGGAAACGGCACCTACCAACCGACACTGCTTGCGCCCTCTCGCGCATATCAACTTGTGCTATCGAAGGTCATCCGGCAGACGCAGTTTTACCTGACCCTGCGGCGCGTCTCGAACTCGCTGGAGTTGGCGAAGATCGACCCCGATACTGGGCTGCAGCAGGTTGTGGGTCCCTCGCTCAATAACGTTATTGCTATTTCGGCACAACGGAACTTCTCTCGTGGAAGCCTGTATGTTTCCTACGCGCAGGCTGACGCGCGTGACGCAGTTACTGGTCTGCCAGTGCCCGAAGCACCGCGCACTATAGTTGACGCCCTTGCCTCGTTGAACCAGTTGCCGTGGCATCTGCGGCTGCGTGGCGAGTACGAATTCGTAAAGGCTAAACCGCTTGGCGACGGATTTACCGGCGTGCCCGTCAACGAAATTCGCGGCGCTGTCCTGCGTGCTTTTGGGGAAAACCGGATGTCGATCGCAGCCAACTTCCTGATTGCCAGCGGCTATACGGGACAGACCACCGAAGTGGTCGCACTCTCTAATGAACCCTTGCCGTGTGAGCGAGTGGTAGGGGTTCCGTTGAAATCCTACTTCGGCCTTAGCTGGACGTATTACTTCAAGCGCTAAGCCAGCCGGCGACTCAACAGTGCAAAGACAGCGAGCATCAGAGCTACGATCCGCGCCGACTCGCAGGTGTGGCGGTGTATCAGGAAGTGGAGCGCGCGTTCTCCGAAGGCGACCGGGTGCAGTCGAAGGCCTTGCATGTTGCATACCGCGAGCTCGGCACCATCGAGAACATCAACCACGCCGGCGACGCCCAAATCCGCATGGACCCAGGACGTTAGGTTCGATTCATCTCCGGGAGCATCCGCATCTGGACCACGGTTACTTAGCGACCGGCAACCGCAGCCAGGGACGGACCGCGCAAAGGCTTCTAATCCACGTGGACCCGGACGAAAGCAAGCTGTTGGTTAACAACCGCTTCACCTGCGTTTCCGTTTCACGGCCTCAACATGGCCGCGGATATTTACACAAATAATGGAAGTAACCTTTGCCCGAAGCCTCAATCACGAAAGTTCTCAACATAGGGCGACCGAAGTGGATCAACAGTCAATTGCACCCAGGGTTGAACTAACTTCCGAACGAACGTCCCACAGAACAGGAGCAAGGCCACAGCCTTCGCCTCAAGTCGCCGATTGGGTCCAGAATTTGCCGACCCCTCTGCGATCACCGGCCACCTTCGCCCGAAAGTTGACTTGTGCCCCTATCGACCCTATGCTTCGTGCCAGCATCACGGGGTGACTCATGGAACTACATACCAAGGTTTTGCTACAGGTGGCGTTGTGCTGCGGAGTCGTCATCGCCGCCACAAGTCAGCAGCTGCAACCCACACGCGGGGAGAAGCTTGGCACGGTGGACTTTCCGGTCTCGTGTGAGGCCTCGCAGCAGGCGACGTTCAATCGGGGAATCGCACTCTTGCACGACTTCTGGTACGACCGGGCGGAGCATCAGTTCCAGGAGATCGTGAAGGCTGATCCAACGTGTGCGATGGCCTACTGGGGCGAAGCGATGAGCCTGTGGCACCAGATCTGGGATCGTCCGAATGAGGCAACGCTGAAACGCGGACTGGCTCTGGTGCAGCAGGCGCAGAAGGCCGGCGCGAAGACGCAGCGCGAGCGTGACTACATCAATGCCCTGGCGCAGTTCTACCAGAACTACACGAACGCAAGTTTCGAAACGCGTGTAGAGGCATATTCGAAAGCGATGGCGAAGCTGCACGAAACCTATCCGCAGGATCATGAGGCAGCTGCGTACTATGCGCTGTCCCTGCTGGCAGCAGCGCCGCCACGGGACACCACTTTCACCAACCAGAAGAAGGCGCTAGCGGTGCTGAACGAGCAGTTTGCGATTGTGGGGGACAATCCCGGGGTGGCGCACTATATCATTCATAGCTCTGACAGCCCACAGATGGCAGCCGAAGGTCTGAAGGCGGCCCAGCGTTATGGAGAGATCGCGCCGTCGGCACCGCACGCCGCGCACATGCCGGGACACATCTTTGCGCGGCTCGGCATGTGGCAGGAAGACATACATGCGAACCTGGCGTCGGTAGCGGCCGCTGAGGCGTCGGGCTCGTATGGGCATGAGCTGCATGCGATGGACTTCCTGAACTACGCGTACCTCCAAGTGGGCGAGGACGACAAGGCGAAGGCCATCGTCGCCAAAGTGCAGACGATGGACCCGATGGCAGGCCACGATATGCACGAATATCTCGACATAGCGCGGGCGGGATTCGCCACGACTTACGAGATCGAGATGCGGCATTGGAAGAAGGCCGCATCACTGGACCCAAAGATGGCCACAAAGCCGGAGAATGTCGCCATCATCTACTGGGCACGCGCGATAGGTGGCGCGCACTTGCACGATGCGGCCTCAGCAAAGGAGAACCTTGCACACTATGACGCGATGGTGGAAGAGGTGAAGAAAGGTCCCGACGCCTATATCGCCGAGTACATGGACACCGGCCGCGATGAGATTCGGGCATGGGTCGCCTTTGCCGAGGAGAAGAACGATGATGCGGCGAAGATCATGCGCAGCGTTGCCGACAAGCAGGACGAATACGGCAAGGGAGAAGTGGAGATTCCCGCGCGCGAGATGCTGGCGGACATTCTGCTCGAATCCGACCATCCGCAGCAAGCACTCGCCGAGTACGAGCACTCGATGAAGATCGACCCCAATCGCTTCAACGGACTGTATGGCGCTGCTCGAGCAGCGCAGATGGCGCGGCAGCCCGCGGCAGCCCAGACATACTATGCTCAATTGGTGAAGAACTGCGCCGGTGCAACGTCGGACCGGCCGGAGCTGGCGCGGGCGCGTGAAGAAGTGGCGGGAAAGACCGTAGCGGGCGGTAACTGAATGCATCCCGCCCGCAGCCTGGCGCGCCCGGTCGTATGGCGGCGATGACAATGCGCTTTCCGGCCCCAGTCCTTAAGCCTTGACGGCCCGGCAACCCAGCGTCCGGGTTTTTGCCATGGTTTCGTACAATAAACGGCATGCTGGAAACCAAGGTCAACCATGCTCAGACGCTCGCGAAAGTCCCGATGTTTTCAGGGCTGGCCGAGAACGAGCTCGCTTTTCTCACACAACGCGCGGTTCCGCGTCACTATGCGGCGGGTGAGATCGTCTTTAGTGAGGATGAGCCATGCCTGGGTTTGTACGTTGTGGAATCGGGGCACGTGCGCATCTTCAAGAGTTCGTCCGGCGGGCGCGAGCACGTGCTCAGCGTGGATGGGCCCGGCAGTTCCGTAGCCGAACTTCCAGTGTTTGATGGAGGCAATTACCCCGCCTCGGTAGCCGCCGTTGATCAGGCCACGCTGCTGTTCATCAGTAAACAGGATTTCCACGCGCTCTGTTTAGCTCATCCTCAAGTGGCGCTCAAAGTCTTGCGCGTTGTCGGTGCGCGTCTGCGGCGCCTCGTTGGAATCATCGAGGAGCTGTCTTTCACTACGGTGCGACATCGGCTGGCATCATTTCTGCTTCGGCAAGCTCGAAAGGAAGGAAAACGCAAGAATGGCAGCATAGAGATCTTGCTGCCTGCCAGCAACCAGGAGTTCGCGGCGCAGATTGGGACTGTACGCGAACTCGTATCACGGAACCTCAGCCGTTTGCAGGCGGAAGGAGTGCTTGAGGTCGATGGCCGGACCGTGCTGATTCGAGATCTGAATGCCCTTGAAGCGGAGACGAAGAACCCGGCATAGCTGATTCGATCGTGCCACTTTCCTTCTTTTGACCACAGCCGCGCGCGTGAGCGCGTTGCCCAAGTCACACGTTCTCAAAGGCCCAGTGCGTTTCAAAGTTCTCCATTGTGTGTGCCTCGAATACGATTAGGTGTCTATAGGGGTAGGCTCGGGAAAAGCCCCATTTGTTGCAGCGCACTTCGAACGGTGGAACCCGGCGAAAGAACCAGCGGTAGATTCTGGGCCCGGAGATGATTTCGACCAGTGAATCCGATTGTCACGCCGTCGGCACTCGACTCCGAAATACACAGAGGTGCTCACCAAACCCCGCGCCTTTCATCCTCTAGTGGCCCGACGCTCCGGCTTGCAGGCCTATTTGGTGCGCACAATAGAGCTGAATTGTTCAATACGCAGTGACTCTTGTCACAGGCATGAAGTCGAAGGCCGGCAATTTGTATGTTTCCACATTGTTCTAATCCAACTCTCAAATTCACGCCGTTTGGCAATGAGGCCCCGAAATGTCGCGCGAGCGTGTCAAAAGTCATCGTTCTTCGTTTCGCACTCCGATACGCTCACACTCTTATGAACCACTTTGTACCGTGTCGG
>Ga0209465_10000981_pt1 | contig 12918 bp, 11 predicted proteins | sample PanSoiPlot1MoBio_FD_188321 | JGI IMG/M metagenome (GOLD analysis project Ga0209465, IMG submission 188321) | Tropical forest soil microbial communities from Panama analyzed to predict greenhouse gas emissions - Panama Soil Plot 1 MoBio (SPAdes)... | ecosystem: Environmental > Terrestrial > Soil...
AACAATCGGAAGATCGATTTTCGCGACGTCTCCGCCGAACTGTTTGAGGATTTTTGGCGCGTCGGCTGCTTTGCTGGATTCCTGGTCGGTCGCGAGGCCGCGCGCCGGCTCGTGCCGCTCGGGCGGGGAACCGTGATTTTCACCGGCGCGTCCGGAAGCCTGCGCGGCAAGCCCGGCTTCGCGCAATTCGCCGCCGCCAAGGCTGGCTTGCGCATGGTTTCGCAGAGCATGGCGCGCGAGTTTGGGCCGCTCGGAATTCACGTTGCCCACGTCGTAATCGATGGTGGCATCGAAGGGGATCGCTTCCTGAGCCGACAGCCGGACGTCGCCAAGCAGCGCGGGGAGGATGGTCTGCTTGGCATCGACGCGATCGCCGACACCTATTGGCAAATCCATCGTCAGCAGCGTTCGGCCTGGACCCAGGAAGTCGATCTGCGGCCCTTCAAGGAGCCGTTCTGAAACGAGCGCCGGCCCGCGCGCGACGTCAATCGCCGACCAGGTTTTGGCGCTGGAGCTCGAGTTCCTCCGAATAGCGCCGCAACGTGTAGGTTTCTGACAAGAGACCGATCACGCGCCGGCTGTCGGATGAATCGATGACCGCGAGCGCCTCGCTAGGCGACAGGTGGCCGGTATGGACCACGAGCTTCTGGTCGGCGCAGATTTTCAGCACGTCGCGCACCCCCGGCAGGACCTTGCCGTCGGCGCGATTCGCCCGGGCGGGACGTGCGCGGAGGTCGACCGGGTCGTGCGCCGGTATTACGACGAGCACTCGCTCTGGGACAACTGGCGGCATCACGTCGGGCACGGGCGGATCGAGCACGGGCAGCGGCGGCACCACGTCGGGGACCGGCGGGTCGAGCGCCGGCGCGGGCGGCTCCGTGGGGTCGGGCGGCACCGGGCCGGGCACGGGCGGTGGCGGCGGTACCGCCGGCACGGCCGGCGGCGCGGGCGGTCGGGGCGGCGCGACGGGCGTGGGCGGAGGCGGCGGTCGCGGCGGCACGGTCGGCACGGGCGGCGCCGTCGGGACCGGCGGCAGCGGCACGGGCGGCAGCACCGCGACGCCGTCCAAGGAAGACGACGGCTCCGACTGCACGATCGGCACGATTCCGGCCGCGAACACGTCGATCGCGAAGCTGCCCGACCCGTTCAAGAAGATCGACGGGACGATGGTCACCGCCAAGGCGGATTGGCGCTGCCGGCGCGAAGAGATCAAGAAGCTCGAGGAGAAGTACGTCTACGGTCCGAAGCCGGCGCCGCCCCAGACGGTGACCGGGTCTGTCAGCAGCACGATGATCTCCGTGATGGTGACGGACGGCGGGAAGAGCGCGTCGTTCACCGCCACCGTCTCGATCCCGAGCGGCACGAGCGGCCCCGTCCCCGCCATCATCAGCTACGGCGCGCTCGCGGGCCTCGACATGGCCTGGCTCAACAGCGAGGGCGTGGCCTTCATCAACTACAACCCGACCTCGGTCGGCGCGGAAGGTCACGGCCACGGCACCAACCAGACCGGCGCGTTCTACTCGATCTACAGCGGCGGCAGCGCGACCGGCCTGCTGACCGCGTGGGGCTGGGGCGTCAGCCGGATCATCGACGTGATCGAGAAGTCCGGCAGCACCGTCATCAACCCGGCCGCCATCGGCGTGACCGGTTGCTCCCGCTACGGCAAGGGGGCGTTCATCGCCGGCGCGCTCGATCAGCGCGTCGCGCTGACCCTGCCGGTCGAATCAGGCACCGCGGGCGTCCCGATCTGGCGCGGCATCGCGAAGGCCGAGAACGGCGAGAACGGCAACCCGTCGCAGTCGCTCTCCAGCGCCTACAGCGAGCAGCCGTGGTTCGGCGATCCCTTCCAGCCGTTCCTCAACAACCCGAACACGAACCCGATCGACACACACGAGCTGGTCGCGATGATCGCGCCGCGCGGGGCGTTCATCATGGACAATCCGCACATCGGCGAGCTCTCGCCGAAGTACGGGCACGTGGCGGCGCTGGCGGGCGCGGAGGTCTACAAGGCCCTCGGGGCGGGCGACGCCCTCGGCTACAACTCGAACGTGCAGAGCGGCACGCACTGCTCGGTCCGGCCGGAGTGGCAGACGCCGTTCAAGAACGCGGTCGAGCGGTTCCTCAAGAAGACCGGGACCGCCGCCCAGACCATCAACGCCTTCTCGTCGCAGTCGGGCGACCTCGCCACCTGGCGCGACTGGACGACGCCGACGCTGCCCTGAATCAGGTCATCGAGGCGGCGCAGCGCTCGCAGAGCTCGGTGTCGGAGACGGCGCGCAGCCGATCCTCGCTGATCGCGCCGTGGCACCGGCCGCATTCGTCGTAGGTGCCGCGCTCGATCCGGGCGAGGGCGGACTGGATGCGGATCAGCGCGCCACGCTCGGCCTCGCCGACCCCGTCCAGCACGGTCGCGGCGCTCTGGGCCGCGGCGGCGTCTTCCCAGTCAGGCTCTCGTTCGGCCAGCAGCGCATCTTCGGCTGCCAGTGCCCGCTGGCGACGCTCCAGCAACGAGATCCTGCGGCCGAGCAGCTTGCGGCGGAACCCTTCCAGCGTTTGGTAGTCCATGTTCGGTGGCAGGAGCACGCGGGATGCCAGGTCGGCCGGGCCTGGAACCGCCGAGATCGAGGGGGGACGAGCGCAAGGCCCGCGCGCATCGGCGACCGGCCGGCAAGCCTTGCGCACGCCGCCCTGGTCATCGATGAGGCTCGACGCGCAGGTGATCGCGGACGTCCCGGACGCCGCGGGTGCCCCGTACGGCGCCGAGGACCGCCTCCTTCTCGTCCAGCGTATGCACGATCCCCGCGACGCTGACCGTGCTTTCCGACGCGTCGAGCTGGATCCGGCGCGCCTCGCGCGCGGCATGTCGCTCCAGCGCGCGGTCGACGGCCTGCCGCGCGCGGTCCAGGTTCACGGTCTCCGTCGGGGTGATCTCGATGCGATTGAGGACGCGCTTGACGCCCGCCAGGCGCTCGATCGCCCGCTCGGCGTCGGACCGCTGCTGCCATCGTGACACGGCGCCCTCCAGCGCGACGGTTCCGTGCGCCACCGTCGACGTGATCTGGTGATCCGGTACGAGGACGTCCCATTCCAGCGCCTGCCTGACGGCCCGAGCGATCTCGGTGTCGGTCCGGGCCGCGCTGCCGATCGGCCTCACGACCAGATCGTTTGCGACATCCAGCACCCCGGCGACGCGGTGAGCGGCGTCCTGCGCGGCGCGCAGCTTCGCCCAGCTGTCCACCGTCCCCGTGAACGTCACCACGCCGTTCTGCACCTGGATGCCGATCTCGTTGGCCGCGATGCCGGCGTCCCAGGCCAGCTCGCAGGCGACGTCATGCTGGATGTCGGAATCGGTCTTCTTCGCCGGGGTGGGGATCATCGTGCTGCCTTCCTGTTCGAGCGTCCTCAGAAACGAAAGCCGAGCGTCATCTGACCGGAGTCGCGCGAGATCGGCGCGAAGCCGATGATCACGGGCGGCGCACAGTATGTGCTCTCGTGGTAGTGCGGGCGCCGGTGGAAGTGGGGCACCAGCACGCCGATGCCCGCGCCGGCGAGCGAGCCCATGATGACGTCGGTCGGGAAGTGCTCGCCGGAGCGGACGCGTTCGTAGCTGATGAACGCGGTCAACAACGTGCCCACGCCCAGCGTGATCCAGGGGCGCGCCGTCCGCGGACCCGAGCGCATGAACGCGAGGTAGGTCGCCGTCGCGCTGATCGCGCCGGCGCTGGACGCGTGGCCGGAGAAGAACGACAGCTGCAGGTCGGTGCTGGCGCAGTTGCCGCCCGTGGTGCCTTCGCAGGTGGCGTAGTCGATCGGCCGCGGGCGCCGCACGCCGATCTTCGTCGCGTACGTGAAGGCCTGGGTCAGCGAGATCGACTCGGCGTACAGGATCGCGTCGACCAGCAGCGCGCGCCGGCCGTCGCGCACGCCGCTCAGGATCGGGTCGAGCAGCGCGTACCCATACATCGCGTAGAGGGCGTAGCTGGAGCGCGCGTCGGCGCTCGATTCGATGGTCTGGTTCACGGCGACCTTGTCGATCGAGAGCAGCCTGTCGGAAGCTCCCTGCTGCAGGGGCGTCGGCTGGATCTCGCCGGTCGAGATGATGAGGCTCAGGAGCTCCGAGAACGTGATGCCGCCGGCGACCAGGACGCCGTCGACGACCGGATCGATCGTGAAGTGCTCGGTCTCCGGCAGGCGCGGGGGCGGCGCATCCAGCTGGGCGCGCGCGGCCGGCGCCAGGGCCATCGACAGCGAGACGGAAAGCGCAACCGCCGCGGGGACAATCTTGCGGGGCTTCATGGCTCCATGAGTTCGCAAGAGCTGTGCCCCGATGCGCGGTTGGGGCAGACGCTGCTCGGTGCGCGTTCGTGCGGGATTCGCGGGTGCGCGGAATCGGTCGTGCGGAGGGCGGGTGCACTTCCTGCGTGGCGCCGCGATCCGCGCGCAGCCGTTGCCCGTCAGCGCCGCCGCGCCGCCGCCGGCGCGAGCCGTCGGATGGCCGGCGTCGTGGCACGGGCGATGCTTTTCGAATGGTCATGCGACACCACCACGCGCCGACAGACACCGCCCGGATGTTGATGAGCCGCGCGCCGGTCACGGCCGCGGCCGACGATCGTCTGCTCGACGCGGCCGCCCGCATGGCGGCGCGAAACGTGCGGCATCTTCCGGTCGTCGACGGGGAGCGGCACCTCGTCGGCATCCTGTCGGACCGCGATCTCCGCACCTTTCTCGGAGACGCATCCCGGCCGCTCGCGCGCGGCGACGCGAAGGTGCGGCTGCAGTCGCTCCGTGTCGCCGACGCCATGACGCGGGGTCCGTTCTCCGTCCACCAGGACGCGCCGTTCGCCGACGTCGTCAGGATCTTCACCGACCAGCGGGTGGGCGCGGTGCCGGTCGTCGACGACGGTGATCACCTGATCGGGATCATCTCGTACGTCGACGTGTTCAAGAACGCCGGCGCCCTCTAGCCGCTGCGCGCATTCAGGGAATTGGGCCACTGGCGAGACAGTCGCCAGGACGCCACATCATGGATATCGGCGAGGGAGTGTGGCGGCAGAAACGAGGATGAGGTGGATGGTTGGCCTGCTGGCGTCTGCCCTGGCGGCGGGTTGCGGCGGGGTCGGCGAGTCGACGCACGCGGCGACGGGCGGCTCGACGGACGGCGGTGCCGTCGATGCAGGCGCGGCAAACGGCGGTGGCGGCGCCCCCGATCCGTTCGCCGTGGCGCCGACCTGCACGAGCGGGATGAACTGGACGCGCGGCGACCACGGTTCGTCCGAGATGAACCCGGGCCGCGCCTGCATCGCCTGCCACACGACGATGAATGGTCCCCCGCTGACCATCGCCGGAACGATCTACCCGACCGCGCACGAGCCCGATCTGTGCGACGGCGCGGACGGATCGAATGGGGCGCGCATCGAGATCACCGGCGCCGACGGCCAGACGCTGGCGCTGACGCCAAACGCATCGGGCAATTTCGACAGCGGCGCGCGCGTCGCGTTTCCGTTCACCGTCAGGGTCACCTACGCGGGCCGGACGCGCGCGATGACCGCGGCCCAGACCTCGGGCGACTGCAACGGCTGCCACACGCAGGCCGGCGCCAGCAACGCGCCGGGCCGGATCTTGCTGCCTTGAGCTGAAGCGCCAGGCCTCAGGGTTTCGGGATACGCAGGGTCTTGCTGACCATCGCGCTGCCGTGGAGGCCGAAGATGACGCTGAGTGGGTGCAGCCGGAGGCCGGCGAAGGAGAGGGCGCCCAGCGGCAGGTGGTCTTGCCAGCGCCCCAGCGCCGCCAGCGCCGCGACCAGCGCGACCAGCAGCAGGCTGGTCGGAATCGGGAGGCCCTCGAAGTGCGTCACCTTGCCGGTTTCGTCCGACAGCGCCGAAGCGGTCACGTTGTACCGCGCCAGCCGGCTGATGCCGCAGCCGACGAAGGTGACGAGGAACAGAGCGTCCCACCCGCCGCGCAGCCCCGCCGCGAACCCCATCGCCGCCGGCGCGACGCCGAACGAGACGACGTCCGCCAGCGAATCCAGCTCCTGCCCGAGCGGAGAGGCCATTCCCCGCCGGCGGGCGACCCGCCCGTCCAGGGCATCCATGACCAGCGCGATCGGCAGCAGCGCCGTCCCGAGCCAGAAGAACCCGACCCGCTGATCGATCATGAAGCGCATGAACGCCAGCACGGCGCCCGCCCCGAGAAACCCATTCGACAAGGTGATGGCGTCGGCCGCGTGGAACGACCGGATCATCGAGAAATGCCGGGGCAGGCGGGGCTCGTTCATTCCAGGGCCTTGCGGGCCAGGCGAACGAAATCCGCCTCGGTCACGATCCCGACCAGCTTGCCTTTGTCCAGGACGGGCAGGCAGCCCACCTTCTTCGTCTCGATGACCAGCGCCGCCTTCGCGGCCGGCGCATCCGGCGTCGTCGTCAACACGTCGGTCTCCATCAGCATGTCGACCGGGACCTCGCGGGCGATCTGGCCCGGCCGCTCGCGCATCGGGTCCCCGTGACCGACCCAGGCGCCCAGCAACTTCCGCTGGGTGACGAGTCCGATCAGATGCTGCTCACCGTCGACGATCGGGACGTGCCGGATGTGCCCGGTCTGCATCAGGTGCTGGGCGAGATCCAGGGAATCCCCGATCTCCAGAACCTCGACCGGACTGGACATGATGTCACGCACGCGCAGGCGGGGCGTGAGCGCGCGCCGCGTGCTGCGCCCGCGACCCCGCACCGGCGGCTTGATTCTGGTTGCTGTCCGCATGGGGCTCTCCAATCAAGATGGACACGACCGAGCACTGCAGGGGAGGTGCCAACGGATGAGGCGCTCGCTTCGGGGCGGTGGCCGGCTCGTCAGGGACCGGGCTGCGTCTCGCCGATCGGTGCGAGCGGTCCGCCCACGAAGGTCTGGTGGCAGCTGACGCAGCCCTTCGCGAGCCCGGCGAATTCGTCCGCGATCGCGTCGCGATCATGCCGCCCGCTCGCGATGACGAGCTTTCGCGCGCGCGCCCTCAGCTCGTCTTGCAGCACGAAGAAGCGCTCGGGCATCAGGCCGTTCAGCTCGTCGCCTGCGATCGGTCGGGCGAGCGCCGGTTCATCGAAGATCTCCCCAGCGACGCGCGCGACGCCGTCGTCGTCCAGCAGCACGACGCGCGACACGAGCGCCTGCATCTGCGCCTGGTGGCGCGCCATCTTGCTGCGGACGACCTGACGCGCCGCCGGCGGGATCGTCGAGGAGGCGGGAAGCTGCTCGCGCGCGACCGGCTTCGGCCGGAGCAGCACCGCCGCCCCGACGATCGTCGCCAGGACGAACGATCCGGCGAGCGTCATCGACTTCGTCACGCCAGGCGAGAAGTGCCAGACGCGTGCCACCTTCCTGGGCGGAATCCGTCGACCCCGGGGCCGGGTGGGGCGCAGCATCTGCGCGAGGCCGGGGCGCGCCCGCAGCGCCTGCGCCGTCGCGCCGATGAAGCCGCGACGCGCGCAACCATCACGTGGTTCGCGGTTTGCTCATTCATCGCCTGCCATGCCGCCGTCGCTGCGCAAACTGGGACGGTCCGTCGAGAGGCTGATCGGGTCGGACGTTCGCGAGGGGGAGTGGCACCTGGTGGGGCTCTTCTTCGCGAACCTCTTCCTGCTGCTGACCGCGTACTACATCCTGAAAGTCATTCGCGAGCCGCTGATCCTGCTGGGCGGGGGCGCGGTGAGCCGCAGCTACGCCCGCGGCGTGCAGGCCGGCCTGCTGTTCGTGGTCATCCCGGCTTACAGCCTGCTCGCCAACCGCTTCGAGCCCGCCCGGCTGGTGAAGTGGATCTTCGGCGTGTTCGTCTTCTGCCTCACGCTTTTCTTCGCGCTGGGCAGGCTGGGCGTCGGGATCGGCTTCGCCTTCTTCGTCTGGCTCGGCATCTTCAGCACGCTCTCGATCGCGCAGTTCTGGTCGCTCGCCACCGACATCATGACCGAGTCGGAGGGCAAGCGGCTGTTTCCGATCATCGCGGCCGGCGGAACCGTCGGTGGGATCCTGGGCGCGCAGCTCGCCGCCCGCGCTATCGAACGGCTGCATCCCCATCACCTGATGCTGGTGGCGGCGGCGCTGCTGGCCGGCTGCATGCTGCTCACCCACGTCAGCCACGGGGCGGGCCTCGGCCATCGCGAACGGGTGCCCCACGACCGGAACCATGAATGGGACGAGCGGGGCGGCTTCGCCCTCCTCGTCGGCGATCGCTACCTCCTGCTGATCGGGCTGTCGGTGCTGGTGCTGAACTTCGTCAACACCACGGGCGACTTCATCCTCGCCGAGATGGTGAACAGCAAGGCGCGCACGCTGGCGGTGGCGTCGCGAAAGCACTTCATCGGTGCGTTCTACGGCGACTTCCAGACCTGGGTCAGCGTGCTGACGGCGGTCGTGCAGATCGTCGTCGTCGCCCGCGTGTTCCGGAAGGTCGGCATCGGCGGCGCGCTGTTCTTCCTGCCGCTGCTGGCGGTGAGCGGGTACGGCACGTCGGCGGCGCTGCCGGCGCTGGCCGTCGTCTCGGCGGTGAAGGTCGTCGAGAACAGCACCGACTACTCGCTGCAGAACACCATCCAGCAGGCGCTGTTCCTCCCCACCTCCCGCGACGCCAAGTACAAGGCGAAGTCGGCGATCGACACCCTGTCGGTGCGTCTCGGCGACCTGATCTCGACCGCCCTGGTGTTCGTGGGCGTCCACCTGCACTTCAAGATCTTCGGATTCGCGCTGGTGAACGTGGGGGCCGGGCTGATCTGGATCTGGATCGTCGTGCACCTGCGCCGGCGTCAGGTCACGCTGGCAATGGCGATCCCCGCCCCCCGCCTCGGTCGTGGCTGGCACCGGTACGCCGCCGCCGTGGCGTTCGTGGCCGCATTGGCCCGTCCGGTCGCGGCCCGACCGGATCCGCCGCGCTGGTTCGCCGATCGACCGGTCGCCTGGCAGGAGCACGACGACGCCGACGTTCCCGCGCCGCCGGAGAGCAACCACCTTCAGGAGCTGATGTTCGCCCTGATCGTCCGCGACTCCCTGGCCAACGAGGCGGATCGGCTGCTGTCGCTCGAGGGTCGGACCGCCGCCGCCGACGTCAACGCGCTGGACGAGGTGCCGTGCTCGACCTGGTTCTGCGCGCGCAACCACCTGCGGCCGATGACCATCCCCGAAATCGTCGCGGGGCCCGCGGCGGCGCCGCCCCGGCCGCCCTTCAAGATCACCAAGGGAAAGCACCTGGGCGCGGCGGCCGGATTTCAGGTCCAGGACGCCGACGGGCACAAGTTCATGCTCAAGTTCGACGTCGCCGGTCACCTGGGCATGGCCAACGCCGGCGAGATGATCGGCTATCGAATCTTCCACGCCGCCGGGTACAACGTCCCCGGCGCGTTCGCCATGGCCGTCAACCCGGCCGACTTCACCCTGGATCCCGCCGCGAAGTTCGAGCTCTACAACGTCGAGCGGCGGCCGCTGACCGACGCCCTCGTGAAATCGACGCTCGCGAAGGTGGCGCACGGGGCCGACGGCCGCGTGCGCGCGGTGGCCGTGCCCTGGATCCCCGGAACGATCCTGGGTGGGTTCGACATGATTGGCGTCCGTCGCGGCGATCCGAACGATCGCATTCCCCACCAGAACCGCCGCTCGCTGCGCGCCAGCTGGGTGCTGTTCGCGTGGCTGTCGGTGCTGGATCCGAGCTCGATCAACACGATCGACAGCTACCGGGTGGAAGAGGGCCGACACCTCGTGCGCCACTACTTCTTCGACTTCGGGTGCTCGTTCGGATCGGCGACCAACTACGCCCAGGGCATCCAGCAGGACGGCGAATACAGCATCGAGGTCGGGCGCACGCTGGCGTCGCTGTTCACGCTGGGCGCGTACCGTCGTCCGTTTCAGGATCGGCGCGACGAATGGGTGCGGCTGACCGCCGAGCACCCGGCGCTCGGCTACTTTCCGGCCGAGACCTTCAACCCCGACACGTTTCGCACCAACCAGCGAATCCCGTCGCACATGCGGATGACGGAGCGCGACGCCTACTGGGGCGCCAAGCTGGTCACGTCTTTTTCCGACGAGCAGATCGGGGCGATCGTCGCGACGGCGGGGCTGCCCGAGGCCGATGCCCGCTACATCGATCATGGGTTGCGCGCCCGGCGGGACATCATCGGACGCCGTTACCTGCGCGCGGTCGCGGCGGTCGAGAACCCGAGCGTCTCGCCCGACGGCACCCGCATCTGCCTTCAGGATCTGGCGATCGCGCGCGGCTACGCGCAGGCGGCGGAGGTCCGCTACCAGGTTCAGGTGACCGACGGCCGCGGCAAGGGCCTGGCGGCTTACGAACAGCAGGCGGTCGGCCCGGCCGCGTGCGTTTCGATCGGCAGCCCAGCATCGACCGACACCGGCTATCGGGTGGTCGAGATCCGCTCGCATCTGATCGGTCCCGCCGGTCACGAAGGAAACCACGTCAGCAAGGCGGCGAGGGTTCACCTTCGCTGGCGCGCGGCCGAAGGACGGTTCGTGCTGGTCGGGCTGGAGAGGGACGAATGACGCCGCTCGTGACCATGTTGGCGCTGCTGCTGGCGGAAGCGGAGCCAGGTGTCGATCCGTGCACAGTCCCCGACAGCGAGCGGCCGCCCGATCCACGCTGCGGGGAGACGCTGGACGGCCGCGTCCCGGCGGAGGCGTCGACAGGACGCAAGGTGGGGCAGGCCGCGCTGGCGGTGCCGCGCGTGGCGACGCAGGCGGTGCTCTGGCCGGTCGTCAAGACGGCGGACGCGGTCGAGAATCACCACGTCCTCGACTGGGCGCAGGCGCTGCTGACCACCGACGACGGTCTGGTGGGCGTTCGTCCCGAGTTGCAGTATTCGACCAGCTTCGTCGCCAGCGGCGGCCTCCGCTTCTTCTACCGGCGCCTGCCCGGGCCGGGCAGCGAGATCATGCTTGGCGCGCGCACGGGCGGACCGTCGATCGTCCACGGCGAAGTCGGGCTGCGCGGTCCGGAGCGATACGGACTTTCGCTGCTCGCGACATACGACCGGCGCAACGATCGGTTGTTCGCCGGCGTGGGACCACGGACGGAAGCGGACCTGGTGGCGGTGGGCGAGACCCCGTCGCGCTACGGTTCGGACAACCTCGGCGCCGTGCTTCACTGGTCGCGCCGGATCCCCTTCCACTTCGTCCCCCAGGCCCACGCCGACGTGCAGCGGCGCGACTACCGCGCGACCGACGTCAACGGCGGTCCCTCCGTCGCGGAGACGTTCGGCCTGCCCGCTGATCAATGCGCGGCGCGTGGCCTCGCCGCTCCCTGCGTCGACGAGGCGGCGATGCCGGGCTTCAACCACGGGCTGCGCCTGGTGCGCGCCGGCGGCGGTCTGATGCTCGACCTGCGAAGTCCGGCCCGCGACGGCCGTGGGTTCAGCCTGGCGACTGACGCGAACTTCGCGCGCGGGGTGGCGGGCGATCCCAGCCGGCACGTGACGCTGGCCGCAGAAAGCGTCGGTGCGCTGGGCGGCGACGACCGGGTCTTCCTGCTGCGCGCGCGGGCCGTGATGGTCGAACGGCTGTCGGATGCGCCGATTCCCTTCGACGAGCTGTTCGTCCCGTCGGGGCTGCAGGACATGCGGGGCTTTCCCACCGGCCGCCTCCGGGGAGAGAGCGGCCTGCTCGGGACGGCGGAATACCGCTGGTACATCGCCGCCAGCTTCGACGCCACGCTGTTCGCGGACGTCGGCACCGTGGCGGGCCCGCGCTTTTCGAACATCGACTGGAGTCGCTGGTTTCCGAGCTTCGGGCTCGGGTTCCGGTACTATCGGCCGATGGGCGCCTACTGGGACGCGCGAGCGCGGGACGGCATCCAGATCGCCTACGCGCCCGAGGGTGGTCTGCGCCTGCTGTTCAGCATGGCGGCCTTTTGACCGAATCCACCCAGGACGGTCCGGGCGGCCTGTCGGGCGAGGAGGCCGCGCGGCGCCAGGAACAATACGGGCCCAACCTGGTGGCGCAGGGGCATCGTCGATCAGTCGCCGTCCAGCTGCTTCTCCGGTTCGGCAATCCGCTGGTGCTGCTGCTGCTGGGCGCCGCGGCGCTGTCGGGTGTCACCGGCGACATCCGGAGCCTGGTGGTGATCCTGGTGATGGTTCTGCTCAGCATCGTGCTGGACTTCGTGCAGGAGCATCGCGCGGGGCGCGCGGCCGAGCGGCTCCGCCAGGCGGCGTCGGTCCGGAGCACGGTGCTTCGCGACGGCGCGCCGCGCGAGGTGCCCGCCGCGGAGATCGTCCCCGGCGACGTCGTCCTTCTATCGGCGGGCGATCTGGTCCCCGCCGACGCCCGGTTGCTGGAGGCGCGCGATCTGTTCGTCAACCAGGCGCGCCTGACCGGTGAGCCGTTCCCCGTCGAGAAGTCCGCCGACGGACCGGCGGCGGGCGCGGCCGCCCCGACCGAGGACAGGCACGCCGTCCTGATGGGCAGCTCGATCGTCGGCGGCAGCGCGCGGGCGATCGTGGTTCGCACCGGACGGCAGACGCTGCTCGGCGGGATCGGCGCGTCGCTGGAAAAAGAGCCGCCCCCGTCCGCGTTCGAGCAGGGCGCGCGCTCGTTCGGGATCCTGATCCTGAAGCTGGCCCTCATCATGGTCCTGTTCACGATCGGGGTGAACGCGGCGCGCGGCCGGCCCTGGCTGGACTCGTTTCTGTTCGCGGTCGCCCTGGCCGTCGGGCTGGCGCCCGAGATGCTGCCGATGGTCGTGTCGGTGACGCTGTCGCGCGGCGCGATCCGGATGTCGCGCCGGAAGGTGCTGGTGAAGCGGCTCGCCGCCATCCACGACCTCGGCGCCATGGACGTGCTGTGCACCGACAAGACCGGCACGCTGACCGAGGCGCACATCCGCCTCGTCGGCCATCCGGGCGCTGACGGCAACGACAGCGAGCACGTGCTCAC
>Ga0209465_10000982_pt1 | contig 12909 bp, 18 predicted proteins | sample PanSoiPlot1MoBio_FD_188321 | JGI IMG/M metagenome (GOLD analysis project Ga0209465, IMG submission 188321) | Tropical forest soil microbial communities from Panama analyzed to predict greenhouse gas emissions - Panama Soil Plot 1 MoBio (SPAdes)... | ecosystem: Environmental > Terrestrial > Soil...
CCCCTGTCTATGTTACCGCCGGTTTGCGGCAGTGTAAACCTACTCGAAGTCGGCCAGGTTGTAGATATTGCACTCCTGGGGGATGTAGTTCCCCACGATGGACTTGATGTTGTAGGGGGTGCCGCCACTGATGAACCAGTACCACTGCTCCGGCTTGTCCGGGGTCACTTTGTTGCCCCAGCCGTCCGTGATGACGAAGACCGCCTCCGGGTAGCGGCCCGCGTTCTCGCCGTCCCGCATTTCCTTCTGGATGAACTTCTCCAGAATGTCGAAAGCCGTGCCCCCGCCGCCGTAGACCTTCTTGCTGGCCAGTGTCGTTTCCTTGACGACGGTATCGAAGCAGAACAGGCGAATGTCGAAGCGGTCTTCGGGCAGCGACTCCGCAGCCTGGAAGAAGCGGTCCTTGAGTCCCCAGCAGGAGCCGGACGTGTCGAGGAAGAAGTACACCTTGATGCGGTGCTTCTCGTCGTTGACTTCTTCCACTTCCATGTCCGAGGGCAGGAACATATCCTTCGGCAACATCGAGAACCGGCGGTTCAATCGCGCCCACTGCTCGCGGTCGCGGCTGTCGTCCACGAGGTACTTCTGCGCCCACTTCTTGATGACCGTCTCCCACTTTTTCTTCTTCTTCACCTTCTCGGTGGTGACGAAGTGCCACTGTCCGCCGGTGCCCGTGCCGGCTCGCTGCTCCTCCTTCTCGAAGTGCTTGTCGATGATGCCCTTCAACGTGGCCTTTTCTTCTTCGGACAACCCCTCATCGAGCCGGTCGATGACTTCGGAGAAGTCGCTGTCGTTCATCAGGCTGTGGTCGTCCACCGTGCCCAGGCCGTCGCCGGGCTGGGGCTTGCCGTCGCCCTTCTTGCCCTGGCCCGTGCCGACGCGGATCAACGGCAGGGTGATCTTCTCGAACAGGTTGATGTAGTATTCAAAGCAGTCGTCGTCCGGGATCGGACGGCCCTTGTCCTGCTTGATGGACCCGTCCGGCATCTTGAACACGGTGTCCACCCAGCAGAGCTTGTCCCAATTACGAATTTGGCTGCGGTCGAAGCCGAAGCTGCGCAGCAGCATGTGGTTCACGACAATATCGAGCGCCACGTTGCAGGCACGCGGGTCGTCGGTGTCCTTGATGCGGACGCCGTGGTTGAGGATGACGTGCAGTGCCTCGTGGCAGATCGTGAACAGGCGCTCATAGGGGGTGGAGTATTCCCAAAACTCCGGGTTGAAGTGGAAATATACGAAGTCCCCGCCCCGGTCGAACTGGATGGCGGCGGTTTCCACGGCGTCGGAGAAGATGGGCTTGCCCATCTCCCACAACTTGTAGAATACCGCGTGGTGGCCTTCCAGTTCGCGGCAAATGTCGCGCCACTGCTCGGCGTTCATGCGGGTGATCTTGGTCGGCTTCTTGGCCTTGCCCTCGTCGCCCTTGATGGCGTCCGGCGCGGCCTTGTCGAATGCGGATGGCTTGGTCATGGTTTCCTCGCGTTGGGGGCCTGCCTCTACCGCCCCTGAACCCGCCCGGCGTTCACGATCCGGGCGGGTTCAGGGTTTTTATTTTCCGAAACTGTCAATGGCCCCCTGGCGGGGTGAACAGTTTGTTGGCCAGGCCGGCTTCCTTGATCTTCTCCAGCAGGTGCCGGAACGTCGAGCCGTGGGTGGTCACAATGTCCACCCAACCCTTGCCGGTGCTGGCCGCGACCTGGGCAACGCAGTGGTTGACCATGTTGATGAGCAACTTCATGCTGTTGCTGCCCACCGTGCTGGTCCAGCAGCGCCCCACGATGGCGTCGAACAACTCCAGGGTGGCGAGGGCGTCGGCTTCGCCCATCTTCTCCGGGATGTTGGTGGCGATCTGCTGGTACAGCTTCATGCGCTGCTGGGTCGTGTCCATCTGCTCGCGCTTCATCTGCGCGACTTGCTGCGACCAGGGCTGGTGCAGTGCGGGCGTCTTGTTGAAATGGGCCGGGGCCGGCTGGCTCGGCGCACCGCCGGTGAAGCTGGACGCCAACACCTGATTCTCGGTCAGGGCCTTGCGGATGCGCTTGACCAGTTTCTTGTTCTGGTTCGCGTTGAGAATGTCCTTCATCACCGCCTGGAAGTGGGGGTACTTCCCGCCACGGGCGCAGATGAAGCGGCAGGCCCGGTCGTTGTTGCTCATCAGGACCGACAGCTTTTCCTTGTTGAGCAGGGGGAGGAAGAACTCCATCAGCGTCTCGCTGTCCGTGATATAACGGATGGCGCTGTTGTAGTTGTTCTCGTTGCTCAGGAACAGGCGAGCCGCCGTGGTGTCCTTGGACTTGAAGTATTCCTCCACCTTCTCCGACGCGGGGCCGGTGTTGAGAACCTGGCCCAGCTTCGTGCAGTTGGAGGAAACCGGCAGTACGTCCCGAATGTCGCCCTTGACTTCCCAGGCGTTCAGGGCGTACTCCAGGCGGCGGGGAGAAACCTTCTTCTTCTCCTCCTCGCTCAACTCGTCCCACCAGGAGATCGCGGCCTTGGCCACGCGGTCCCCGAAGCGGTTGATGAACCACGTCGCGGAGGGCTTGTAAGGCACTTCCACAGTAATATGGAAGCGGTCGGCCTGGGCGGGGTCGATCTTCTCCACGTCGTACTCGTCCTCATCCTCCGGGTTGATGGCAGCCCAGACCACCTTCAAGTTGGGGAATTCCTTGCCGTTGATGGACTTGAACTGCAAGCACTCCATCACCGCGTTGCGGACCTTTTTCGGGCTGCGGTTGAATTCATCGAAGAACAGCGCCTCGACCTTGGCCTGGGCGAACGCCTTGGGCCGCACCAGATCGAGGTAGGTCAGGCCGTCCACGCGGTTGAGGGCGTGGGAGACGACCTTCTTGCAGCCTTCCCCTTCCAGGTGCCAGTTCTTCTGCACCCACTCGTAGGCCAACTCCAGGTCGATGCTGGCCAGTTCCTTGAGAATCTGGAAGGCGTCGGGAACCTTGTCGAGAATGCGCTCCTTCGGCACGCCCACCAAGTCCACCCAGGGGTCCAGGGTGGATGCGGAGAAGTACAGGAACGTCTCGCCCATGACGAGATCGTGGCGCTTGAAGCAGTCCTTAATCATGGCCGTCTTGCCGACGCCATGACGCCCCACGAACATCACGTTCATGTCATGCTCGAACCAGAAGTCCAACTTTTCGTCACGAATCACAGGTGTCTCCTTTGGTCAGGGTTGCGTTTCCGCCTGTCTCTCCCGCCCCTGATACGTTCCGTCGTTCTCGATTTTTCACGGATTTCTCGGCGGACCCGATCAACCCGACGACCTTGTGATTCCATCGTACCGCAGGTTTGGGCAGTTGTAAAGTGAAAAACCCCGGCGGGGCCAAGCCGGGGTTTTTATTTTCCATCATGCCTGCGGCTCTTCCTTGGGGTGGTCGTCTTTCTGGCGGTCCTCCTTCTGGCTGCGCGGCGAGCCGGGCGGGACTTCCCAGCCCGGCAGCCAGGGGAAGATGTCGTCGTCCTGCTCGTACAGCTTGGCCACCGTCTTGTCTTCCATCAAGGCGGTGATGGCCGCGAGCGTCTTCTTGTAGGTGACCAGGGGGTTCTGGCTGCGCTGCGCCTTGGCCCGTTGCAGGAAGATATAGAGGGCTTTGGCTGGGTCGCCGTCGCCGGAGAACTGCAACTTCTTGAAGCGATTGCAGAACGGCTTCAGCTTTTCCTCCCCGTACCAGATGACGGCCTTGGCCACCGCCGCCTGCACGTCGGCGCGGGTGTTGGGCAGGTGTTCCCCGATCCAGTCGGTGACGTGCTGCCACTTGAGGGCGAACTGCACCTTGTCGGAGTCGGAGAAGCGGGCGCGGGTGGCGGTGCCACGCATCAGGGCGGCGACGAAGCCGGCGGTGCGGCTGCCCAGGCTCAGGTCCGTGACCATCTCGATGCGCTCGACGCTGGAGCGCTTCTTGCCGGAGTCGGCCACGAACTTGGCCTCGTCCAGCACGTTCCAGACGATCCACAGGGGCCAGCCCTTGTTGGCTTCCACGACCGCGATGGCCCGGTGCTGGCCGTCGAACATATTGCCACTGAGGTTAATGCCGATGGCCTCGTGGCTGGGCACCCACTGGTCGTTCTCGATGTCGTGCCGGTACATCTGCACCGTCCCGTCCGAGACGTTGCGGTTGTCCGGGTTGAAGCGGAGCAGTTCTTCGGCCATGTCGGGCGTGACGAAGACGAACTCGCCGTACTGCGTCCGCTTCTTGGGGTACTGGAACCACGGCTTCTTGAGGTCGTCCTCAAGGGCCTTGGATTCGTAATACTCCTTGTTGGCCAGCGCCTCCTCCCAAATCAGGTCTTTCTGCGCCCGCGACTGGATCACTTCCGGGATGTCGGCCAGGTCGGGGATCGCCACCGGGTCCAGCACCGCCGGCCCCGCATCGCCCCCATCACGGACGGCGGCGGGGATCGAGTGGCCGGCGTCCGCGCCGGGCTGGTCGGACAGGCCCAAACCTTCCTTGATGCGGTGGAGCTTCAGCAGGTACATCTCGTGGTGGCTGCTCCTGCCACCAGCGCCTCCGGCCCGACCGGGCTGAAGTCCTGCCAGGACATTGCCTTGCGGCTGCTTGGCCCGCTCGGCTTCGCGCTGCTGTTTGCGCTTGTTGCTCATCGACTGCCTCCCGGAATCATGAGTGATTTCGCACGCCTCTACTTCACTATACGGACGGGCCGCTCCGCGTAAAGGCCAAACCGAAAAAAACTGGCAGATTGACCCGTTCCAGCACACTCATGTTTTACCACGGATGGGGCAGGTTGTAAAGCTAATTTTTTTGTACACAAGTGTACCATTGTATATATGATGATTACCACCGTGGCCGTGAATTTTCTGGTTGACAAATTCCGCCGCCAGGAGTAACATCAGTTTGCAACGAACTGTCGGAGGACTTGATTGTGGGCGTCGAAACCGGAATCTCATGGACCGACCACACCTTCAACATTGTTTGGGGGTGTGACAAGGTGTCCCCCGCGTGCGACTTCTGCTATGCGGAAGTTTTCGCGCATCGCCTGGGGCTGGACGTTTGGGGTCCGGGCAAACCCCGCCGGACGTTCGGGGTCAAGCACTGGAACGAGCCACTTAGGTGGAACCGGATGGCGCAGAAAGACGGCAAGCGCCACAAGGTATTCTGCTCGTCCATGTGTGATATTTTTGAAAAACACCCGACCGTCATTACCGAACTGGCCAAACTGTGGCCACTGATCCGGGCGACCCCGTGGTTGGACTGGCAATTGCTCACGAAGCGTGCCCACCGGATTAAGAGTAACCTTCCGCCCGATTGGGGACAAGGGTACGATAATGTCTGGCTGGGAACGACCATCGAAAGCAACGACTACCGCCACCGGGCCGACCACCTGAAATCCTGCCCGGCCAAGGTCCGCTTCATCTCCTACGAACCCGCCCTGGGGCCGTTGGATTTGCTGGACCTGAACGGCCTCCACTGGATCATTTACGGTGGCGAGAGCGGCCCGCACCGCCGCCCCGACGATTCCGCCTGGGCCAGAAGCATGAGGGATCGCTGCAAGGCCGAGGGCGTGGCCTTCTACTATAAGCAGTCGTCGGCGCTGCATCCGGGCACCAACCCGACCCTCGATGGTGCGCAACATCACCGCTTCCCATTGGATTTGGTGGCGTGAGCAAAAAGAACCGGCTGGGTATCCCCAGCAAAGTCAACGTGTACGACCGGCTGGTGGCGATGTCCGCGAACAACGCGGACATCGCCGCCCTGCTCGACTGTCTCCACAAAACCCTCGAACACTTCCAGGTTCCGCGAGCCGACTGGCGGCAGGCCGGCGACGTGATCCAGCGCTTTTCCCTGCTGATCTGCCTTCAGGATGAACAGGTGTCCATAGGGGATGACCCGTCCCTGAACGTCCTGGCTGATATGGTCGAGCATTTCCACGCCCTCGCGGGTGACAAGCTCAAAAGCTTCGATCCCGTCCCTTCGTGGCCCCGCCGCTTTTCAAAATAAGAAGGCCGATGCCTATATATCCCTGTATTCACAGCAGGAGGATATATGGCCAGTCCGCGTACTAACAATACCTTTTACGTCAAGGTCAGCAGCGTCGTCAGCATGAACAACTACCTGATTGTCACCGGCGACAAGCCCTGGGTTAGCCACCAGGGCAACCTGAGCATCGGCAACGACCCCACCCCCGTCGTCATCCCCGCTAACAACTGGATCGTGGTCTACGCGGTAAACCCGGCGACCAGGGAACCGATCAACGTCAAGATACCAACACCAGAGGAGCTTCCCGCCTGGGCGAAACTTTGAAAATGGACAACACTTATTATATCAAGGTCGCCTCGGTCGTCAGTCCCTACGGTTATGTTATCGTGACCGGGCCGAGGCCCTGGGTCAGTGAGCAGGGCAACCTGGGGGTTGGCGATCCATGCCAGCTTCTTATTCATGTCCACAACTGGCACGCGGTCTGCGCCATTGACTCGGAGACGGGCGATCCTATTGACGTGATTATACCGTCCGCCGCTAAATAAAAAACCCCCGGCAGAATTTCTCCCGCCGGGGGCCGCACCCAAGCCGAGCGCGATTTAGAATTGGTGGCCGCATTTGCCGCAGAACTTATCGGCCTTGCGGCCTTTCTTCTGCCCGCAGTTCGTGCAGTATTGCTCTTCCTTGGCTTTGATTGACGTGACGCCCACCTTGTCGCCAGCCTCCGGCTTGTAGCCGCGCAGCACCAGCTTCATCACCACGAAATCTTCCTCCGCGTTGAAGCTCACCAGGCGGAAATTTTGGCCGGTGATGCCGCCGTCCACCGTGCAGCCTTCTTCCAGCGTTCGCGTGTCGGGCACCGGCGGCGACGGGGCCACGCTTGGCTCCGCGACCGGGGGTGGTATCAGGCCGGTTTCCAGATTGAGCGGCATCGCCGGGGCCTCGGCGCTGAGCGAGCATTTCATCTCGCCCAGGTTTGCGCAATTCATGTGCTGCCCGCCGGCAGTCATGCCCCGCCCCAGCGACGACATGGTGCCGCCGCCACCCACGGAGTAGGTGACCCCGCCATTGCCCAGCGTGTTGTCCACATACGTCCCGCCGATCCACACGGGCTGGTAAGGATTGACGTACTTCCAGGGGGCCGGAGATGGGGTGGGCACAGGGTAGGGGTAAGGATAGGGCAGGGGGAGCGGCTGGGGTTGCTTGAGCTTGCGGTTGCGCTTTGGCGGCTTGGGCAGGGCCGGGAGGCCAGGCGTCTCCTTTTCCAAGTAGAAGCGGGCCTCGATTACGCCCTTGCTGCCGTCCTGGTTGTCGCTTTTTCCCGTCAATTCCGCGTCTTCGCTCGTCAGTTCCACGAACTTCAGGGCGGCGTCCACGTCGCTGCGGCGGAAAATGTCCACCGCCTCGTCGGCCTCGATTACGAAGCCGCCGCCGGAGATGTTCTCGTTGTCCACGAACAGTTTGACCAGGGCACGGCGGTTTTTGTTCCGGTTGCGACACCGGATGCCGTACTCGCTGCCGAAGGGGATGGGAACCACGCCGTCAGCACGCTCGCTGGCGACGTTTTTGTTGAGCAGAACGCTCAACACAAACCGACTTGAATAAACCATGTCAACTCCTTCTGTTGAAACGCCCTAGTCCGCAATCGGGCACAGTTCGCGGGTGGAGTCAGCACCCGCACGGACTACAGTATGATAGTCAGGAAGCGATGAATTGTAAAGGGAAATTACAGCTTTCTGCCGACGATGACGAAACTGTAGGGGTGACCCTCCCACTCGAATATCGGCTCCAGGTTCAGTTCATGGAATACCGCCTTCATGTGGCCGAGACTCATTTCAGGGCATTTGTGGGCCAGGTTATAGGTTTGCCCGGTTTCCTGGCAGTGCGCCCGGTATTTCATCTCGTGGGGCAGGCAGAGGATAAGGTTCCCACCGGGTTTCAATACCCGGACCCATTCGGCCACAACACTCCTGGTATCAGCAAAGTCTTCCAGCAGATGGGAGCTATAAATATAATCCATCACCGCGTCCTTAAACCAATATAGATTGGTCGCGTCACCATAAAGGTGCTGTGGCCCGTGGCCGAGATGGGTGTATTTGTTAGGTAGGTCCACGGCGATGGCCGTAGAGCAAATGGGATCACCGCCGAAACCCAGGTCCAAGCCATTGGACTTTAGGGGGATGAACTGCATAACCAAATCCCGGACAATGCTTGTTTCGCTTCGGTGGGGAAATTCACTCATATGAGTATGGTAGTGTCGTGCCATTAGGAATAATCACGTCCCTTGACCCCAACTTTGCCTGTCGGCGTTACCTTGAAGAAACGCCGAGAGGAAGCGGAGGGACGAACCAGTTCAGCTTGTACTTCGCCGCCGCAGCAATCTATGAGTTTGAGTAGGCAATCTCTGCTGGGCAGCCAGGTGTTCAGATAATGGTCGTTATTCAGGTACTCCGCTACGCTGCCCTTCAGTGGGCTGATAGCGGATTCCACAAGAACATAATCCTTCGCCATATTGAGGGCGTTCGTCATTGCGCGCATCGGGTTGTTAACGTGGTAGATCACACCAAGGAATAAGACTATATCAAATTTCCTGCCGGCCATCGCTGGCATGATGTGGAATTCCTCCACGTCGGCACGAAATACTTCACAGGTCAGATCAAACCCCCTTTTGACAAGGTTGGTCTGGTTGATGAATTTATCTTGGAGGTCTACCGCCGTAACCTTCGCGCCCATCGGCTCCAGTTTGGCCTCCAAATAGCCCCCGTTGCAGCCTATATCCAACACCGTTTTACCTTGCAGATCGCCTAGAAACTGGATGGATTCGTGCCAGAGAGGTCTTGGATTTGCAACGCCTGGGAGGGTTTCGAGGCCATTGGGGAAGCGGACATTGTGAAACCACGAACCAACGGCCTCGATTTCTTCTTGTGTGACCATGATCTATTTAGTGAACGTTGTCGATTCTTTTCATTTCCCGGTAGGTCAGCGTGAGCTTGTGGGTCAGCACGTCGGACTTGGCGTAGTCATATTCCACACAATGGTCCTCCGGCTCGACCCCTTTGAAGTGCAACAAATAGAGTTTGGTCCCGCACCCGTCAAAGGCGGTGAGCGTCAGTTCGTGGTTCTTATTTTGGGAATCGGCCAGGTAGACGAGGTAATCGTGGGTCTGGAAGTTGGGGTGTTCGTAGAGTTCCATCTCGATGGTTTCCTCGTAGTAATTGACGGCGACCCGCTTGACCATATAGCGGAGGTCGGGGTGGCTTTTGGGTTCGATTAGAAACCGGAAGGTCCGGGGGATGGTCGCGTCCTTTTTTGCAAAGGGGTGCCCAGCAAATCCCATGTTCATTTTCTGCTGGGTTATCGCCTCCTTGAATTTTTGCACGTCCTTCTGAGCCAAGAAAACCCCGCTCTTGGGGGCGGTTTTGTCGGTGCGCTTCTTCAGCGCCTCGGCATGGTCGAGCCAATGGTTCTTCATATTCCTCCTTTGAGGTTAGTAGATTTGGAGTTCGTATTTCTCAGTGCGGTATAGACAATCCCCGAAGGCCAGGTCGAACCACACGTTGTAGATACCACACTCCATGTCGGTAGTGTCTAGTAGATAATAGCCGTAGCGCTTCTCGCGGAGTTCCACGGGGTCGGCGTCCACGGTCAGCCGCAGGTCTTGCTCGCAGGGCACGCAGTCGCCGCAGTGTTGCTCGATGGATATTTTCAGGTCGGCAACAATGGCGAGGTTTTCGTAGTAGCGGGCCAGGTCGGTGCCCTTGGGTACGTTCGGGGTGATCTCAATGATGAGGTAGCGTTTGCTGCCTTGCCTAATTTTGTTTGGGCGAAAGACGATGTAGAAATCGTAGACGATGGGGATGGGCGTCGTGTACCAGAGGTCCGGGTATATTTGGAACGGGTTCTCAATACTGGCGGGGCAGTCCTCGTCCTCGAACTGCAAACTCCACACATCTCGGTACTTGCCAATGCAGTATTTGGGTTCATCCAGGCTGACGTTGATGAGGTACTTGCCGACATCGGTTTGGCTGATGTCGGTGATCGTTTCGACTAGCCGCCGGCCTTCCTTGTTGCCCTCGGTAACTTCGTTCGGGTCGAGGTAGTATATATCGACCTTGTTGACGCAGACCACGTTGGCGAAGTTGTTCGAGTTGTAGACGAACAGTCGGAGATTGAGTTGATCGCCACCGACCGGGTTCTGATACCTTTCTTTGAGCGCGGCCATTATTTCTTCAAATCCTTTTTCGGCTTCAGGGTCTTCTCGATGATATTTATGATCTGCTCCTCATATCTTCGCATCCGCTCCTTCAGCTTCTTCTTTTTGTCAATTTGATCTAACCAATGGTTTCTCATTTCCTAGCCCTTGACTTGGCCTTACGCCGCTCTGCTTCCATAGCGTCGTTTTCCTTTTGCTTCTGGTCGATGAACCTCTGGATCATCCACTTCCTCTCGTTGATCGGCATACCCATGCTCTCCCTTCGGGGCATGTGCATGTGATACTGGAAGAAGAAGATTTCCTCTGCTAATTGCTTCCACAATTCTATACTTGGGTCTTTTCCGTCCTCTTCTTTCGCCGGGGGAAGAAAAAATTTGCTTCGAGCGGTAGATCGACCTCGAACTCTTGCAGGCAACTAGGACAGTTGATGGGGATGGTGGTGTCTACCCCGAATGGCGGCTCATTAACGCAATTGCGAATGTAGGCAACATCCTGAATGGGCAAGTTCCGCACCAGGGTTTGAAGCTCGCGCTTGTCGGTAACCCCTTCGATGTTTTCCAGCAACATCGCCGTTCGGTAGGTGAGGGTGTCGTCGGCGGACGAGTCGCCCAGCAACTTGATGCGACGGTCGCGGTATTCCGTGATGTCCTGCTCGTCTTTGCCCCTGGACAATCGGTAGGTGAAGTGGTAACCACTTTTGGGCAAGATGTCGTTGAGGTCCGGGCCGAACTCGTCCGGGCACTGGTCCACAAATAAACTGTTCAGATCAATGACCGTCGAGAATTTCTTCTCGCATTCCGGGCACTTTACCTCTACGTCGTATTCCGGCGTGTAGGATATACCGCGCAGCCAGATGAGCAGGTAAGTGCGGTCGAGGGTCAACAGTTCCTCGGCGCGGAATTTCTCCTGCAAGCATCGTTGAAAGATCATGTTGATGGCCTGGCCCTTACGCACGAATCGGGGTGTGGCCAGGATTTGCTCCTCCTCGCCGGTCATGGCACGGACGTGAACCACGCCGTCCATCGGCCCGTCCTCCCCGTTATAAAACCGGCCCCTGGACGGTAACTCCAGGGCCTCGTAAAGACCCTGTTGCTCCTTCAAGCCTTCGAGCAGGTTTGCTAGTTCGCTGCTGGCACCCTTGGGGACCACCTGCTGCTGCTTGGGCCGCTCCCGACCGCTATGGACTTCCTTGCCGCTCCGTTGCTGGCGCAAGGCGTCCATAAACGCCTTGGGAACGTTGCCAGAAACCTTCATGCCTGAATCGGACTGGCGCTGGCGTGGGTCCGGCATCGGCTCCTCGCCACTCCGTTCCGACTCCTCCTTGGCGGCGGCTTTGCGGATCGCCTCGCCTTCGGCCATCTCCTTACCGGGGTCAGGCGCGAGATCGTCGGGCGTGATTTTCCGGGGTCGGAATGTTTCTTCTGCCATATAATCTCCTTACTTACTACATTAAGGTAAGCGACTTTATTAGAGTACGATGCGACTTAATCTCCAGAACGTCGAGCAGATAATTTTCATGGACGGTGCTGCCCGCCGGCTCCTCCCAGACTTTAAGCACCTGTTCGACTCGTGGATGTTAGCCACCAAGGTGACGGCCCTCCGTAACTTGGGAAAGCGGTCGCTCTTGGATTTTCTCAACGGCCTTCAACCCGACCACATCAATACGCTGTCTGAATATTTCCGTGAGCAAGTGATTGTTGATAGGATGGACTATCATATCGTCAGGAATCTGGAGACAGGCGTGGCCGAGGCGGGGGAAGTGTTGAGTAAATACGAGGGGTTCCTCGATCTGGCCACCTACCGAAAAGGTGACCGTCTCTATATATCCCTCTGGAGGTAATTCTTAATGGAAATTGCCAATGCCTTAATCAGCATCGTGCTGTTCGTCTTCGGCACGGTTGGGTTAACTCACATCATCGTGGACTCGGCCATCATGCAAAAGCCGCGCGACTGGCTGCGGGCATTCCTGCCGGAGTACGTCTACAAGGTATTTGAATGTTACCAGTGCTGCGGCACCTGGGTGGGGTTTTTGTGCGGCTGGCTGTGCTTTGGCCTGGGCTTTAAGGAGATATTCCTCGGCGGCATGGCCGGCAGCTTTCTCGCCTACTGCTCTGCGGCCTTCCTGACCTACCTGGAGGCCAACTCCTTGGTGGAGGTGCCCAAGAACAACAAAAAAGAGAACCATGAGCATTAAAAGTTACCGCTTCTATTGCGACTTCTGCGGTTACAAAAGGGCTACCGATGGGTCGGATGTGCAGGACTTGGTGGCAGTGAAGCAGTCCCCGGTGCCGGCTGGCGTGCCCTACCTCGATCCCGTTACCAAGAAACTGGTTACGCCCAAGGCGTTCAACCGTGCCAAGAAATTCAAGTGCCCCAACTGCGGGCGGGTCATCACCGCTCGCAAGGTTGACCCGGAAGGTTACAATGACGAAAAAGATTGGCTTACTTGAAGTCAAACAGGCGCTCCGCGACGGCAGGGCGCTGGACCTGACGCCAAAGCTCCTCGATCTTCTCTTCCACCTCCTCGATCATTCCGCGACGCTCGTCACGAAGGACCAGACCTACGTCCAGCTCCTGCTCGATCAGAGCATCCTCACGCCGGAGACCGTTCAGAACTCGCGTGCGAAGAACGTCGTGCTCCAAGCGATCGGCAAAGCGGACATCGTCACGGTTGCTCAGCGGCGGATCGCGCTGCGCCAAGGTGACGTGCTCCTACTCTGCTCCGACGGGCTCACGGCTTACGTGAAC
>Ga0209465_10000984_pt1 | contig 12899 bp, 11 predicted proteins | sample PanSoiPlot1MoBio_FD_188321 | JGI IMG/M metagenome (GOLD analysis project Ga0209465, IMG submission 188321) | Tropical forest soil microbial communities from Panama analyzed to predict greenhouse gas emissions - Panama Soil Plot 1 MoBio (SPAdes)... | ecosystem: Environmental > Terrestrial > Soil...
GTGATGATGGCGACCTTCCCGTTCAGACCGAGCTCGAGCATGACCGGATCCTCCTCGCAGGGTTGTCGATAGGCGCCGGGGCGCCGGGCCCGCATCCTAGCACTTCGCGGGACCACCCCGGCGCGTGAAGCGCAGGGCGGTTCACACTCCTTTACATCCGCCACATACGCCGTTCATACCGATGGGGCACGCTGTCGACAATGGCACGGCGGCAGTCGCGCTGACCCAGGCCGTGCGGGGAGCATGACGATGCCCAGGATCATCCGACGCCGGCTCTTCCTGACCCTGATCCTCGTCTGCGTGGTGATTATGGGGGCGGGCGGCTATCTCTACGCGCGTGCCCTCGCCGCCCGCCAGGTGTACCGGACGGCCCCCGTCACGCGGGGGCCGCTCTCCTCCGCGGTGTCAGCCACGGGCACCCTGAACGCCGTCATTACCGTCCAGGTCGGCTCGCAGGTCTCGGGGCAGATCAAGGAGCTCCTCGTCGACTTCAACTCCCAGGTGACCAAGAACCAGGTCATCGCGCGCATCAATCCCGATCTCTTCGAGGCGCAGGTGAATCAGGCCCAGGCCCAGCTCGACGGGGCGCGGGCCATGGTCCTGAACCAGCAAGCGGTCATCGAGAAGACACGCGCCGATCTCGAAAACGCGCGCGCCGCGCTGGCCTCCGCCCACGCCCAGACCCTCAAGTCCCAGGTGGCGGTGGTGGACGGCAAGCGCAACTTCGGGCGCCAGCACGATCTCCGCAAGCGCGATCTCATCGCCCAAGCCGACGAGGACGCCGCCCAGGTGCAGTACGACTCCGCCGTCGCCCAGTACGATTCGAGTGCGGCCCAGGAGCGCTCGGCCGGGGCGGCACTCAAGTCCGCCGAGGGGCAGCTCAAGGTCGCCGACACCATGCTCGCCAATCTCACGGCTCAGGTGGCGCAGAACGAGGCCAACCTCGCTCAGGCCAAGCTGAACCTCGGCTACACGATCATTCGCGCCCCCGTGGACGGCGTGGTGGTGGCGCGCAACGTCGACGTGGGGCAAACGGTGGCGGCGAGCCTGCAGGCGCCCGTGCTCTTCGTGATCGCGCAGGACCTGAGCAAGATGCAGGTCGACACCAACGTGGACGAGGCGGACGTGGGCCGGGTCCAGGTTGGCCAGCAGACGACCTTCACGGTTGACGCCTTTCCCACGCGCACCTTCACGGGGGCCATCACCCAGGTGCGCAAGGCGGCCCAGAACGTCCAGAACGTCATCACCTACGACGTGGTCGTGTCCGCAGACAACTCGGACCTCAAGCTCCTCCCCGGCATGACGGCCAACATCAAGGTGGTGACGGATCACCGCGACAACGTGCTCCAGGTGCCCAACGCCGCCCTGCGCTTCCGTCCGCCCGGCGTGGAGGCGGACGTCCCGAAGGCAGCCGCCGACGCGCAGAGGACTCCCAGTGGTCCGGGCGAGGGCCGCCCCACCGGGGAGAGGCGGTCGGGTCAGGACGGCCGGCTGGGCAGCGGACGCGGACCCGATGGCTCGCCGAGACGCGGGAGCGGACAGCCCGGCCGCGTGTGGGTCCTGGGCGATGACGGTAAGCCGCGTGCCGTCGCCCTGTCCCTTGGCATCAGCGACGGCACACGCTCCGAGGTGGTCGGCGGTCCGCTCGCCGAGCAGACCCAGGTCATCATCGGCACAGGCGGACCGGGCAGCGCGGGACGCTCGGGCAACGATCAGCCGCGCCTCCGCTTCTGAGCGCGTCCAAAGCCTCGCCTGGATAATTCGCGGATCCGCGCGTGCGACCGGGGCGGGTGGCGTCGGGGGGAGGGGTGCGCTCAGGCGAAGTGGGACCCCCTCGTCCTGTGCGCCGCCCGCAGGGCGGCGATTCAGGCGAGCGGGTGACGCAGCCTGAGCGCACCCCTCCCCCCGACGACGGGCCCCGCCCCGCCTCTCGCTCACGAGTTCGTGAGTGAATAGGCCACCAAGCTAGGCGCCCATCTCCGCCGCGCGAATCGACTCCACGCGAATCTCGTCGGTGAGCCGCGCCTTGTAGTCGGAGAAGGCCGCAGTGGTCTTGACCGTGTAGTGGCGCGGGTGCGGCAGCTCGATAGCGACGTCGCTCTTGATCCGGCCTGGGCGCGCCGTCATCACCGCGACCCGGTTCGCCATGAAGATGGCCTCGTCGATGTCGTGGGTGACGAAGAGCACCGTCTTGCGGTCGGCCTCCCAGATCCCCAACAGCAGCTCCTGCATCAAGGCCCGCGTCTGATGGTCGAGCGCGCCGAACGGCTCGTCGAGGAGCAGGACCTTGGGATCGTTGGCCAGCGCGCGGGCGAGCGCGGTGCGCTGCTGCATGCCGCCGGAGAGCATCCGCGGATAGTGCCGCTCGAAACCGCGCAGCCCCACCCGCTCCACGTAGTGGGCGACGATGCGCTGCCGCTCCGCCGTGGGCAGCGCGCGCTCGCGCAGCCCGAAGCCGATGTTCTCCTCCACGGTGAGCCAGGGAAAGAGCGTGTAGGACTGGAAGACCATGCCGCGGTCGGCGCCGGGGCCGGTAACGGGCGCGCCGTCCAGGAGGACTCGGCCCGTCGTCGGTCGGTCGAGCCCCGCGACCATGCGCAGGAGCGTGGACTTGCCGCAGCCCGACGGCCCGAGGAGGCACAGGAAGTCGTTGTCGGCGACCCGAAGCGAGGTCGGCTCGATGGCGCGGGTGGGCGGTCCCCCGTGCACCCCCGGGAAGGTGCGGCTCAGCCCCTCGATGGCGAGCGTGGGCACGCGCGACGGCTCAGGCGAGGCTCCAGGGAAACAGCCGGTGATTCAGCGCCTTGAAGAGATAATCGGAGACCAACCCCACCACGCCGATGACCACGATGCCGAAGATGATCTGCCCCGTGTCGAGGAGGGCCTGGCTGTCCGTGATCATGTGCCCGATCCCACTGGAGGCGCCGATGAGCTCGGCCACGATGACGTACGTCCACGCCCAGCCGAGCACGAGGCGCAGCGACTCCGCGATGTCGGGCGCGCTCGAGGGCAGGAGCACGCGGCGCACGATGCCTCCGGCCCGCGCCCCCAGGGTGTAGGCCGCCTCCACCAGGTCGCGGCGGGTCGAGCCCACGGACACCGCCACCATCAGCACGATCTGGAAGAAGCAGCCGATGAAGATGACGAGGAGCTTCTGGGTCTCGCCGATGCCCGCCCACAGGATCAGAAGGGGGATGAAGGCGGAGGCGGGGAGGTAGCGCGCGAAGGAGACGAAGGGCTCGAAGAATGCCTCGATCGGCTTGTAGGCGCCCATGGCCATACCGAGAGGCACCCCGACGGCCGCGGCGAGAACGAAGCCGCCGATTACCCGCCAGATGGTGACGCCGATGTCCACGTAGAAGCCGTGCACCACGAGGAGCCGCCAGCCGGAGGCGACCATGGTGATGGGATCAGCGAGGAAGGTGCGGTTGACGAAGCCGCCGATGGTGGCCACGCCCCAGGCGAGGAAGAACAGGACGAAGAAAGCGAGGCCGAGGGCGATCCGCGCCGTCCTCCCGACGGGGACGAGGGGCGTCAGCATCGATGCGGGGCGAGGGCGCCCCGTCCCTTCCTCACTTGATGAAGCGCGTGTCGATGGTGGCGGTGACGTCCGGCACGCTCTTGATGATGCCGAGCTCGAGGAGCAGCTCAGCCGCTTCCTTGCTGAAGGCCTGGAGCTCGCCGTTGAAGAACTTCTGGTTCGCCTCGCGGTTCTGCCAGCGCAAGTACGACTGCGACTTCTCGAACTGCTCGCCCGTCTGCTTCACCACCGCGCCCATGATCTCGAAGCTCTTCTTGGGCTCCTTGGCGATCATGTCCAGCGCCTCGAAGTAGCTGTCGACCATGGCCTGCACGAGCTTGGGATTCTCCGAGATGAACTTGGGTGTGCAGCCGAAGGTATCCATCACCATGGGATAGTCCAGCGTGGTGGCGATGATCTTCCCCGCCTCCGGCTTCTCCCGCACCGTGGAGAGATAGGGCTCGTAGGTCATGGCCGCGTCGTTCTGGCCGGCGAGGAAAGCCTGGGCGGCGGCCGCCGGCTCCAGGGTCGCCACCTTCACGTCCTTCACGGAGAGCCCGTTCTTCTTGAGCATCCAGGCGAGGGTGAAGTAGGGCGCGGTGCCGGGAGCGGAGGCGGCCACCGTCTTGCCCTTGAGGTCGGCGATCTTGCCGATGGTGTTGCGCACCACCATGCCGTCGGCGCCGTAAGACTTGTCGAGCTGGAGCACCTGCTTGGTCGCCACCCCGTTGGCGTTCCACACCACCCACGTCTCCACGGTGGTCGCCGCGCACGGCACGTCGCCGGAGGCGATAGCGAGGTGCCGGTCTTTCTGGGGAATGAACTTGATGGTCACGTCCACGCCGTGCTTCTTGAAGATGCCTGCCTTCTCTGCGAGGGAGAGAGGGGCGAAGCCCGTCCATCCACTCATGGCGATGGTGACCTTGGGCAGATCCTGAGCCGGCACAGCCGCGGCCAGGGTCAGAGCGAGGACACCTGAGACGAGAGACGTGAGGGCGCGCATCCGCATTCCTCCTGGGCGATTCGTGGGCACGCGGGCACCGGCGCGGCGCGGCTGCGACGGCGCCCCGAGGATACTACACGCGGCGCCGCGATCCAGCCTCGACTGTTCACGAATGCAGCCCGTGTGACCGGGGCGGGCGTCGGGGCCGGGGGAGCTCTCCCGCTGCGTCACCCACTCGCCTGAATCGCCGCCCTCCGGGCGGCGCACAGGCTTCGGGGGTCCCACTCCGCCGGAGAGCTCCCCCGCCCCCGACGACGGGCCCCGCCCCGCCTCGCGCTTTGCGTGTTCGTGAATAGTCGAGGCTAGCTCTCGTAGATGCGCTTGAGCTCACCCTCCGCCCAGCGCACGGCGTCTTCGGGCGTGCTCCCCTGCACCGCCTTGGCGTACATGTCGGTGATGATGTACTTGGTGTAGACGAGCGTGGCCTTGGCGCTGGGTGGTCCCGCATAGCCGAGGGCGCGCGAGCCGCGCGCGGCCGTCTTGAAGGGACGCATCGCCTCGTCCACGCTCTCCCACATCTTGCTGCCCTCCCAGTACGAGTTGGCTCCCGTGGCATAGCCACCCTCGAGCTCGAACCACCGCGCGTACTGCTCCCGGGTGTGGAGCCACTTGACCAACTCCTTGGCCGCCGCCACGTGCTTGGACTGCTTCATGATGGTGGTCGAGTAGGTCACGTGGTAGGTCGGGGTCGGGCCGAGCGGTCCGTCGGGATAGCGGAAGTGACCGATGTCGGGCCACAGAGGCTGACCCTTCTCGTCCTTGATGTCGGGTCGGCGCCTGGCCAGGATGAAGATGCTCCCGCCGTTGAGGGTGGCCGCGATCTCGCCGGCGTGAAAGGCCCGGTTGTTCGTGGTGTCGTCCCAGGCGAGCCCGCCCTCGTCGCACGCGTCCTTCCAGAAGGCGGTCATCCACTTGACGGCCTCCACGGTGTTCTTCGAGTTGAGCGTCACCCTCCTGCCCGTGCCATCCGTCTCGGCGCCGCCGAAGGTCCAGGTGAGCGGATAGGACCAGGTCGGCGCGTCGTTGACGGTGTGCCCGAGGGTCTGCCCGACGGGCTTGCCCTTCTTCTTGAGGAGGACGCCGATCTTGCTGTACTCCTCGAGCGTCTTGGGCGGCTCCATGGCGCCCACCTCGGCGAACCACGACTTCCGGTAGTTCACGAGGGCGGGAGTGATGCAGTGGGGCAGCCCCAGCCAGCGATTCGCGTCGCGTGCCGCGGCCTCGGACTGCGCGTAGAACTTCCCCTGGTCGCGCTCCTTCCACTCGGCGAGGTCGGACATGTCGGCGAGAGCCGGCGCGTAGAGATGCGGCCAGTTGTGGAGCATCTGGACGATGTCGGGTCCCGATCCAGACTGGATGGCCGCGGTGATGCGCGTTTGGAGATCGTTCTCGTTGATCGTCTCGAGGCTCACCTCCATCTTCATCTGCCGGCCGTACTCCGCGAGCTGGCGCTTGAGCTCGGCTTCGCCCTGCGGGATGAAGTCCACCCGGGAGAGGAGGTGGAGCCGAGTGGTCTGCGCGCGGGCGGGCGCCCGCCCGGAGGCGAGGATGCCCGCCAGTCCCGCCCCGGCGCCCGTGAGCCACTGCCTGCGACCGATCATGTCGAATCCTCCTTGGCGAAGCCGCCACCTAGCTCGCGGAGGCCTGCGCGCGGATCTGCTCGAGGAGCTGGCGCGCGCGCGGATCGCCGGGCGCATTGGCCACGAGCTGTTCGGCAAAGGGCAGCGCGCGTTTCCACTGGCGGCGCTGTGCGTAGAACACGGTGATGGCGTAGGCGATGTCGCTGTCGCGCGGATCGAGCTGGAAGGCCTGGAGCAGGGCCGCCTCCGCGTCGCGATCCCGGCTCAGCCGGTCGAGGGCGAGGCCCAGGTTGTAGCGCACCCGTGCCCGACCCGGGATCAGTCGCGCGGCGGTGGCGAGGGCATCGGCGGCCTCGGCGAGCCGCTTGTCCTCCGCGAGGAGGAGACCGAGCGAGTAGTAGAGCTCGCCCTCGCCGGGCGTACGCGTGATCCCCTCGCGCAGGACGCGCTCCGCGTCCCGATTACGCCCGGCCGCATTGTAGAGGGCAACGAGGTTCGCGCGGGCGGGGCCGAAGTAAGGATCCATGCGCAGCGCGGTCAGGTACTCGGCCTCCGCGAGATCGCGCTTCCCCTGGCTCGCGTAGAGCACGGCGAGGTTGAGATGGCTCGCCGGCATGTCGGCCATGGCGTTCTGCGCCTCCACGAATTCCGCGGCCGCCGCGTCGAAGGCCGCGCGCTGCCCGCGGTCGAAGCGCTCCGGCGGCACCGAGGCGAGCACGCGCGCGGCCTCGATGCGCACGGCGCGCGTGGCGTCGTTGAGGAGAGGGACGAGGGCGGCCAGGCGCTCCGCGGGCGCCGTGCTCTCGAGGGCGGCCACGGCGGCGACCCGTACAGCAGGGTCGGGGTCCCTCAGAGACGGAGCAAGCGCGTCGGTCCCCTCGCCGGGATAGCCACGAAGGAGACCGAGGGCGGTAGCGCGTACGATGGCGGGGATCTCCCGGTCGCGGGCCACCGCCACGATGCCGGGTGCGGCGTCGCGCGCGCCCGCGCGCGCCGGCGCAAAGGTGAGCGGCCACTCGAGCCCGCGCGGCCGCTCGGCGCCGTGCCACTTCTCGATGGTGGCGGCGGCCCACTGGTTGGTCCGGTCGCGATGGCAGCCCGTGCACGCGTTGGGGGTGCCGAGAGTGAGCGAGAGATCCGGGCGAGGCGGCCGCAGGGTGTGGTCGCGGCGCGGGTCCACCACCATGTACTCCTTGCTCGGCATGTGGCAGTTGACACACTGGCTGCCCGGCGAGCCGGCGCGGTGGAAGTGATGGGCGGGCGAGTCGTAGAGCTTGCCCGCGAGGGTAGGAAAGCGGGGATTGGCCGCAGGGCGATGGCACTGCGTGCACAGCAGATTGCCCTCGGCCTTGATCCCGCCGCGATGGGGATCGTGACAGTCCGTGCAGCGCACGCCGCGCTGGTACATCTTGCTCTGGCGGAACGACCCGTACTCGTAGTCCTCGGCGAGCTGCTGGCCGTCGACGTGATAGAGATCCGCCCGGAGGGCCTCTGGCTTGAACGTGTCGTAGAGCGGGCGACCGGGATGCTCGCCGGCCGCGATGCGTCCGCGCCGCGAGTGGCAGGTTGCGCAGGCGTCGACCTCGTAGCGCGAGTCGGCGGCCCTGAATGCGACGACGAGGCCCGTCGACCCGCTGTGGCCGCCCTTGCGCGCCCACTCGACGTGGCGGGCGCCGGGGCCGTGGCAGGCCTGGCATCCCACATCGATCTCGCTCCACTTGCTCTGATAGGTGTCCGCCGCCGCGTCGTATCCCTTCTGGAAGTCCGTGGTGTGGCACTCCGCGCACATGAGGTTCCAATTCTGGTAGCGCCCCGTCCAGTGCAGCGGATCGTCGGGCGCGAACTTCTCGTTGGGATAGAGCGAGAACCAGCGCTTCCTCCCCACGTCCCAGGCCACGGTGAGGCTCTGGAGCCGCCCGCCGGGAAACTCCACCAGATACTGCTGGAGCGGCGCCACCCCGAAGGTGTACTTGATCTCGAAGTCGCCGGGCTTGCCATCGGCGCCCTCGGTGCGCACGAAGAACTTGCCGTCGCGCGTGTAGAAGCGCGAGAGCTGGCCGAGGTGGGTGAAGCTCGCGTCACGGAAATCGCCGAGCACGGTGTCCGCGGTGGCGAGCTGCATCGCCTGCTGGTGATGCGAGCCCCGCCACTCGCGCGACTGCGCGGCGTGGCACTCTGCGCAGACGCGATCACCCACGTAGGCCACCGGACGCGCCGTAGCGCCCCGATACAGGCGGGTGTCTTGCACGTACCACCAGCCCAAGGGGATGAGGGCGGTGAGGAGGATGACCGCGGTCATGATTCCCCAAATCATCCAGCGGCGCCGTACGCGCCGTAGCGGCGACGCCGGCTTTGAGCGGGCGGGCCGACTCAGACGGCGCGCTCTTCTTCGGCGAAGCGCAATAGGGCCAGGCCCAGGGCGATCACCACGGGGCCCAGCACGATGCCGATGGTGCCGAAGGCCGCGAGGCCGCCCATGAGGCCCAAGAGTACGGGCAAGGTCGAGATCTGCGCCCGTCCCGTCACCACAAGGGGCCGCACGATGTTGTCGACGAGGGAAACCACGACCATGCCCCAGAAGACGAGGAAAGCGGCGGCTCCCAGGCGCCCATCCACGGCGAGCGTGATGGCGGCGGGCACCCACACGAGGGAGGAGCCGACCAGGGGCACGAGCGCGGCGAGCGAGGCGACGACGGTGAAGAACACGGGCGAGGACAGCCCGACGAACGCGAAGCTCAGCCCCACCAGGGTCCCCTGCACCAGCGCGGTGAGCAGCGTGCCAAAGGCCACGGCCCGCGTGATGGCGGAGAGATGGCCGGCGAGATCCGCCTTGCGCTGCGGGCTCAGGGGCACGAGGCGCGATAGACGGGCCGCGGCGGCGCGGCCGTCACGCAGGAAAAAGAAGAGGAGGAACAGGGTGAGGCCGACCTCGAAGAGGAGGCCCACCACACCCGCCACCACCGCGCCGCTGGAGGCAAGGACGAGGGAGAGCAGCGACCGGCCGCCATCGAGCAGCCAGGTCCGAAGCTGGACGGGCGGTACGGGCACGAACTTGCCGATCCATCGAAGGACCTGATCCAGGGCGGGCACCTGAAGGAGGTCGCTCGGCTCGGCGATGCGGTAGCGTTCGGCGAGACGCTCGAGCCGGCTCAGGAGTTCCGTCGCCTGTCCCGCGAAGATGATCCCCGTCACCACCGCGGGGATGAGCACGAAGAGCGCGCCCGCCACCGAGAGGATGAGGGCGGCCAGGCCCGGTCGGCCGCCGAGCTTCCTGGACAGGAGGTCATTGAGGGGGCTGATGAGCAAGGCGAGAAGACCCGCCCACAAGATCGACTCGAGGAAAGGCCGGAGGATGGCGAAGAGGGCCACCGCCAACAACCCTCCCGCCACCAGCCAGAATACCCTCGCGTAGAAGCGGCCCTCCTCCGCCTCACCCATGCAGAGCTACTTGAGCTTGATGTCGAGCCCCTCTCCGGCCGCCGTGAGCTTCACGCCGGTCTGGGTGCTGTGGAGCTCCATCACCACGCCGTTCTGGTTCTTGAGGGTGATCACGCCCATGCCGCCGCCTACCGCGGCGCCGGCCTCGGCCGCCGCGTAGTTCCCCGAAAAGTCCTCGACCTTCGCGAGGTGATAGACCTTGCCGCGCGCGCTCACCTTGGAGACGCCGAGATCGATCACGCTCAGCCCCTTGACGCTGAAGGTGTACGTCTTGCCCTTGTATTGGAGCTTGCCATCGCCCCAGTTGACGCCCACGCCGAGGGCCACCGACTTGCTGTCCATCGACACCGTGCCGGAGGGCTTCTCATCGGCCGCCGCGAGGCCGCTGACGCACACGAACGTCGCTATTACCACCCAGATCCACGCTCGCTTCATCGCTCTCTCCTCTCGGGGGTTGGAAAAATTTGTTGCCGCTGGAGTGTAACACGAGGCGAGGTATAGTACCGTCCATGACCACCTTTCCTCTCGCTCTCGACGGCATCCGCGTCATCGATCTCTCGCGTGTCATCGCTGGACCGTGGTGTGGAGCGCTCCTCGCCGATCTCGGCGCGGATGTGATCAAGGTGGAAGATCCCGGCGGCGGTGACGAGTCGCGCACATGGCCACCCCACAAGGATGGCGAAGCGGCCGCCTATCTCCTTTTCAATCGCAACAAGCGCGGCCTCCAGCTCGATCTCAAGCAGCCGGAGGCGGTGGAGGTGGTGAAAGCCCTCGTGGCGTCGGCGGACGTGGTCATCGAAAACTTCCGCACGGGCACCATGGAGAGCTTCGGTCTCGGGTACGACGCGCTGGCCGCCATCAACCCGCGCCTCATCTACTGCTCGGTCTCCGCCTTCGGCCGCACGGGGCCGCGCAAGGATTCGCCGGGCTACGAGGCGCTCATGCAGGCCTTCTCCGGCATCATGTCCATCACGGGCGAGCCGGGAGGTCAGCCCGTGCGGGCGGGAGTCTCTTTCCTCGACCTCTCCACGGGCATACTGTGCGCCCTCGGCGTGTGCGCGGCGGTGATTCAACGCGAGAAGACGGGGCTCGGGCAGCGGGTGGACGGCTCGCTCCTGGAGACTGCGGTGAGCCTCCTCGCCTTCCACGCGGAGGGCTATCTCCTCACCGGCGCCGTTCCCAAGGCCCTCGGCTCCGGGCATCCGTCGCTGTCGCCCTATCGCAACTTCCAGTGCAAGGACGGCCAGTGGATCTTCATCGCCGCTGCCAACGACCGCTTCTGGCACAAGCTGGCAAACGCTCTCGGCCTTGCCGAGCTCGCGGAGGACTCGCGCTTCGCCGTCAACCAGCAGCGGGTGAAGCACCGCGCGGAGCTCGAGGCGGTCCTCGAGCGGGTGATCGGCGAGCGGGAGCGCGAGCCGCTCCTCAAGCTCCTCGCGGAAGCCGACGTGCCCGCCACGCCCGTGCACACGGTGGATCAGGTGATGAGCGATCCCCAGACGGTGGAGCGCGGCATCGTGCAGAAGACCACGCATCCCAAGCTCGGCGAGATTCCCGTGGTGGGCACGCCCCTCAGGTTCTCGCGCATGTCGCCGGGCGTCCGCCGCGCCGCTCCCCTCCGGGGCGAGCACACCGACCAGATCCTCGCGGAGTGCGGGCTCGCGCCGGAGAAGATCCGAGAGCTGCGGGACCGGAAGGTCGTAGCCTAGCTCTTTCACGCTGGGAAGGGGGAACTCATGTTCGGTCTTCACAAGGTCTCGATGATCAGTCGCGACGAGGCGCTACCCGGCCGCGCCACCGCCATGCCGGTGCCCGAGAAGCACTTCGTGAGCGGAGCCCGCCTCACTCCACCCTTCCCCGAGGGGACGGAGCTCGCCCTCTTCGGCATGGGCTGCTTCTGGGGCGAGGAACGCGTCTTCTGGCAAACCGCAGGCGTGTACTCGACCTCCGTCGGCTACGCGGGCGGCGTCACTCCCAATCCGACCTACGAGGAAGTGTGCAGCGGAATGACGGGACACGCGGAAGTGGTGCGCGTGGTCTTCGATCCTCAAGCCGTCTCGTACGAGAGATTGCTTCGGCTCTTCTGGGAGCATCACGATCCGACCCAAGGCATGCGGCAGGGCAACGACGTGGGTACCCAGTACCGCTCGGCCATCTACACCTACGGCGAGGCTCAGCTCAAGGCAGCCCTCGCCTCCAAGGAGGCGTATCAGAAGGTGCTGACCAAGGCGGGCTACAAGGCGATCACCACGGAGATCCGCGACGCGCCCGAGTTCTACTACGCGGAGGATTACCACCAGCAGTACCTGGCGAAGAATCCCTGGGGTTACTGTGGCAGCGGAGGCACCGGCGTGAGCTGCCCCGTCGGGCTCGCCACCGCGTGAGGGCCCTCGGTCGAAGAGTCGCCACTCTCTGTCTCTTCGTGGCCGCCGCGACCGGCGGCTGCGCGTGGATCGGCTCGGCGGACAATCCGGAAGCGCTCGTGCGCGACGGCCGCGACCTCTACCTCGCCCGCCGCTATGACGAAGCCATCGTCAAGCTGGAGCGGGCGACCGCGCTCGACGCCTCGAGCTGGACCGCCCATCTCTATCTCGCCCGCTGCTACATGGCCAAGGAGAACTGGACCGTCGCCATCGCCGAGGCGCGGCTCGCGTATGAGACGCAGCCCGACGGCGAGGAGGTGGAGGAGGTTTTCTCCGCCGCGCTTCTCGGCGGCGGCGCGGCCGCCGTGCACACCGAGCGGTTCACCCTGGCCATTGCGGACTTCAGCGAATATGTCAGCCTGCACCCGAACGACGCGCGCGGCTTTCTCGGCCTGGGCCAAGCCGATGTGGGCGCCGGTCACTACGCGAGCGCCCTCGGCGCCTTCACGCGGGGGATCGAGAACGATCGCATCGGCTCGGTGAAGCCGGATCTCCTGCGCGGGCTGCTGGACGGCGGCACGCGCGCGCTCCGGGGCGGCGAGGCCAAGGAAGCCGTGCCGCTGCTGCAACACTACGTTCAGGTCAATCCCACCAACGCCGTCGCCTACGCCGCGCTGGCCCGCGCCCTGCTCGAGACGGGCCACGGAGCGAACGCGCGCGAAGCGCTCAATCACGCCCTGCAGCTCGATCCACGTCTGCCCGACGCGGCCGCCCTTCGGCGCGAGTTGCCCTAGCCCGGTCTCTTCCCGCGCTTGGAGCGCGAGACGGGGCGGGGCCCGTCGTCGAGGGCGGGGAGCGCTCCCGCTGCGTCACCCGCTCGCCTGAATCGCCGCCCGGCGGGCGGCGCACAGGACGAGGGGGTCCCTGTACGCTCTTCCCATGGACGGACCTCGATGGGAGCGCCGAAGGGGGTCGGCGCGGCCAGCGCCCGGAGT
>Ga0209465_10000988_pt1 | contig 12873 bp, 8 predicted proteins | sample PanSoiPlot1MoBio_FD_188321 | JGI IMG/M metagenome (GOLD analysis project Ga0209465, IMG submission 188321) | Tropical forest soil microbial communities from Panama analyzed to predict greenhouse gas emissions - Panama Soil Plot 1 MoBio (SPAdes)... | ecosystem: Environmental > Terrestrial > Soil...
TTCGAACGCGCAGCGGCCAGCGAGGAAACAGCGCTCCCCAAAGCACGATCAATGCCACTGCCGAAGCGGCGCCAAGCTCGGTGTTCAAACCGCTTGGCGATACCATGCGCTCCTCGCCACCGAGCATCGTCAAAGAATTGATGGCCAGGAGCAGACCTCCAACAGCCATCGCGAGGAAGAACCGCCTGATTTTTGATTCGTGATCAAAGAGGGCAAATGGAGCGACAATTCCGATGCTGGTCAAGCACACGAACCGGAGTGACTTCTCGAGGCCACCGTCGAAATCAGGAGTGTAGGCCAGGCTCAAACTCATCATCGCCAGCAGTGGCAGATAGAAGAAGTATTCCGGGGGCAGCCGCAAAACCTGTCGTTTTATGTACAAACGATAGGCCACACCAACAAGGACAACGGCTCCTACCAGTATCGTGAGATCCACCGGGGACGAGGCGAGCCGCGCATCTCCCTTGACCAGTCCGATGAGGAAAAAAAGCGCCAGCGCGATTTCCGGAAAGCGGATCAGCGCGAGAGCGACCAGTACACCCGCGGTAATCAGGCAAAATGCCTTCAGCGGGTCGACGCTCGCCATAAACCGCAGTCCCTGGATCTCCAGCTTGTGCGCCGCTTCAACAAGGGTTACGGTGGCAAAACCGACCAGAAACAGCAGCGCTAGTCCGAGTAGAGGAAAGAAATGCTGTCTGCGGCTCGGTCCTTGCGCTAACGAATGGTCCACATTTTGAGGGTTCATCGTTGAATCGAGGCCTGTTTTTTTTCTGGAAGGTCTTTATGCCATGGCCAAAGCGGTTCAGCTATGGCGCGATACATTCGCGCAGCGTCTGTCCCAGCCCAAGAAGACGCTCCCGGGACAGAACGAGCAGGACGGCGAAGTAAACGGCGACGGCGGCGAAGGCGCGCAGGATGAAGTTGATGTCGCCCGACACACCGAGAGCGCAAGCGACCATAAAACCAGCCGCGATCAGACTCGCCGCCATCGAAGGCCACTCGACTCTCAGGCCGATCCGCGCGGTGATCCACAGGTACTGCAGAATCAGAGAAAGATCGGAGATTACCAGCGCGAAACCGACTCCCACGGCGCCCCACCGTGCGCCAAACGCCAGACTGAGTACGGCGAGAACGACGAGGCTTCGTGTCAGAGCCTTCTGTCGCTCGCCCACCCGATTCACGGCCACGAGGAACCCGTGTCCCAGGAATCCGTCCAAAACCGATAAGACACACCTCACGGCAACAATGCGTAGCACGGGCGCGCCGGGAATGTACTGCGGTCCGAGCAAGTTCGATACTTGCGGCGCAAAGACCGCCAAAGTAATCCAAATCGGGATCGTGGCGAAAAGGATGGCGTCTAGGAGCCGCTGACGGAGCTTCAGCATTTCTTCAGATCGGCCGGCTTCGAACAGGCGTGTCCACAGCGGCAGCAGCGCGCCGCTTAGCGCATAACTCCATTGCGGAATAACATCCGAGATGGTGTACGCGGCAGCGAACCATCCGACAGCGACCTTCGTCGCGGCGAAGCCCAGGCAGAGGATCGCCACCTTTCCATACCCAACCTGAGTGAGGCTATTCGCGAAGAATGGCCGTGCTTTGCGAGCCACGCGCTTGAATTGGCTCCATCTCCAGTCGCGCGACGAGGGCCAGTGCGAGCGCAATTGCCATAAGCGCAAACAGAGCACGAGCAAAGACTTGAAGCAAAGGCCGATCAGCAGGCCGAGCACGCTCAACCGTAGGGAGATCGCGAGAAATGTCAGGCCGATCAACCCGAAAGCGCCCAGGATCGAACCGGGCAAAATGGCGCGCGACCTCAAGTCCGCCGTAAGAATGCTGGAGCACAAGCTTGAAGTTCCCTCCAGATTGCACAACACGAATCCTGCGGCAAGGCAAGCCAGCTGCGCGTGGCCCGTGTCGAACGCAATTATCAGGACCACGATCGTTGGTATTGCCGAAGCAATGGTCGTGAAGAGGCTGAGCGCCAGTATGGGGTGCACTTCTCGCGGAGTTGCGGCCACAGCTCGAGCCGAATAGCGCGTGAGACCGAGATCGATGAAGGCATTTGCGACCCAGCCGATTGCGAGCGCCATGCTGTAGATTCCGAAGTTTGCCGGTCCGAAATAGCGAATCAAAAACAAGCCGGCCAGCATGGTGCCCAGTCGAAGTGCCCCCAGGTCTAGCCAAAGCCAGAGTGTATTTTCCCCGAAGATACGAAGAATCGCCGAGGTCTCCGCGGGCAACTCACCGGAGCAGGGCGCGGCAAGTTGTTCTATTTTTGTCAGGTCGGACATTCGTGTTTGTCTCGGCGAGGCCACCGCCGCAGAGAACATCGCTTACAACTTTGTCAGCAGAATATTTTCCAGCGCGAGATGCTCGAGCCCGGAAATATCAAACACCCGCAACGCGTCTTCCGGCGTACAAACGATCGGTTCCCCGTGAAGATTAAACGATGTGTTCAGGATGATCCCCTCGCCGGTCTTTTCCTCGAAGTATTTGATGAGGCGGTGGTAATCCGGATTCGTTTTTTCCGAAACCTCCTGAGGCCGCCCCGTGAAGTCATGCGGATGCAGCGCCGCAGCCATTGCGGTCCGTTTCTGCTCGTGTGTGTCGAAGGTCATGATCATGTGAGGCGCGGGCATCGGTTTTGGCTTGCGGAAGTAGTCTTCGCTTCGTTCTTCGAGCACGGAAGGGGCGAATGGCATCCAGAAATCGCGGCATTTGATCATCTCGTTGATCGTCCGGACGGAATCGATTCGCGAAGCATTGGCCAGAATGGAGCGATTGCCGAGCGCGCGTGCACCAAACTCGCACCTCCCCTTAAACCGCGCGACAATCCGCCCGTGGCTGAGGAGTTCGGCGACCTTCCGCTCAATGTCCGATTCCTCTTCGACAAGGATACGATGCTTAAACTTATAGTCGCGGAGTGCCGTCTCCACACGCTTCTCGGAGTAACCGGTTCCCAGGTAGAGGTGCCGAAGAGGCCCGGGGATCTCCCGAAACGCGGTGTGATAGAGCAGCCAGGCGGCGCCAATTGCATTGGTTTCGTCTCCACAGGAAGGAAAAACGAAAAGCTCCTGGACCTCGGGCAGCTCAAGAATTCTCTTGTTGGCCTTTACATTCATGAAGACGCCGCCGCTCAGAGCGACCTTCGAAATGCCGGTCTCCCGAACACAGTGTTGTACCCAACGCGCAAGGAATTGCTCCATGAAAAGCTGCGCGCCGGCCGCCACGTGATCAAACCGCTTCCTGCGGATCACGCGGCCGAGATACTCGGAAGCAAATTGCATGGGTGGACTGCCATTTCTGCGCCGCCAGATCATCGGATTTCGTTGATCGAATTCAAACAGCTGGTGGAATTCGTTTGCCGTTTTCTGCGTTTCGGGCGAGCTCTCGGCATAGGAAGCCAAGCCCATGACCTTGTATTCGTGTTCGAGGGGAACCATGCCCATCAGATAAGTAATCTTCCCGTAGAACGCACCAACGGAATGAGACTCGTCGGTTCGGGCGATCGTCCGCAGGTTGCCGTTCCTTCCGATGCTCACCGTGGCGCAGACACAGTCGCCGGCGCCATCGCACGTGAGCACGAGTATCTCTTCTTCCATGCGCCCCCACCCGAAGTACGCCGCGGCCGCGTGGCAAAGGTGATGGTCGAAGCCGATGGCTTCGGTCGGAAGGCCTTTCATCGCGGCGGTGAGTTCTCGTTCCAGTTTTGAGAACTTGTAGCGGTTAATGGACGCAGAAATTGCGGGATTCTTTCGCGCCAGTCTTTTCAGCTGCCCGACGGGTCCACAAGAAGTCTTGCCATAGTTGGACAGGATCGCGTCTCGCTTCCAGTCGCAACTGCTCAGGTTTTTGCCTCCGAAGGCGACCGGCAGGCCATGGCCGTTCGAATCGCAATCGGTCCAGCCGCCCGCGATCGCTCCTAGCGTCTCTGCTGGAAGGCCTCCTTGATTTTTTATCCGGGTCAAGCGCTCTTCCTGCAAAGCGAAGGACAATTTGCCATTGCGCACCACCGCAGCTGCGGCATTGTGCCCGTTATGAACACCGATCACCGATCTGAAGTTCATCGCTTTTCCAAATACTCCGGCGCTCACGAGAGGGCTTGCTTTTCTGCGAGTAAGACAGGGTCGCTTGGGGAATCTCCCGGGGCGGCCAGGGAGCAGCCAACCGGCGCCAGGGTTCCGGATTCCGCCTCGAGAATCTGCGTCAGGCTCAAGCGTACATACTCAATCTCATCGGGTGTTGCTGAAGGGAACAAGGGCAGGGCCAGGCAGCGATCCGAGGCGCTTTCCGTCCTGTACAGTTGACCGAGCGGAGCTCTCGCCGCACCTGCAATGTACGGCTGTTTGTGAATTGCGGGGAAGTACGCATGGCTTTCTACGCCGCGCTCGCGAAGCTTCAGCATGATGCGGCCGCGCAGCGCCCTGGGCGCAGGCAACCGCAGTTGAACTACATATACGAACCAACTTCTTTTGCTGCCTTCGATATCGGTCGGGACGGTCAGGTGAGGCAGCCCGGCAAGCGCGCGATTGTAGGCAGTGGCAACTCGTTGCCGTGCCTCCAAAAGCTCATTGAGGCGATCCATTTGCGCCAAGCCCAGCGCACAATGCAATTCGCTGAGCCTGTAGTTGTATCCGAGCCGAACGTGGCGCAGCCACGATGAATCTTCATCTCTTCCCTGATTGCGCATGCTTCGGCAGAGGGTGGCGATCTCCTGATTGTCCGTGACAATCATGCCCCCTTCCGCCGTCGTCATCTGCTTGTTGGGATAGAAGGCAAAAACAGCCGCATCACCGAAGGTTCCGACGCGCCGTCCACGATACTCAGCTCCGAGCGCTTCGCAAGCATCCTCGACGACGTGCAATCCATATTGCCTCGCGAGGTCCATGATGGGATCCATATCGCACGGAAGCCCAAAAACGTGGACTGGCAGGATGGCCTTGACCACGCGTCCCGTGGTTTTGTTGAGGAGAATGCCGCGGCGGGAATCGAGACTGCAGCACTGCCGCAGGAAACGGCGTAACTGCTTGGGATCAAGATTCAAGGTGACGGGATCGATGTCAATGAAAATGGGGCAGGCCCCTTCGTATAAAATGCAGTTCGTGGAAGCGACAAAACTGAACGGGGTGGTGATGACTTCATCCTGCGGACCGATGCCCAACGCGCGGATGCAGAGGTGTAATGCACTGGTACCGCTGTTAACCGCGATGGCATAGCGCGTGCCGGTGTAGGCGGCGAACCTCTCCTCGAACTCGCCTAGTTTCGGGCCCAGGCTTAGACGATTCGAGCGCAATACCTCCACCACCTTTTCAATCTCATGCTCGCGGATATCGGGTTTCGATAGCGGTATTTTCATCCTTGCCTCCTCAAGATCGGCGCCGGAAGACGACGGCTCATCAGTGTTCGAAAACGCCACGCGCTTAGCTGCAAAGGAAGGGAATAGTTTGCCGAGAAAATCCCTGAGCCGTTTCAAGTCGTTTAGGCTCAGCTCGTGCTCAAGCCCGTCGATCGTGTGGAAAATATTGGCGGCCAGTGGATCCTGCTGGCGAATGGCATAGATCCCCTTATGAGACGTTGGCTCGGGGCGTTCCCACGCGGACCATAGTTCTTCGTTGACTTTTTCACCTTCACGCAATCCGACGAAATGAATCTGGAGTTCTTTCCCGGGTGCGAGGCCCGCGAGAAGGCTCATGCTCTTCGCCAGTTCGTAGATGTTGATCGGCTCGCCCATCTCCAAGACAAACGTCTCTCCGCCTTGCCCTTGCCCGGCAGCGCGCAGGATGAGGTGCACAGCCTCGGGGATGGACATAAAAAACCGGGTTGCCCGCGGGTCGGTTACATGCAACGGCTCTCCCTTTTGGATGTGGTCCCAGAACAGCCGCAAAACGCTCCCCGTGCTACCCGCCACGTTTCCGAACCGCACATTCATGAACCGCGCGGCGTGTTCGGCGGCAAGGTGCTGGATGCAGAGCTCGGTCAACTTTTTGGAAAGGCCCATGTAGTTTTCAGGGTTTACCGCTTTGTCCGTCGAGATGTTTACGAACCGCTCCACACCATGGTTAAGTGCAGCAATCGCCACGTTTCGGGTGCCCAACACGTTGTTTCGCATGGCTTCGCTCGGATGAAGCTCGAGGAGTCCAACATGTTTGTGAGCCGCCGCGTGGAAGACGAGCGACGGCCGGTGGAGACGAAATGCGTCGTCGACACGGCTCGGGAGTGTCACATCGACGAGCAGAGCTTTGATTGCCAACCCGGGGTAACTCTCGCGCAATTCGCGATCAACGTAGAAGAGGCTGTTCTCCGTCTTGTCCAGAAGCAGCAATTCCTTTGGTTTTGCCGCGGCAATTTGGCGTGAGAGTTCGGAGCCAATGCTTCCGCCAGCGCCTGTGATCAGCACCACTCGGTCGCCAGCAATCTCCGCGACTTCGGCTGGATCACAGAGCAGTTCCTCTCTTTGCAGGAGGTCTTCGATGCGAAGATCACGAAGGTCGCGTTGAGACACCTTTCCGTCCACGATTTCGGCCAGTGTGGGAAGCGTGCGCACAGGCAGTCCCGATTGACAGCAGAGCGTAAAAAGCCGGCTCATTTCAGAGCGCGTCGCGCTGGGGATGCAGATGAGGACCTCGTCAAGAAACCTTGCTTGCCCTCCCCTTGCGAGCAGCTCGGTCGGCCCAACCACAGGAACTCCGCAGATCGTTGTGCCGTGTGTTTGCGGATTGTCGTCGAAGATCGCGGTCGGGCGGCAGTGGGAATCCGGGTCGGATGCGAGTTCTTTGACCAGAGACATCCCCGCGTCGCCGGCACCGACGACCGCCACACGTTTATAGGATCTCCGCCACAACGTTGTTTTCTGAAGCTTATAAATGCGAAAGGCAAAATGAAGACCTCCGAGGAAAAACTGGCAGAGCGCCCAGTCCAGCAGGAATAACGCCGGTGACTCGGGCTCGCCCACGAGTTTCAGGCGGTTCGTAACCACGAAGATCAACAAGGTGCTGAGTGTGATAGCTTTCGCGATGGCGATCAGTTCGTGAATGCTCGCGTGTCGCAGGGAACTACGGAACGGTCCGAGCCAGTACAGGCAGGCAGAACGCAGCGCAAGAACCACGGGCAGAGCCCGCAGGGCGAGGAATGGGCCACGCCCTCCGGAGTCGTACAGCACCCAGACCGAAAGAAAATAGGACAAGGTCGTAAGGGCGACCTCCGCGATCAGCACTGTGGCTTTGCGGTTCATTCGCGCTTTTGGTCGAGCGAGAACGGCACGTCTTGCTGTCTCACCCGCGGGCAAGGAGTGATCGCGGGACGCGACGGTTCGGTCCAGGGAAGTGGCTGAAGTTGTGTTATTTGCGCTCATTTCATCAGTCGATCGAGCAGTGGCGGAAGCGCGGGCTCGCGCTGGTTGAGGACCACTCCGAACAGAGGCACACGCGCCGCTTCGAGCTGTTTCCGTGCTTTCAGCAACAAATGGGGCGCGACGCCAGCGGGTTCCAGGACAAGAACCGCCCCATCGCCGGCACGACCAACAGAAAATGCCAGTGATCCCGAGGTCAACGGCGGGCCGTCGACCAGCAGGTAGTCGAATTGACCTGCCAATTCGCGCACGTAGGATTCGAGCGTTGCGCCCTTTGAGAATCCGTTGACGCGTGTGGCCTGGCGGCCCGCGACGAGCATCCAGAGATTACTGTCTGCGATGCGTTCGGCGTAGTCTTTGCCAGGCTTCGATTCAAGGATCGCATCCGAAAGGCCGGGGCCAGTGCTCGGCGAAATATGATGGTCGAGTGACGGCGCGTCGAAGTTCGTGTCCACAACACAAACGGTGCCTTGAACGGCATTCGCGAGGGTTTTTGCCGCCTGCGCGCAGGTCCGTGTGCAACCAACCCTCCGTGTAACGCCTGAGAACATGACCGTCCTCACATCCGAGCCGCCTGGATGGAGAAAAATTCTCTGCACCAGCGTCGAAACCTGATCGTCACCCACTGGAAAGCGCTTCACCCGTCTCGAGGCCGTTGGCTTGACGGGAGCTTCAGGTGGGGGAGCTTCAGTCGGAAGGCCTTCAAAAAGTTCTTGCCTCCATCCTGCTTGGCGCAAAAGCTCAAAGTTCTTGCTCATTTCGGTCTTTTCGCTTCTCTCAACGGCCTAATCGGCGCGGTTCAACGGGGAAGAGTGCCGTCAGGCATCACGTCGTGGTTAGGCAGTTGCGCGAGGATCGGAACCTCGAGATACCTTTCGATCTGCCGGGGAGTCAGCACCTGAGGATCAAGACGGTCTTGGACGAACACCACACCCATGCTCACTAAGGAGGCGACAAGCCAGCCGAGAACCAGTGTTAGAGGAACAGGATTGGTTGGCAAAAAGGGAATCGTCGCCGGCTGCGCAATCGAGACATTCAGAATGCGGTTCTTGTCGAATGCGTCCGAGATGTGCGCTTCTTCCCGTTTGTTCAGATAAAGCAGGTAATTGGCTTCTGCAGTCTTCACGTCACGCAGCAGTGCTTCCTGTTGCAGTTGCTGCTGGTCCCGATCGACCAATGTCTGCCGGTAATCGCGATCGATTCGCGTCGCAGATTGCGCCTTGGCGCGAAGCGCCACGAGGTCTGAGCGGGCCTTGGCAAGTTCCTGGCCGAGAAACTCATACGTTGGGTTTCGATCCGAAGTTTCTTCGCGAAGCGGCGCCTTTTCCTGCGCGTCGATGGCCGCTTTCACCTGGGCAATTTGCGTGTCAACCTCCTGCACCATGCGATCCCCGGGCGCATACTTGTTCCTCAAATCCACTCTCTGCTGCTCCAGGCTGACGAGGGAGGAGCGGAGCTGTTGCATGAGCGCTCCGTTGTCTGCGGTATGCAGTTGGGTCGTTATGCGGTTGGGAGTTTTTGCGAGCATGGCTTCGAGCGCCCGAACATGCTCCTCGGTGGCTGGGATCGCGGCTTGCGTTTGGCGCATGTCGAGTTCGAATTCAGCTAGTTTGGGCACCGACGTATCCTTTTCGGTTTGTGAGGTCACCAGCCCCGAGCCGCGGTTAAAGTCGGCAAGGCGAGCCTCAGCCTGTTCCATGGTCTTACGGTACTGTTCCGCCTCACGATCAAAGAAGTCGCTGGCATTGCTGGGCCTGTGGACCGCGGCGTGTTTCGCTAGGTACAGGTCGCCGAGGGTGTTCAATACGCGGGCTGCCAGCTGCGGGTCGGAGGAGGGGTAGCTTACGGAAATAATGAAAGACTTCTTCACAGGCTCGATTCGCAATTCCCGTCCAAGTTTGGCGGCTGCTCGCTTCACGCGAGTTTGCTCGTCATTCGGCAATCTGGAAGGAAGGAAATGTCCCAAGATACCGTCCAGCAACGATCCATTGTTTATGTTTTGCAAGCCGCACGCCGTTACGACATTCTCCAGAAGGTCCTCGCTTCTGAGGATGGCAACTTCGGAGTTGATGTCCTCTTCCGTGAGGCTAGGCAGATTCTGCTCCATGGCAGCCGTTTGTTGCGCGGTCACCAGAGGGTCGGCTCTTTCTCTGTGAACCAGGATTTTGAGCTCGGACTCGTAACGTTTCGGCATCACCGCTGCGGCCAGGACTGCGCCGAGGAAAATCACGGTGAAGCAGAGCCCGAAGGTCCGCCTCCGCCGATATCCGATCTCGACAAGCTCGCGAACCGTGAGTGCTGTTTGTGGTCTGGCGGTCCGGTCGACAAGAACGATTTGATGTTCGCCCATAGCCTTTCTCCCTTCTAGGGCCTCTACAGCAGAGCGGGGCTGAAGTAGGTGCCGAGCGAAGTACGTGGCAGGAATCGGTCGATCGTCGCCATAAAGGTCTTGGGAACGTAAAGCATATCGCCCGGCTGCAGTGTGACGTCTTCACGTGGATCTTTGTTGTTGAAAACCCGCTTCAGGTTCAGCACTTTTACTTCGACCGTGTCATCCGTGTATCGCCGGAACAGCAGCACCTGCTTATTTTTCGCAAAGTCCACAAATCCGCCGGCGATGGCGATGGCCTGGGACGCCGACGTTTCGCCACGCAGGTCGTATTTGCCCGGTTTTCCTACCTGCCCGCCGGCGACGAAATATGGCTTTTCGAAATCGCGGAGAACCACGCTAATCACCGGATCATGGAGAATGTTTGCGTAGGCTCCTCTCAGCGTGCTGATGACCTCGGGTATCGTTTGTCCCTGAATATGCACGTCGGTCGGCACCCCCTTCAGCTGGACGTATCCATCCGGTTGTACCGTTACTTCCTGATCGAATTCGGGGGTGTAGCGGAACGACAGCTCCAGAATGTCATCCGCCTGGACGCGGTAGCGCGGATTCCGCTGGCGGAGCTTTGGATGGTCTGCGTCGTTATCTGTGGCCTGCGCGGGGGGATTGGGAGGCGCGGCACCCTGCGCGGGCTGAGGTGCTTCGGGTTTCGTTTGCGCGCCGAGCCCTTCTGAAAATGCCACCATTGCCAACAACAGAATTGCTAGTTCGAGAAACAGTTTCGACTTCGACATGGCTAAGTCCTCAGTGCGATAATCTCGAAAACTTTGTGCCACCGGAGCTAGCCCTCCAGGGATATGCGGGGGCGAGATCAGGCAGCACGACACGTTGTCGTTCCCTAAAAACGGTAAAAGAATCCTTGATTTGGGGATTTTCCGAACGAATCTTGGTTACGATCGTCCAGTTAGACTTTCCGTAATACTCGAGCGCCAGCTCGAAAAGGTTCTCGCCTCCGCGGGTGTAGATGACGCGCGGACCAGTGGGCGCCGGAGAGGCGGCGCTAGGCTCTGTCGGGGAAGTGAGGTCCGGGCGCTCGACAGTTGGTGCGGGCTGTTCTGGGGCGTTTGCCAGATTGTCGGTGAGCGATGTCTCCGGAGCCGGAGAATGTTGTGTCTCGGACACCGGTAACGGCATGGGCGGCCTTGGCGCTTGCAAGGCCGGCGCCTGGGAGGGCGGAAGGTCCGGCATGTGCGGATCATAGCCGGTGATTTGGCTCACAATATGCTCGGTGGCTGGGCCGAGAAACGCTTCTAAAACACCGACCCTCGAGTTGCTCTCGAGGACAATGAGAAGAAGGGGCAACACAAAAAATCCAAAGAGAGCCAGGCTCGTCCAGAAGCGTGATCGCGCTGGCGGCGGCTCTGCGAAGTCGTACTGCGGTAACAGGTCGGGGAATGCATTCGGCCAAGCTTGAGTCGGCGGGCTCGGGTTCGCGGCTTGCTTACTTGTGGCTTGTTTGCCGATTTCAAAGGTGTGGTCCTCGAGAACCTCGCGAACGATGCCCGGATCGATTTCTCGGTGACCTTCGGCAAAGGCCATGGACAGACACGAGAAGCAAATGTTGTTGATGTTACGAGGAATTCCGAGGCTGGCTTGCGCGACGAGTGTTCGCGACTCCGGCTCAAACAGGTTCGGGTTTCGGCAACCTGCCCGGCGTGCGCGATGCTGGATGTAGTCGGAGGTCTCGCGGGTGGAAAGGGGCTCCAAGTAGGACAGGACCGACACGCGCTGTCGAAGTTGCAGCAGTTCGGGACTTGCCAGTTTTTCCGCCAAGCCTGGCTGTCCTGCCAGGACGATGTGCATGAGCTTCGAGACCGGCGTTTCGAAGTTGGAAAACAATCTCACAGACTCCAGGACCTCATTGTCGAGGTCCTGGGCCTCGTCAATCACCCAGACAAAATGTCTGCCGGCATGCAGATCCTCGAGAAGCACGGAATTGAGCAACTCGTGCATTTGAGGAACGTCCTTTGGGCTCGCCTCGAGGCCCAGGTCGAGCAGGAGGCTCTGCAGCAGATCCCTCGAGTTTCCATCGGGACGAAACAGAAAGGCGGTTCTAGCGGTGGACTTGATCTTGTCGAGCACGTGGAAAAGCAACGTCGTCTTACCCATTCCAGGTTGCGCAACCAACGCCGAGAAACCGCGCTTGGTTTCGATGGCATAGATCAGGGAGGCGAGTGCTTCGCGGTGAGAAGCCGTCGTATAAAGGAAGCGCGGATCGGGCGTAACACCGTATGGCTGCTCCCGTAGACCGAAAAAGCCCAGCAGGGCAGCCTGGCCTGTCGTGTTGTCAGTGCATTCAACGGTTGGCATTGGTTTGCCTAAATGGTCTGGCAGTTGGTCGTCAGCACAAACCGCGTGGCAGACACATCCGGCGACTTGCGGAAAAGCGGCTCGACAAAGGCACTATCAATTTCGACCGCCGCGGCTCTTCCGAGCATTTGAACGGCGAGAACGAGCCGCGTCGAGTTTCCCTTCCGCACGAGGATGCCCTTGACCCCTCTAAGGGGGCCGTGTGCCACGCGAACAAAATCGCCTTCTTTCAAGTACGCGTGAGGTTCGACGGGATAAGGACTTGATACCGCCCGCCGAATGGATTCGATTTCGTCATTTGGGATCGTTGCAGGCACGCCGGCGATCGATACGATCGAGCAAACGCCTGGGGTTGACACCACCTCCAAGCGGTGCGCGCCAATGTCCGAGACAAACAGATAACCAGGGAAGAGGGCCTCGGATATCCGCTTTTTTCTGTCTTTCCACACATGTATCCGGTTCGACGTCGGATAAAACGTATCGAAGCCCTTCATTCTCAGAACACCGTCGACCAGACTCTCATGCTGATGCCTGGTATGAAGGGCGCACCACTGCTTTTCCACCTCAACTCGATGTGTTCCGATATTCTCGGTCTGCATAAAGCTTCGCCCTTTGACTCACAATTGCTAGCTCCCTCGGTGAGCCTGTCCCTTTTTCTCGCGCCTCCCGAATTACGAGAGGCTATTCGGCGCTGATTGCTGCTTCTCGAGCGCCAGTTTCAATTGGCCCTGAGACCCAAGGCGAGGGCGTGGTAAGGCAAAGTCGGCCGTTCTGACTTGCTTTCCAGCGCGCGAGCGCCGTCGCGTCTTCGAGCTGCAAATCCTAA
>Ga0209465_10000989_pt1 | contig 12868 bp, 16 predicted proteins | sample PanSoiPlot1MoBio_FD_188321 | JGI IMG/M metagenome (GOLD analysis project Ga0209465, IMG submission 188321) | Tropical forest soil microbial communities from Panama analyzed to predict greenhouse gas emissions - Panama Soil Plot 1 MoBio (SPAdes)... | ecosystem: Environmental > Terrestrial > Soil...
TCAAGAAGGGTGAGCGCTGGGCGTACGTGCCATGGATCGTGCAGGCAGCTCGACGTGGCGATTACTCCTGCTCGATCACGCACGAACCGAAGCCCGGCGATCTAGTGTGCTACGACTGGGAGGGTAACGGCGTGGCAGACCATGTGGGCATGTTCGAGAAGTGGCTCGACGACGCCCACTCCCGTTTTAGTGCCATCGAAGGAAACACAGCTGTGGGCAACGATTCTAACGGTGGCGAGGTCATGCGCCGAGAGAGGACTAAGTCGAATGTCCAGGCATTCGTTCATGTTGGAGCTTGAGGAGGTCACGCATATGCACATGGTCGAGCGAATGACGAGCGCACCCGCAGCCTGCTTGATCTGCGGCAACGGCAACATTCCCGGCGACGACGGTACCATCGGCCCGTTCATCGACCTCGAGAGGGAGGTCAACTGGGACGACAGCACTTACTTGTGCCTCACCTGCGCGCAGGGTATTGGGGCTCTGGCGGGTATGCCTACGGCCGATGAGCTCTTGGAGAAGGATCGGGAGATTCGCCGCCTAAAGAAGCAACTGCACGAGGCAAAGGCGCGACGGCGAGAAAGGGTCGCATCGTGACAGCTGCTCTAGTCATCAGCCTTGTACTGAATGTCGCATTACTCGTAACGGTCGTATGTATCGCCGTACTTTTCTCCAGATCGCTTCAGACGGCAGTCCAATTGACTGATCGCGTTCACCTTCGCGCAGTCAAAAGTCAGGACGGCCTCCTCGACCGAATCATGTCCGCGGATTGGCACTCGTTTCGCGAGGCCAGATCTGAAGACCTCGCAGAGGAGGGCGGTCAGATTTTCCCGACCGCTGCGACCGAGGAGGACGGAGAATTCCTCGTGACGCAGCTGTCCGACGAGGAGCTTCGTCAGATGGCACACGAGCGCTCTCTGATAACGGAGGATTTTCCTGATGAGAATAGGTGAGGTCAACAACAAGGAATCCTTGCTGGACGCCCTTAAGTCGCAGGTCAACTCGCGGACCGAGAAGCGTCGACCGTACGAGGCGATCTGGTGGGATAATCTCGCCCTTGTCGCTGGCGATCATTACACGCGGTTCGATCCGACGCTAGCGGTTTTCTCAGATCGCGATCCCCAGATGTCAGACGCGAATAAGCGGCCTCGTATGGTGATTAATCAGTCCCTCTCCGTTTACCGCACCGAGCTTGCTAAGCTAACTAAAAACCATCCTATCGTGGAGGTGATCGCTAATTCGGACGAAGCAGAAGACCTTGCTGCTACGAAAGTCGGCAAGTCAGTCCTTTCAGCAATGGAGTGGAAGTTCAAACTCCCCGCTAATCGTAAAGAAGTCCTCTCATGGGTGATTCAAACGGGCCTCGGGGCGCACTACGTCGGATGGGACCACCTTAATGCTGATCAGGGTGAGTTCGAGTTTACCATCGACCCCACGACGGGTGAGCCTGCATTTAACCCCGAGCGCATCCGTGAAATTAAGGAGGAGGCGGAGGAGAACGGTACAGAAGCCGTCGTCGAGAAGTACCCCCTGGGTGAACTAGACTTTAAGGTGTATGGCCCGTTCCAGCTGCTGCCTCAGGACATTGCCACTAACTTCACGCAGCTCAAGGATATCATCACCACAGAGGTGGCTGATATCGACGTAGTCCGTGACGTCTACGGCCGTGTCGCTGATGCCCTCAATCCTGAGCAGGTGGGTGTAGGGCCGATGGAGGAGCGTATTCTTTCTCGCGTTGGCCTTGGGTCTCACCCGCGTAACCAGGAGTCGGATGAGGCTGTGTGTGTCTACACATTCTGGCTCCTGCCCAACATCTACCGCCGTAACTCATTCCTACGGAATGGCTTGTACGTGCGGTGGGCTCAGGACAAGATCCTCGAGTATCAGGAGTTCCCATATGACGACGCGCGACTACCGTTCGCTTTTTACCAGCACATCCCCGCACCAACGTCTATCTGGCCGGACTGTGTGGTCAATCACATTCGCGAGCTTAACCTTGAGATTGACAAGACTATCTCTCAGCTCGTGGCGAACAAGGACTACATGGCGAATCCGATGTGGCGTGTCGCCTCTCAGCACCGGATCAAGGGCGAGATTAAGAATGTCGCGGGTTCGATTCTGAAGTATGTACATTCCCAGAATATACCTCCTCCAGAACCGATTCAGGGTCTACAGATGCCGTCACAGGTCGAGAACCTCGTCGAGCTGATGCGCGCTCAGATCCTAGAGATATCAGGCCAGTCCGACATCTCGCGCGGGACAATGCCTACGGGTGTGCGCTCGGGTGCTCAGGTCGCGTATCTGCAGGAGGAGGACGATAGTAAGATCGCCCCCACTGTGGGCAACTTGGAGGAGGCAATCGCCCTCGAAGGCTCACTCATCCTGTCACGCGTTAGCCAGTACTACCACACCCGACGCATCATGCGGTTCTACCGACGAGATGGTGAGTTCGATGTGGTTAAGTTCAAAGGGTCGGACCTTAAGAACAACACGGACGTCATCTGTCAGGCTGGCTCAGCCATGCCTAAGTCGAAGGCTGCGCGCCAGCAGTACGTCCTACAGTTGGTAGAGCTCGGAGTTCTCACGGATCCTCGTAAAATCGAGGATATGCTAGAGCTTGGCGAGGGTGAACCGAACCTCGAGGACCTGCAGATCGCGATGGCTAACCGTGAGAACAACCTCATGCTTGAGGGTGTGGCGATGGCAACGTACGATGAGCGTGGGGACCTCGCACCGAATCAAAACGCCCCCGTGGCCGTCCCGGTGTTTAAGTGGCACAATCACAAGGTCCATCTCGAGCAGCATTACCGATTCATGTCCTCCGAGGAGATGGATCGGCTACGTGTTACCCACCCAGAGATCACGCGCCTCTTTGACGAGCACACCGCTCAGCATGAGCAACAGCAGGCTGCTGCGGCTCAGGAGCAGATGCAGATGCTCGAGGCTGCGAAGGGTGCGCCTGGAGGTCAGCCTGCCGGTCAGCAACCCACCTCCGCATTTACGGCACCTCAGGAGGCAGCGACATCTGGGGCACAGGGCGTTGAAGGCCCCGACCAACCGACGCAACAACCACAGCCGACTGCTGCGGGCAACGGATCAGGTCAGATCACGAATTCCTAAGGGTCCAGCGGGCCCGTCATAATGAGTAGCGTCTAATGCCATACGCTAACCTGCCTAAATCCCAATGGGGCAAGATGGACCGTTGTGTGGAGAAGGTTAAGGCTCGCGGTGGCAAAGTGAATGCCTACGCGGTGTGTTACTCCAGCATTGCGGGGGCAGGCTTGAAAAGAGCTGCCAAGAAGAGAGGAGGGAAATAGTGGCAGAAGATCTGTCAGCTCTCAACAGGTCAGACCTGAACGCGAGAGCAGAAGAGGCGGGAGTGGAAGATCCCGCGTCGTTCGCTTCAAAGGCCGATCTGATCGAGGCGATCAGCGAGGCGGAGGACGCGGACGCAGAAGAGAGCGAAGAGGCAGAAGACGGCGAGGAGGAGGATGTCGTTCATACCAGCGATCCGGAGGCTCGGGTCGAGGGTGTGGAGAACGTGCAGCCCGACCCCTCGACGGAAACACACGCCTCCGATGCCCCCGACTATCCTTTCCCGCCGGGAGGGGATATCGACACGGGCAAACTGTCTGACGAGGAGCTTGAGGGAGAAACACCAGCTCCCCTCCAGCCTGATTCACGCGTGATCCTCGCAGACACGGACGCAGTCCCTGAGGAGCTGCAGGGACATCCCGCACTCGTCACCAACGTCAGCGTCGAAGAGGACGAGGACGGCGAAGAGCAGCAGGTGTTCACCGTTAAGACGAGGGACGAGCACGACGCGACTCTCGTCGGACTTACGCGCGATGACTTCTCAGAGGTCTTCGCGGGAGGTGTAGGAGTACGTGGCTTCGGACCTTGACGAGCTGCTACGATTCATCGACACCTCTGGGGTGCAGACCTCACAGGGCTCCTACGTAAGCGCGGAGAACCTTCGGAAGTGGGTTGCAGAGCGTCAGAGGGTGGCCCTCGAAGACGCAGGGCGCCTACAACCGAAAACGATGGTGCAGGCGAAGCGCATGGCAGCGAGGGACGAGGAGATCTTCCCCAGTCGACAAGGTCCCGAGTTCCCCGACGCCGGCTCTTCGATAACCGCTACCGAAACCTCAACCCACGAGTGACCGTCGCGAGACGTTAAACCGTACGTGGTAAGGAGGGTTTAGATGGGCGAAACAGCACATGAGACAATGGCTGACGCTGCACGTCGCCTCGCAGAAGATGAGGCGTCGGGACAGGTCGCTGGTACATCAGTCTCAGGGACCGAGGAGACTCCGACTCCCGACCAGTCCGCGGGGACGGTAAACACCGATACGGGAGGGCCACCGGAGAACATTCCTTACGCCCGCTTCAAGGAGGTAAACGACCAGCTACGCGAGCTAAAGGGCTACGCCCCGCTCGTAGAGGCTGGCTACGACCCAGACTCCATGGGTCGGTTGGTCGCCTTCGAAGAGGCCTATCGGGAGGACCCCGCGGGCACAATCTCACAGGTAGTCGACGCGATGGACTTGCCTGACACCACGAAGCATGCGATCACATCCATGCTTCGCAACGGTGAGCCGGCGCAGAGCGACGACGACGATGAGGTAGAGCCTGAAGAACCACCTGCATGGGCCGTGCCACTAATCGAGGACCATCAGAATCGCCAACAGCGCGAGACCGATGAGTACTACGATAACATGCTGGATGCGGCGATCAATCACTGGAAGGCTAAGGACGAAAAGGACGGCATCGAAACCCCACCACAGATCATTCTCAGGCAGATCAGGGCCTCAGTAGACGACGGCAACTTCCAGACCGTAGAGGAGCTTGCCGACCATGCGCGATCTGAACTGATGGGGTATCGAGAAGCCACCTTGGGGTCCGCGCTTTCCCATAGGCGTACAGGTCCCTCCTCGATCCCTGGGAGTGGTGTACCGCGTGGTGAGCCTGTTAAGTTCGACAACATCAAAGAGGCCACCAAAGCTGCGGAACTTGCTATCCAGCGGGGAGAACTACCGCCAATCACACCAGACACCTAGAGTCAGGAGCTACACATGGCGCTAGGCTACAACATCGTAGGACGCGGTGCGTTCGGCGATATGTTCGTCCGTCTGGTCGACCTCACTCTGGACAATGCCTACGCCGCTGGTGGTTGGACGCTTGACCCCCAGGCGCTGGGATTCGGTAAGAATGGCGTGATCCTCGCAGCCATTCCGGTCTCAGACGGCACGGGCGCGCAGGCTGTGGGGCGTTTCCTCACATGGGATCGCACCACGGGTAAGCTCCTCTGTCGTGACGCCAGTGGCGCCGCGAACGCTGCGAGTCCAGAGATCTCGACGGTGACGCAGATGAACAACATCATCGTCCGTTTCCTCGTCCTCGGAAAGGGACAGGGCTAAGCAATGGCGCAAACTACCACCAATGCTGACGCCGTCCTCCAGAACTACTACCTCCCTGTCGTGCGCGAGATGATTAACCAGCGTGCGATCCTGCTCTTCGGCTACACGCCGGCGGAACTGGAGCAGGGTGCTGGTTCCATGAACGCGGCGAAGGGCGAGACGATGGATTATCGTGGGATTTCCCGCGATAGCGAGACCATCGAGTTCGCGGGGCGGCAGTGGGTCATCGCGGTCCATACGTCACGGAACGAGTCTGGTACGGCTCGCGCCGAGGGCGCAACACTCCCGCCTGCAGGTCAGCAGGGATGGGCCGACTTGATCGACAAGATCAAGAAGGAGTACAAGCAGATCCAGCTCACCGGCTTCGCGATGGAGGTTTCGGAGAGGTCCGTAGGGGCATACCTACGCCTCCTCGAGGCTGAGACCGTCGGAGCAGTGAACGACCTTCGCAAGGACCTTAACCGGCAGGGGTTCGGCGAGGGCACTGGGAAGCTCTGCAACATCAGCGCTGTGGCGGCTAACACCTTCACCGCTGATAACCTCCAGTACTTGCGGGTCGGGCTCCTGCTCGACTTCATCAACGCGAGCACGGATGCGTACCTGTCCACTGCCGGTTCGCCGCGCACCATCACGGCGATCAATCCAACCACGAGGGTCGTCACGTACTCGGGCACCGACCTGTCGGGCACCATGACGCCAGGTACGCACGTGCCGTGCCTCGATGGTAACTGGAAGAACGAGATCAACGGGCTCCGCAACATCACACGGTCCGATCTCTCCCAGAACTACACCCTGCATGGCATCAACAGCAACACGGCAGGCAATGAGTACTGGAAGGCGAAGCAGATCGACGGTGCGAACGGAGTCTTCGACGAAGACCAGGGCCAGCTGATGATGGACAACATCGGCGCGGAAGGCTGGGAGACGGATATGATCCTCACGACTCGTGGGGTTCGGCGTCGGTACGTCAACCAGCTCAAGGCTCAGAAGCGGTGGAACGATGCCAACGCGGGCACCATGCACGGAGGCTTCAAGTACATCGACTTCAACGGGATCCCGCTCGTCTTCGATGACGACGCCCCGAAGCAGCACATGTTCTTCATCCGGCCGGAGGACTACATCTGGGTTCAGCTCAACGGGAACGACTTCCGCTGGATGAACCGCGATGGAGCAATCCTCCGGAAGGTGGAGAGCCCCGACACCGACGCGTACAAGGCCACGCTCTACAAGTACTGCGACCTGGGGATCCAGCGTCGCAAGACTCAGGGCGTAGTGTACAACCTGGCGGACGACATTCCGTAAGCCGCCTACGGATAGGACGATGGAGCTGCGCGCCGTTAAGACGTTTTACTCGGCCCCCGAGGGTCTTGTAACGTTGGACGACGACGTGCTCTCCATCGTCCGCCAGGTCCGCGAAGCTCACGGTGACAGGATCAGAATCTCGTGGGAACCGACGTGCGGCCACTACGTGTTCTCCGAGAATTGCGCAGACGGCACAGAGCGGCTGATCTTTACCTGTGAGGAACTGGACGGTCGGGCCATGCAACGGCTGGCTCAAGCAGACAGTCAGTCGCGAGGCTACGAAGACGCCTACGACCGTTCGGAGCGTGAGCAGGATGAGGCGCTTGCTGCCCGGGAAGAGGCTGCACGTGAGCGACTCCGTGAATCAGGTGAGCGCCTCGCTCACGCCCTAAAGAAGGACTTCATCGGTCCGTACCCGATACAGGTGGCGGTGCCTCGTGCCCCGAATGACGCTCCTTAATTTCGACGAGGAACTCGTAGCCCGCGGATTCGATTCGTTCACCCCTGATACGAGGACTCGTTACATCAACTGGGGGTATCGACGGATCGCACGTCGCGCTCGATGGCTGTGGGAGCAGACCAAAGCTACAGGCATAGGGCTAGGGCCTACGCAGTACGGCATCGGGGCGTTCGATGAGCCCATCGACGCGTCGCACCCCATCGGTAACATGAAGTCCATCACGAAGGTGTACATCACCGACCCTGCCAACCGTAGGGCGAAACTGCGGCCTTTGTCAGACGATGAGTTCTTCGAACAATGGTTAATCCTCGATCTGACAGATGCCCAGAATCAGGGTATTCCTTCCGGGTACTACTGGTTCTCCGACTTACTATATATCCTGCCGCCACCTAGTGAGTCCTTAATCTTCGAGGTCCACTACAAGCGGCAGGTCACGGAGCTCGTGAACAACTCGGACTTCCCGATCACGCCCCCTGACCTTGACGAGGCGATCCTCACGGCTGCGCTCGTACGATGCCACAAGCGCGCCAACGAACTCCAGCTTTCGCAGGTGAACGCGGGAGAATTGGAGGAGGTTTTTTCCGACATGGCAACCGACGAAACTTTTCTCGAGGAGGAGCAGCCCTCGCGGGTTTCTCCTGACGATACATGGCTGTAAGGAACCCTCGCGATATCCCTGTCTCCCGTGAGCAAGTATGGGAGTGGCTGCAGGAGTATGATGGTCAAATCAAGTCCACAATTAAGCTGCGCACCTTCCTCATGGAGAAGGTTGACGCGCTAGAGCTTGACGATCCCCTGCTTGACACGAGCGCTCGCGAGGACGTAGAGGGCGACGAGGCACACGTCGTGGACATGATCCTAGGAGATATCGAGTCCTATGGCCCGGTCCGGGACTGAACCACAGCCTTACACCTTTAACCTCCGCTCCTTCGAGGGTGGCGTGAACGTGAGGGACTCCCCAGAAATCATCCCTCAAAACGAGCTTCGTCGTGGTGAAAACATCGTCCTCGGCGAGCGTGGGGCTGCATCGAAAAGGCTGGGCAGCCAGTCCAATGGGACATTCGGTGCAGCCCCAGATCGCGTCCTCTCACTTTACACGTTTTACCGTGCCGTATCGGCACCTCAGGTGCTGATGCACACCAACGCGGGTAAGTTGTACTACACCAACGACCCCTCAGCCAACCCTGTGGTATGGACGCAGATCGGTACAGCTGTGGTTAGTACAACCGTGCCCCTGTCGTTCGAGACCTTTAACGGCAAGGTCTACATGTGCGACGGCACTAACCCGTACGCATCGTGGGATGGTACGACGTTTACTGCATTCCCTGCGGCGCCTCGAGGACGATACCTCAGGGTGTGGAAAGACACGATGTGGATCTCTGGATTTCCTTCTAATCCTGATCGTGTCTACTCGTCCAACGCAGGTGATGCGGAAACATTCGGGGTCTCGGCGTGGATCGACCTTGGCAAGGGTGACGGCGACATTATGACCGCGCTTGCTCAGGACGAGATTTTCCTCATCTGCTCAAAACGCCAGCGCATCGCGGTCATTTACGACCCCGTAACGTTCGCTAACCGGTGGGCTGACACGGGTAAGGGCAGTGAATCCCACTTCTCCTGGGTACACTTTGACACGGACCTGTTTTTCCTCTCGCGGTCGGGCATCTGTCAGTGGCGGGGCGATGCGCCAGCACTTCCCCTCTCCTACAAGCTGGATCCGTTGTTCCGCCCAGATGCCCTGAACATCAATGCTCTCTCACTCACAGTTGGCTATGCTTTCGAAAACCGCGTGGGCTGGTGTTTGCCTGAGGTGGGTCAGGTTTTGCCTACGTTTCAACTCGAATACTTCCCACGCCTTGCTCAGAAGAGTGGGCCAGGTCCCTTCATGTTCCAGCGCATGCCCGTAGCAATCGTGACGCGAGTGAGATGGCAAGCATCAGACCGCCTATATGGGGGCCACAGTACTGCTAACAAGTTCCTGTGGTTGTACTCGGGTGTCGGTACAGACGATGGCGTGACGTTCCAGGCACTGCTCGAAACGGGCATGATGGACCTCGGCGCATCGGAACGGGCGAAGTACGTACGTTACCTACGATTCCTTGGTCGCGGCAAGTTTCAGGTTCAGATCCTACGCGACTTTCAGGTGCAGGCTCACGAGTCTCATGTGGTAGATATGATTACCACACCTGATTACTGGTCGATGAGTGATACGTGGGGTGCAGGTGCGTGGGGTCCCGACTCAACTGTTAAGGAGGAGCGGATTAACACGGATACCTATGGTCGTCACATCGCCTTCCGTCTCATTGATGCTGAGACTGGCATCGGGTCCGCGACGTTGCCCGTAGGTAGCACTAATTATTCCTTGACGTTAGGTGAGTGGACCGTCCATTCCATCCAGGTAGAGGGGTCAGTGCTAGGAGTGAGGGATTAGTGGGATTCTACAACGTGATTAACCCGTCCTCGATGCAATCGGGTCAGCCTGAGGACGTTTCACAGATCCTCGCAAATCTCCAGGCTATCGCAGGCATCCTTAACGGCGGCCTCGACAACGCCAACATCGCGCCACTCGCAGCTATCGACTACGCGAAGCTTAACCTGGCCCTCCAGATTAAGAACGCGGACATAAACGATACCGCCGCGATTCTTGGCCACAAGCTTGGATGGAGTGTAGGTGCTAATCCGCCTGCTTCGCCACAGGCAGGAGACATTTGGATTCTGCCGATCACCCAGCCCGTCGGTGCCTATCAGATGTATCTATACGATGCCGCAGAGGCTGGCTCCTTTAAGTGGAAGTTCATTGGCGGGTCACCATACCTCGCCTACTCAGGCTCTGCTGAGGGTACTGCAGGGTCAGGGTTGTTCGCAGGGCCGAGCCTCACACTCCTACGCAATGGCGATTACATGCTTAGTAGTGCCATGAACATCCATCAGCTTGTAAACGCCAACACTATCATTAACTGGGGTCTGAGCATTCGTAAACCTGATCTTACATCCTTGAGCGGTGCCGCGGAGGCTTGGTTCCAAGCTCCATCATCCAACACGACTGTCGCCTACACGTTGACGGTATCTGATGTATACTCCACCGGCCTCCCAGCAAACCAGATCCTCAGAATGTACGCCTCAGTATTTGGGTGGGACATGACTACGACATGGCGTAAGCTCTCTGCAATCCCGATCAGGGTCATCTGATGGCACAGACTCAGTTCCCAGAGCGCGCACGGATCGACAACGCCAATGGGCACCTCGTCGTGCAGCGTAACCTCGACTTCCTCAGAGACACTGTGGACGCAAACTTTGTCCCCGATGCCTCACCCTCCGTCAAGGGTAAGATCAAACTTGCTGGGGACCTTTCGGGTACTGCTGACTCGCCCCAGATCGCAGCAGGCGTTATCACCAACGCAGATATCGCGGCCGCTGCAGCAATCGACGGTAGAAAGATTCAGTGGAACTTCGGCACTAACCCCCCAGCATCACCTTCCGAAGGGGATATCTGGATTCGCCCCGTATCCTTCACAGGGGGCGGTGAGGTTACTAACAATGGTCAGGGCGTTCAGATGTACATCTACTACCCAACGGGGTCTGCCACCTACCCCTGGCACTTCATTGGTGGCCCTCCGTACTATGCGTGGGTGGGTACTGCTACCGTATCGCCTACAAGCCTATCACCCAATGCGTGGCAGTCCCCATATACAACTGACCCCAATATGGATATCCCACGAGCAGGTGACCACATCATCGAGGCCCAGTGCATGATGTATCCCTCCACAAATGCTTGCACAGGCGCTGTGGGTATTCGTGTTGGTTCCTCAGACCCCACTGGCCCCTACGACGGTACACGTGCCTCGGGCGGCTATCACCCAGTCAGTAGTGCGCGAGTGCCTTACAACCTTAGAGCCCATATGTACGGACAGCCTGCAGGTACTCACCTACAGCTTCGTTACGCACAGGCAGCAGGAGCAGCCCAAACCATGGGGAGAGCTAACGCTTCGATAGTCGCCTGGCCCATCAGGATCGCATAGGAGGCACAATGTCCAGCATGGCATGGAACCCGCAACTGCCCCCGGTACATCAGGGGACGTGGTCTGACGCACAGTACCTCGCAGAAGAGGCGGACCTGCGGGCCAACATCATCAGTCAGTACCAGGATGTCCTCGATCAGCTTGGATACACCAGCCCATCGGGTGAGCACATCAGGGGCCAGGTAGAGATCGGTTACGAACGTGGGCGACAGCAGTTGCAGGATGCCATCGAAGCATCTGCACTTGGTGTGACGAATGCCTCACAGCGCGAGGGTACTCTGTTCTCGGGGCGACGTGCTGATCGTACCGCGCTCGCTGAGAAGCCGTACCGAACAAGCCTCACTAACCTCGAGACCGACACGCCCATCGCGTTGGGCAAGCTTGGCACCCGTGCTTCCCAGATCCTCGGTGGTTACGCTACTCGCGCTGCGCCACTGATCGCTGCTGCTGTCGGTCGGTGGACACCTCCTGCTATTGGAGGTGGAGGAGGGGGCGGTGCTGGTGGAGGTGCCGCTGGCGGTACATTCCTAACCCCAGAAGGTACAGCAGCTGCTACACCAGGTACGCTGTCTGATGCGGCTGGCGCCGATCAGTCTGCTTACTTCCCCGGTTCGCCTACATCTCCTGTCGTTAATTCGGGTGGGACATACGTAAACCCGAACGACCCCGACTACCGACAGCGCATGGCGGCTGGAGGTATTGTCGATGAACCCACAGATGCCACAATCGGTGAAGCTGGTCCTGAGGCTGTGGTGCCCCTCGAGGATGGTCTACCTGCTGCGATTCAGCGTCTCATCGCCATGGATGCTGCGCGTCGCCGTCGTCAGCAACAGGGTTTCCGATGGGGTGGTCAAATCTTCGAGGATCCCCAGGCCGCCGTCGACTGGATGAACGCGCGTGGGGCTGACACAAACCTCGAACGCTTCCTGATGAATCACCCAGGGCTTGCACCTGGTGGGAATGCACCACGTAACCTAGGGCCTCCAGAGCAAGCACCTCGTGGCGCAGCACCTCGCGATATGCCGAACGTCCCTCGTCCTCAGGGTCAGGGTGGGCAGTTCGCAGGTAAGGTACGACGTGCCAACGTCCATGCAGCTGGCCTTAAAGCTGCAGCCAAGATCATGTCTGAGCTGGCCAAACACCACGAGGAAGACGACGGACGAATCGGTCTTGCACCTCAGCCTCACCCCCTGAGGCCTCCTCCTCGCCCCATGCCTCCTCAGCGCGCTGCTGCTCCCCGGTTCCCGGGTGGTGGAGGTAGCGTTCATCGACAAGGTCTAGGTACCCTCGTATGAAGGCAATAGGCGAAACTAGCACTACGCCCTACACTCCGCCTAAGACGGCTAAGCCGTCTAAGACGCGGTCACGTTTGCCACGTCCGTCTGGATTCCAGACACAGAAGATGTGGATGGGGGGACCCAAGCGGTCGGGTACATATGCTGCGTACCTCTCATGGTGGAGACGTCATCAGGCTGCTCAGGCTAAGACGGCCAAGCCTGGCCGTGGTAAAGGTGGGGGAGGTGGAGGAGGTAGCACAACTCCTCCTGTGAGCACGAGTGATACGGGGCTCGGCCCTCGCACGGCTGACGACCTACGTACGCTCGCCGAGTCACAAGTCGATTCTGAGCTCGCGGGTCAGATCAACCCGCTGGAACACGATATAGGCA
>Ga0209465_10000991_pt1 | contig 12863 bp, 8 predicted proteins | sample PanSoiPlot1MoBio_FD_188321 | JGI IMG/M metagenome (GOLD analysis project Ga0209465, IMG submission 188321) | Tropical forest soil microbial communities from Panama analyzed to predict greenhouse gas emissions - Panama Soil Plot 1 MoBio (SPAdes)... | ecosystem: Environmental > Terrestrial > Soil...
GCGAGTCAAGGGCTATTTGAAAAATGTTATGACTACATAATTAGCCCGCCCCCAATAAAAACAACCGCTTAGCTCAAAGCTGGGGAAAGTTCGGGCTAAAGCGGCCGCGCAGCTTGGAGTTTCGGCTCCCACGGTGTCGGAAGTGATCGCGGATCTAGAAGCAGGACTCGGGGTTCGGCTCCTTGGCCGCGGTTCGCTGGGCATCGAGTCGACCGTTTACGGCGAGGCTTCAGTTGTGAAAGTTGCTTCGGTTGACGCTGGGTCGTGAGCCGTGGAGGTTGCGGATGCTGCTGCCAGTCCGCAACCCTTCTTTGACTTTTGGTGCGCGCTACTGCGGCCATCACTTTTGCGATGGTTTGAAATATCGCAAATCCGGCGGCGGTTGGTTTTTGCGGACTGGCATCAGCATCCCGTCACCGCTCATGTAATAGCTTTCTCTGCCGATAGCGATCATCGAGTTGTTCATGTTTTCGGCACAGCTGACCTCGCCCCAGCGCGGACGCGGATTAGGGCTGTGTACATATTTTTTGTCCACGGTCCAAGGCCGCGTCAAGGCATGGTCGATCGTGGTAATCACGTCGTGCAGGATTGTCGGATCGTTTTTGTCGCGGAAGATGCGTTCCTTGAAGATAGACTGGTTGTCGAAATGAAGCGGCAGGCCGGTTGCGTCGTAAGCGCGGGGGCCCTTGAAGGGGCCGCGCGTTTCCACTTCGAGCACGTCATAGACGCCGTCGCCGTCCTCATCGATCCATCTACCGATAGAGTAGCCCGCAAAAGTCGGAGCGGGGTCGGGGTCCGTGGGCCAGTCGCGCCCGTCGGTGTAGATACGACGAAGGGGCTCTCCGCCGCCGGGGGCGATATAGGTCGTCTCCGGCGTTACGATGAATTCCATGGCTCCAAAAGCGATAGTCATGAGCGGCATGCCGCCAGGCATGCAGCGAACGGCATGGTCAAAAAAATTGCCCTGTCCGCCGCTGGCCTGGTCCGCAAGGCTGTCCTCGAAGATCTTTTGATACTCAGGAGTGAGTGGGGCTTCCTGTCCTCGCCCCCAGGGCTTGGTCTGATCGTGCGAAGGCTGGCCGCCGGCCGTGAAGCCACCATTAGGTTCAAACGTGGATTCCGGGGGAAACCAGCGCGTCCACGCGCCTTTCCAGTCCGGGTACCTCGCGTCGTTTGCGGCCTGAACCGCGCTCACCATGACCCCGGTGGCGATCACTGCAACGACAATCGCGCTCGTCGAGCTTCGAAACATCATGATTGTCCTCCCGCGTCGTCAGGTCGCTTAATCGGACATTCTTCTCAATGATAGGGGCGCGGAAATCGTACAGCGCTAGCGTAGTATATGTCGCCCGCGCTGCTCATGGAACGCGCCACAATCCGGGTCATCCAGGTAGAGTGGCGCAGCAAACGGCAGCTGTCTGAGATACACCTGTCTTGGCGCTATCGCAGCCGGGAAGGCGGCCCCTGACCTAAGGATACCGATACTGAGTGGTGCCATCTTGGATGGACGTGAGCAGCGGATATGGAATGTCCGACTTCATCGGGGCCGGTCAGTAGCCCGTGCGCACAGCCAGTGTTCCGATGATATCTCCAAGCCTGTTCCACGTCTGTGCCGCAGCACGATCCTGCCAAGCGAAGGCCGAGCTGTCTGCGATCATCCGTTGGGCGTCGATCAGGGCCGCGTTGGAAACAGGCTGACTTTCGGCGTTGAGCCGTTCGGCCGCAGCGACTGCAGCCTCGGGGGCGCCGCGCTCGATCAGGAAGAGCAGTTTGCACATCAGCACCGCCGGACGCATCGCGGAATCTGCAACGCTAAGACTGTGCTCCCAGGCTTGGTCGATCATGTCGAGCGTGACCGAGTCGGGCGAAAGCACCGGCAGATCGCGTCGCGCGATGGCCTTGGTGTGGAAATATACAGCGCTGCACGAGCGCGGTACGCAATTGATGCACTCGAAGTGCTCGCGGAGCTGCCACATCAGCAGATGATTGGTCGCGACGATCGCCGCGTGATAGCCGAAGTCCTGCTGCACGACGAGCGAGCGTCCTGGTATCAGCCTCGGAAAAAAAGTCCGCGAGATGGCGTTGGCGAGGTCCCATGATTTCATCGCGTCGATCAAGAGGAACTCGACGCGAGGGCGGAACGACTGGCGGCGGGACAAGTCTTCCCGTCGGAGTCGGACCATCTGCTCGTAGCCGCTGAGCAAAGCCTCGACCTCGGCCAGATAATCGTCGCCGGCACGATAGGCCTTGGTGACGCCAAGTGCGGCGGCAATCGGCGTCATCCAGTCTTCCCAGACGAAGCGATCGATGGCGTCGATGGCGCGGAGATGGCGATGCTGTGCGTTATCGGCCAAGCCGCGCGCGAGACAAAGCGTGGTCGCTCCCAGCCAGCAGCCGAGGTCGACAATCTGACCCTGCCCTGTGTAAGAGTAACGCGCGTAATTCTCGAGTAAGCACAGCTCCTCGTTGGTGGTCATGCCGTAGGCCCCTGCTGGTCGCTGGTAGCCTTGACAGATCCTGTCGAGGGACTCTGCCCACTCCGTCCACTTGGCCATGGCATCTCCTCTCGGCCGACGCCCCTGTCGTGACAGGGCAGGTCGCCATCGCTTCTTCGCCGGCGATTCTCGATCACGGCGAGACCAAGATAATCGTCTTCGGTGACACCTGCATCTGCGGTCCACAGGCGGGTGACGCCGTAACCGGTCGCCTCGATACGCTGCAGCGCCTGCTCCACCGTGAAGTTCGCAAGTCGAACATCATGGATGAGGATCAGCCCTCCGGCGCAGACCAGTTGGCTCGCCAACTGGAACTCGGCCCAGACATGATCCGCGCAGTGAATCGAGTCGAGCAGGGCCGCCTCGTAGCGTTCTCCCGCGGCCAAAGCGGCAGCCATTCCTTCGAGCGACCCCTCCGCACGTTGCTCGATGCAAGCTGACATCGACACGGGCAGCGCCTGCCATAGTTCGAGCCGCTCAGCGTGAGGGGCCGGGTCGAACGTAACCACGCGGCCGCCCTGGCGGCAGGCCACGGCCGAGGCAAGACACGCCGCGGACACGCCCTTGGCGGTGCCGGTCTCCAATACCCGAATGCAGCCATTGGAGCGAACCATATAGTGGAGCAAGCCCAGCAACGGCAGGACCGACGGGTCGCGCACCCGCGCTGACTTTGCGTCAGTCGTTCCGTAGAACGACCAGGTGAGTGCCGCAACGCCATGACGCCCTGTCCACACGCGCAACGCTAACAAGAAATCCGCATAGAGATCGCCATCGCCACGGCCAAGGAGAGGCTCAGCGACGCGCGCGAACAGGTTGCGCCATTCGGGATACTTATGGCGCCCGGCGCCGCTAAAATGCAGTACGCGCACCGTGCGGCCGTTCCACAATGCCTCGATGCGACCAACGCTCCAGCGCAGCTCCGCATTCTGCACATGGAGCTGAAGGTTGTAGGTCGGGTCCAGCTCGACGCCGCAACCGAGATGGGCGAGAGCGAGGTTGAAGATGAACTGATTGCGGTACGAGATGTCGCGACGCTCTTCCACCCACCCGGCGGCACCACGCATGCGCGCTATGGCATCATCGAGTGCGAGGAGCGCCATGCGGCTGCCCGCGAACAGTCCGTCATTGACCACGAGAGGATAGCTTCCTTCGCCATTCTGGGCTCCGATCAGCCGTTCGATGTCGCCCACACGGCCGCCATAGGCCGTCATCAAGACATGTTCGAGGTTACGGTAGCCGCGGCCATTCCCCTCGCGACAAGCGAGAATGCTGCCGGTGGGACAGGCTTCGATCGCGCCAAACAGCGGTCGAAGATCCCCGAGCACGAGCATATCCGCATCGAGGCAGATGAACGCGGGCGCATCAACCACGCGCGCAACGGAATAAAGCAGGGCTTTGACGCTGACCCCGAGCGGCGCCTTGAGGGTGCACGGGATCAAGATAGCGCCATATTTCGCCGCGATGCGACGGCAGACGAAGTCGTCGCCGATAGAAAACAGGACGACAAGCGAATCCTGACAGGCACCGTTGGCGAAGAGCGAACCGAGAAAATCATCAAGCAACGCCCCATAGGATCCCGAGGCCAGGGTGGCGATGCAGCGGGCGCCGCGCGGGCGAATCGCCGGCACCGTAATTTCCGTCCGCCCCAAGCAATCGATGATGCGCTCGCCGCCGGAGCCGAGAGCAACATAATCCACCAGTGGATCGAGCCACACGGAATGGCAATATTCCCACTGACTGGTGGTGGTGACCAGCTCGAGGCGCTGTGCCCCGGCAACGTCTGCAACAAGGGACCGCGGCCGGTCGCCGGCAACCACATGTGCGGCGGCACAGACTTCGCGGCCATCGGCCAATACCGCAAAACTGCAATGGGAAACACCGCGCCGGACGTCGTCGTTGAATCCGACTTCGCAACGGAAGGTCGTGAAGCTGCCGTCGAGACGAAAGCTCAGCCGCGCGGGAGCATTGGCGCTGAGGGCATGACGGTAGGGCCGACCCTGTACCGTGACAGCTTTACCTTCATATCCGAGGCTTCCATCGCGCCCGAGTGAACCGTAGCCGACCTCGACATGTATCAACGGCAAGGAGTCAAGATAGGCTGGCGGCCTCGTCGATCCGGTCGTTTCAGGAGCACGGCGGCCGATATCGGGCAAGAATCACCTTTTTGTTTGGAGCGCCATCAATCCGCCGGCCGGCGCCGCGGGCTGCCGCCCGTGCTGGGTCAACTGGCGCGAGAGTTGGTCGTAGAACGGCCAATCCTCGCGCAACAAATCCCGCGCGCTCTCCTGATGCCAAACGCGCCAATGCGGACCCGTCAGCGGCCGCGGAGAGCTGGTGTTGTCCCGATGAACCATGGCGATCATCATGCGCGATCCGTCCAAATCGAGCATTCGCCCCGTCGGCGGCGCCCAGACGAACCTTGTGTCTTCGCCGATGTCCAGCGGCTCGAAGGGCTTCCGCTGCCAGAGCGACCGGCGGTAGCAGAGCGAAGCGCCGTAAAGCCACGGCTGTTCGCTCGGCGGATAGTGGTAGATCGACACCCGGCCGCTTGCGATCTCGTAGAACCACACCTTGCTCGTGCCGCAGATATCGGCATCTGCGGCCATCAGCGCCGACACTTGTGTACGAAGGCGGCTCCGGTCCATCCAGTCGTCATCGTCCCAATGGACGATGATCTCGCCCCGGCTGGCCTCGATCGCAGCATTGCGCTTTGCACCCAGCCGCAGCCGATCGCGTAGCGCGATATAGCGCAACGTAGGCAGGTCGGCGACGAGATCGGATACGCGATCATCGCCGTCGTCGAGGATGACCAGTTCGCGGTTGGGATAGTCCTGCCGGACAAAATATTCGATCGATCGCGACACGAAAGTCCGCCGGTTATACGTAGGCATGATACAGCTGACGAGCGGCAGCGTTGATGGCACCAACGCGATTCGTGGCTGGCAACCGATTTTGTCGGCGGCAGCCGACGGGCGAGCTGGCGTTTCGTCGGGCTCCGCCGCAGCGCTAGACCGCGCCGCCTCGGCAGGAGAGCGGGCGGCGTAAAACGCGCGGTCGGCCGCGAGGAACGGCGGCTCGCCAACGCGTTGCCAGCCGCGTACGTCGAGATAGTGTCCGCAGGAAAATGCCCAGGCGTTACCACCGTGCCGGACATAGAGGAACAGCCCCTCGCCGGGAAGCGGTTGCAGACGCGCGCCGCGCGCCATGGCGGCATTGAGAAACACGGCATCTTCGGCGAGCGAGGCGTCCGGATAGCGCGCCAACCGTTCGAAAACATGGCGCCGGAAGGCTAGCGTGCCGCCATGTACGTTACGCACGAAGAGGCGGTGGTTGAGCTCCGGCGAGCAAGCCCAGAACTCCCAGCGGTCGAGCTGGAAAAAGCACGGATCGGTAAGCCCCGTGATATCCGCCCGGCCGGCGAGCAACGGTGCGATCTGGGCCGTCAACCTCCCTGGCGCATACCAGTCGTCGTCATCCCAGTGGACGATGAAAGCGCCGCGCGACAGTTCGCAAGCACGATTGCGCTTGGCGCCGACGCTCAACCGCCTGGTCGAATGGACATAGCGGATACCCGAATCGCCGCTCAGCTCCTCGCCGTGATCGACGTCGCCATCATCGGCGATGATGAGCTCGCGCTCGCCATGGTCCTGCCGTCGGAAATAAGCGATGGCTTGCATCATCCATTCGCACCGATTGCGTGTGGGCATGATGCAACTGACAAGCGGTCGCTCTGGCGACGTCGCCGCGGGGCCGGAACGGAACGACGTGCCGATGACAGGCAGTTGCGACGATGCCGTGGCCGGCGCAGCGCTATCCAGCGGCTCGCGAAGGCGGATGCGTTCGCTGGGCGCGAAGTGTCGGCAGGCATCGCCTTCGCAATGCCGGGCGTAGGATGTCCGCTCGCCACTGAGGCGCAGGCCGCAGAACTTGTCCTGGTAGCGCCGCTTATTCGCCTCGAACCAGCGCATCTCCTCCTGGCGACGGTGAGCGGTCGGCGGACGACGGTAGACGAAGGCGCTCTGCGCCCAAACCGCCCGGAACCCCGCCCGGACAGCACGCAGGGTGTAGTCCATTTCCCAGCACGGTCCGGTGCCATAGCCCACGTCCGCGCCGCCAATGGCCTCGATCACGTCGCGGCGCACTGCGTAGCAGAAATCTGCCAGGCAATGGAGCGGCTCCATCGTTCGCCAAGCGCCGGCGAACCGCGCTTCGGCCAGGGCCGTAGTTGCAGCAATGTCGGCTTCGGTGCAGGCGCCGAACACCGCCTGCATGTTCCACGATCGGTTGGTCGACGGACCAGCAAGGCCATTCCGAGGATCGGCCGACAGCGCCTTGACCAGAGGCTCAAGCCAACCTGGTCCGACAAGGGCGCCCGCCTCGAGAAAAATCACCAACTCGGCATCGCTCGTCTGCAGCAACCGATTGAACGACCCGGCCGCCCCCAAAGGCTGGCCGAGCGCGGGCTGGCGAAGATCGCGGAAGGCCTTGAGCGACGTACGCATTGCAGCGTCGGGCCCATCAGCTAGCAGCAGTATCTCGACGGACGCCGCTGTCGCGCGACGCAATTGGTCAAGCGTCGCCCGCAGCCCGTCGGGCTCGCTGTCAAAGTGGATGCCGATGGCGGTCCGCATCATTGCGCATCAGTTGCGGACGATTGCCGGTCGAGGCCTTCCCCGAGCTGGCGCCGCGCCCATTCCGCATATTTTGACGACGTCTCGGCGGCCAACGGTTGCAGCACCGCGGCCGCCTCGTCGGCACGACCGAGCATCTGCAAGCTCAGGCCGCGGTAATATCGCCCGCGCGGATTCATCGGCTCTGCGGCAAGCGCGGCATCGAACCGCGCCACCGCCTCCTCGGGCCGCTGCGCCGACAGCGCGTGCACGCCGAGGTCGAGCGCCGCTGTTACATTGTCGGGATCGATCGTCAGGATGCGCTCAAGCTCGCGCCGGGCCTCGGCTCGCTCGCCGCGCGCCAGCAACACCGTCGACAAATGATGACGAATTTTAGTGTCCTCGGGCGTCAGCGACAGGGCACGGCGAAACACGTCGGTGGCGGAGCCGAGGTCCTGCCGGCCGAACAGCACGAGACCGAGCTGTCCCCACGCTTCGGCGTTCTCGGGGGCCAAGCTGGTCGCGGACTCGAGCAACGCGACCGCCTCCGCGAGGCGCCCTTGTCCCGCGACAACGATGCCGAGGCTTAAATGGAAGCGCGCATCGCGTGGCGCTATGGCGAGCGCCGAGCGCCAGGCATTCTCGGCATCGCCGAGCCGTCCGGCGACCATCGACAGCTTGCCGAGATTGTCCCAGGCCAGGAGGCTCTCCGGGTCCGCCGCCACCGCCCTGCCGAACGCTTCGAAGGCGCCTTCGAGATCGCCAAGCGCGGCGCGGGCGCTTCCGAGATTGACAAGCGCCATTGCCCCCACCGGATCGATCGCCAGTGCCCGCTCGTAGTAGCCGATGGCGTCGGCGAAGGCGCCATCTTGGGCAAGCAGGAATCCCAGATTGTTGAGCGCAGCGGCGTTGGCGGGGTCCAAAGCCAGCGCCGCCTCGTATTCGCGGCGCGCGCCCTCGCGGTCGTCCTGAAGATGATATATCGCGCCGCTACGGTTGTGCGCCGTCGCGCCATCCTTTCCGCCGTCGACCGGCGGGGGGGTGATGTGGCGGAGGAGGACGTCCTTGGCTCGTTCCATGGGATGGAATCCTCTCACTTAAATGATCCGCGAAATGACGTCCGACAAAATCTCCTTCGGATTGATGTCCGGCACTTGGAAGCTGAGCTTGTCGAGCGATAAATCGAAGCCCCGGCTTTCGTCGTAGTGCATCGGGAAGCTCACGCCAAAGCGCAGGTTCGATCCGTATTCAAAGGCCGCAAGGTCCCAGTCATGGTGATAAAGATGGAAGGTATGGGCCCAGGTATCGAACACGACATCGACGCTTCCTGTGACGGATACCTTGAGCTTCGGCTCGACATAGACGGACGCGTCGGCATCGAGCACCAGCCCCTTGGTGGGGGTCCAATCGACGTGCACGCCGGTGTCTAGCGCGCCTTCCAATCCAAGCCCGGCACCGACCGTGAGCTTCGCCGTGGCGTCCACCAGCGGGATGCCGGCGCCGATACCGCCGCTGACGAACACGCGCAGACCGGCACTCGCCGGAACGTGCAGGCGAGCGTCGCCCTCGACATGCGTGTCCCCCTCGTGCGAGGGGTTGTAGGTGATTTTAAGCGCCAGTTGCTGCAATTGTCCCGGCCCGATGCCGGCGTTGACATCAAGACCGCCTTCGATCGTGGCGAAGATGCCGATATGCGTATGGACGACCGGCACCGTCAGGCCAAGGATCGGGATATCGATCCGCAGCGTAAATATGTTCTTGTCGAGTTTCTTTTCGGGGAAGAGATCGAGGCTCGACGGCAGGGCGATCTCGCCGGCTAATTCGATTTCACCGTTGGGCAAGAGACGGATACCGACAGTGCCCTGCAGCCATGGGGCTATCACGACGGTGACCGAGCCGCCGCCATAGATGGTGATATGATCGCCCTTCTCCGGCGCCGGCCCGGAGGGCATGCCCTCGGTGACCGGGCGATTGGTGGCGCCGACGAGCACTGAGCCTTTGATCCGCCCTTTAGCATAGGCGGCGGTAATCGAGGCGTCGAAGGTGCCGTCGTCATACGACACCTGCAGCATCGAATCGATGCCGGGGATCTTGGGTTTGGCCGCGCCTGAGGCTTTGACCTTGAATTGCTCGCTTCCGGGCGGCTAGGGATCGATCGGAATCTCAAAGGCAGATTAGCTGACGAACTCATGGGGAACGGCAATGTTTATGACGGCATTAGTCCTAGCTTCCGTTGCTTTTTTTCTATGTTTATTTTCTATGCCTCGAACGTATATTGCGCGCTGTGGGCGCGCGTTATGGGTTGGCCGTGTGAGTGTACTCAGCGCCGGGCTTGGCATCCTGCTGTTCGCCGACGCTGCGCCAGCGCGCGATCTGTTCGTTGAGAATAACGCTGGAATTCTCTACTGGACCATGTTCTTCGGTTGGGTTTTGGCATGGGCGCTCTGCGTGCATTACGGTGCAAGAAAGGCACTCGAACAGCAGGCTTGGGCTGCCGGAAGCCACCCGCTTCCACTCGCGCAGAATATCGCTGGGCCGCTTCAAAAGCAATTCGCGATAATTGGCACATGGCTGCCGAGGCTTCTAGGCCTCGTCTGCTTCATCGCGATCTTCTGGGGTGTTCTCGGAGCCGAGAAAACCTCTACCTTGATGAGCGCCGCCAGAAGTGATGTCGACCCCTATTTCGGCAGTCTCAAGGCCGCAACGATTGCAGCCGCAACGTTATTCCTCCTGATCGTTATCTTCAGACGCATCTATCGCACGCCATTGAGGTTACTCCTTAGTGGAGATCCAGATGCGGTGATCGCGGAGCCAAGCCCGATATGGTTCCTAAAATTTCTGTCGTCGCCGCAGGAACGGGCGGCACGCGCCGCCCGGTACGGTGGAGTAAGGGCTGACTGGATCGCATTGCTTATCGTCGGCGTGGTGATTCTGTTGTTTCTAGCATCGATGATTGCTCCCCTCGCATTCGGCTATCTGGTGCCGCGCGCATGGTTCGTTCCGGTCATGCTTGGCCTACCCGTATTTCCGCTGTCTATAGTGACTGCGTTCTCTCACAGAGTGCGTTTTCCGGTCTTGGTGCTCCTCGCACTTGTCGTTGGTTATCTGTCACTTCAGGCACCTTGGTATCATAACGCCAGAACCATGCCAGCGGATACGAAGGGCACGGGCGCCAGACAGGTCATGCTCAATGACGCATTGAATCGGTGGGCGCAATCAGTTTGCCCATCCGATCGGTCGAACGATCCGGATTGTGCGAAATACCCTGTCATTGTCGCCTTAGCTGGCGGCGCGAGCCGTGCTTCATTTCTTAGCGCAACAGTATTTGGGGATATTCTGGATGCGACGCGCGAAGATCCAGCATTCCGCGATTTCGGTTTGCAAACGTTCGCGATCTCCGGTGTCTCCGGCGGATCGGTTGGCGCGGTGATGATCCGCACGGCATTGGTTGATGCCGGCTCCAGCGGCCGGGCGCCATGCAAGAGTACGGATGCGCTCTGGTACGGTTTCCAAGGTGGCGGCGTCTTCAGTCGTTTCTTCGCGCAACACTTTGAGCGGAATTCCTGGAAAACATGCCTGCAAAGCCTCACCGCGGGCGACTTTCTGTCGCCCGCTGTTCTTGGACTGGCATTCCGCGATGCTTGGGGCGGTTTCATCGGACTGGCAGATAAAAACCTTCGAATCGATCGCGCTGCGTTGCTGGAGCGGGCGTTTGAAGTGCGATATTCGACATCATTGGCAGAGCCGGAAGGTCTTTTTTCGCGATTGGGGTCGATGGTGGGGCCTGATCAGGATCTCGCAAATCGGAGCGGCCTCGCGCGACCGCTCGGATATGTCGGAATACCCCCAATATGGCTACCACTGCTTCTGCTGAATGCCACGTCGGTCGATACCGGACGCCGCGTGATCGCCTCGGAGCTACGGCCAAGCTATCGGGATGACACAACGCAGGAGCGTCGTATTTTTCCGGAAGCGTACGATGTGTTCGAAGTGATACCTAAATCTGAAGCTGACAAAATTGACATTCCGCTTTCTACGGCGGCGACCCTTAGCGCCCGCTTTCCACTCATCTCGCCGTATGGTGGGCTTCCCGGCGATTCTCTGTCACTCCCCTCGGAACGCCTCGTCGACGGCGGCTACTTCGAAAATGACGGTGTAACGACGGCTCTCGATCTGGCACTTGCCATACAGCAGCTTCGGCCTGATATGAAACCTGTCATACTACACGTAACGAATGATCCAGTTCATCGCGCCGGCGACAATGTTTCTGGTGGCGACATGCCTGCACGAGGTCGGCCAGACGATCCGAAGCCCCGGGAATCTCGGTGGTTCGAAAGTCTGATTAACCCGGTGACGGCGCTTTACGGAACGCGGGGCGGTCACGCTGCGCAGGCGGTTGAAGTGGCCCGGGCGGCGAAGGGGGTTGAGTACGTTCGGTTTCAGGTCTTTGATATGGCCCCCCAAGCAGCGCGGGGGGCCACCACGGGATGTCATCTTAAAGAGGATGCGCCAGGTCCGTCTGGGATGCCAACTCCGATTGACGAAGTTTCGATGAGTTGGTGGCTCTCGGGTGCGGTTCAAGAGTACCTCGACCGTCAGCTGTGTCATCCGTCGAATAAAGAAGCCTGGATGGCTCTATCCAATTGGCTCAAAAAGAAACAGTGAAGTTGACAAAAAAGAGGATCGAGCCGGCTTGCGCCATGGAGGGGATCACTCAGTTGATCGTACGGCTGAAGAAGCCAAGTTCGAGATGACGGCGCAGCCCGAGAGCAGCCCACAATCATTGCATGGTTGGGCTCGGGACCGCATGGGCACACCGCTTTACGAACGCAAAATTTGGAAACGTGCATACGGCGATAGTTGTTCACGGCGCGGGGCTTGGCGTCCAGCAAAGCACCGTCCCGTAGACGCTGAAGCCGCCCGAGACGGTCGCTAATGCGAAAGCTGCCGTGAGGGAGTCAGGGTGATTCCGGTGCCATCGTTGTGCTCAAATCAACACCCGCTTGGCGATGTCCCTTGCGCTTGTTGCGAAATCGCGCTTGGCGCAACGCATTGCGTCGCATGCTTGTCTCGGTTTGGCATTTGATATCAGTCAACATTTGCCCCCGTTGTTGGCTTGCCGTCGAGCGGTTACTGAAAATGAAAACGACGGCCGAAGCCGCCGTTTTCTTGCGCATCATCACATGTGCGGTGCAGCAGCGGCTCATCCCGCGCCCATTCGAGGTGGACGAGCTGTTCGACGAGACAACGTTGAAGATGCACTGATGACGCAAGCGTGCCCAAATTGACTCATAGCGTACTTCAATCTCTTGGAGCCGCGCACTGGTGTAGTCGCCGGGCTTGTCTCGGCGACTCCGAAACTTTGGTTTTGCGACGTCCCGTCGGCGCAAGGTGCGACGCGATACGCTATGGAACCCCTGACGGGGTCAGACGCGCGGGATTCGATACCGCGGGATTCGATACCGCGGGATTCGATACCAGCGAGGGCGTTAGCGTCGCGGTCGAGCTGGCTGTCGCTGCCGGCGCGACTTGCGGCATCGCGACCACGCCATTCAGAGCGACGACCGCCGGACGGCCGTTGACCCACTGGACTGTGGCCTGAACGGTCGCTCCGACCGTCGCGTTGTTGAGCAGCACTGGGCTCGCCAGGTAGTCGGCGGTCGCCGTGGGCGAGTCGTGGCTCGCAGCTGGTTTCGCGGCCAAGGTTTGTGTCAGGCTTATTGTGCCTGCTGCCTTGTTCACTTGGGCGACCACCGCC
>Ga0209465_10000994_pt1 | contig 12840 bp, 8 predicted proteins | sample PanSoiPlot1MoBio_FD_188321 | JGI IMG/M metagenome (GOLD analysis project Ga0209465, IMG submission 188321) | Tropical forest soil microbial communities from Panama analyzed to predict greenhouse gas emissions - Panama Soil Plot 1 MoBio (SPAdes)... | ecosystem: Environmental > Terrestrial > Soil...
ACGCGTGCAATCTGGACGCGTCCGGAAACCAGCCCGCCTTGCGGCGTTCCGGAGAGGCGCAGGTTTCCGGCGGCCTGCCAGCTCATTCCTTCCGGGTAGCGAATGCGCACGCCGTCGGTGCGGGTAGTGATATCGAAGCGTATCGGTTGGTCAGCGTAGTAGACGCTGCCGCTGGCCTTCAGCGTACCGCCGCCCACCTGGGCAGTGAGGTTTTCAAAGTACAGCCGGGAAGCGTCGAAAATCAGGTCGCCTTGGATCGCGCTCAAACCAGTCGGGAAATCAATGGCGCGGGCTTGAGCATTTTCGATGTGGACTTTGCCGGTGATCCGTGGGCGATCGAGTGTGCCTTCCAAGGCTGCGTTCACCTGCGCGGGCCCGCGTGCATCGAGGCCTTGTACAAAACCACTGAGCAGGCGCAAATCGAGAGCGCCGTTGAGATTCAAGCTGACATTGCGGCGGCCGGTAAACCGGACGTTGCCAGCGATCTGCAGGTTCGTATCCGTGCCCTTGAAAGTTGCGGAATCGATGGTGATTTCGTCCTTGGAGGAGCGAAAGTGAATCGGGCCGGCATTTTCCAGCTGGACGTTGGCGTAGTTCATCAGCAGCCGGGAGAATCGCGCGTCCACCACGATGCTTTCGGGCTGCTTCAGATTGCCTTCCACGGAAACTTCTCCGTCGGCGATTCCGTGGCCGCTAATCGCGCGCATGTGCAATGCTGTGAGCAGAAAAGGATCAAGCGTGATGTTCTGCAGGGTCAGTTTTCCGCTGAGGGGATAAGGATCAGTCAAACCCAGAGAGTAACCACCGGAAATTCCGCCGCCGCTCATTGCGGAATGCAAATCGAGCTTCGCGACCCTTCCATCGGAGTGCAGTTCGCCGTCGAAACTGCCAATCACTTCCTGGCCCACGCGGAAATCCACCACACGCATCGTGCCCTCGCCAACCGGCGCCAAGTATGGCCCGGCGGCGTTCAGGTGAAACGAGATCTGTCCGGAAATTGGGAGACGATCGGTCTGGATCTTTTCGAAGTTACGAAGAGGCAGGGCCGCGCCGACCAAATCAGCCGAAATGTTCTTGGTGGAAAAGTGATAGCTGACATTGCCGGTGATGATGCCCGCACCGCCAATTTCTTTTCCTGGGGCGAAGACGCGTAACTCCGCATTGCCGATTCTGGCTTCGTCCGGCTGGAGACTAAGCTGGCCGCGCAGCCGATTGAATTCAAGCCCGTAAACTCTTCCTTCCGCGAGGTCGAAAAGGCCGCTGATCGCCGGATCCTGGCGAGTACCGCGGCCGTGGAACTGTCCGGTGAGCGTTCCTTCGACCGGATATGTTTCGCCCACCAGCGCCAGCATACTTTGGAGCGGGATCTTCTCGACGTTCGCCTCGACGCTCCATTGGTTTTCCGGCAGGAAGCCCCATTTATCAAGGTCGAGATTGCCGGAGAAATCCGCGCGCATCGCGCCGTATTGCATGTGGCCGCGAGCAACGGAAAGTTCCGAAGGCGAGTATGCGACGTCACCCTCTACAGAATCAGCGTGGAATTTTCCATAGGCCAGCCCCTCGCCGCGGGCGTGTCCGGTAAATGTTGGTCCCGCGAGCCGGCCATTCATTCGGCCATCCCAACTGGCAGAGCCGTGAATCCGCGGTGCAATTTCCTCCGGCGTGCCGGATTTGACGCCTTCAATGGACTGGATTAGATCGTTAAACGCTTCCAATTCATCAGCGCGAACATGAAGTTCGAGAATGGAATCGCCAGGGCCGAGGGTCCCGCTGGCTTGGATGCGGCTTTGCGGGGTTTCAAACAGCGCGGAGTCGAGAGTTAGAACTTGCGGATCCTGTTTGTAGGTGAATTTCCAGTTTGCCGTCACGGGAATGTGGCCGGGAGTGACTTCATCGGGAGCTGTCCAGTCCGTCTGGCCGGAAATCTGGAAATGCTGGAACGCACCTTTCCACGTCTCGACGGTGTCCGCAGCAAGGACAGAGTCCCAGTGCAGATGGTCGATCGGGAAACCGTTGTGTTCGATAGCAGGAAGAATCTTGGCGATGCGCATTCCCTCTACGCGCGTTTGCGCACGGAATTCAAGGCCGGGCAGTTTCATGGTGACGCGGCCCTTGACGGTTCCGCCGAAGGCATAAGCGGCGAAGTTGGGAATGTCGATGCCATTGGTGTCGAGCTTGTAGTCTCCGGTGCTGCGCAACCCGCTCTGATGGAGAATGTCGTAATTCAGGACAATTTCGGAGCCGGAGTAGCTGCCCGTGCCTTTCAGTTGGCCAGCCGAGTAAGTGCCTTCGCCGCGCAAATCCACTTTTCCGGCGGGCGTGAGCGGCGCGCGCAACGTTTTTCGGAAATCGACGAGATTCACCCAAGCGCGATAGCGGTATTTCCAGTGCGGCGTGGAAAAGTCCGACATCTCTGCCTGCACATCGATGCGCGAAGTGCCGACGCCAAACTGTCCCTGTTCGATCGTGAGGCCGCCCCGCGAGAAGGTGAACTTGGTGGAAGCGCTGAGCGGAACCGGCAGGAAGCGTTGGCTGGTGAAAAGGATGTTTTTCCACTCTAGGTTACCCGCGTACAGAGGGTTTTCCATACTTCCGCCAGCGGCAAAGTTCAACTGGAGGCCATTGCCTTCAAGCGCGAGAGGCGCCTTGACATTGTTGTAGACAACGTAGCCGTTGATCAGCGAAAAACGGCCAATCCGTAAGTCCAGAATGGTCTCCCGGAGAGGCTTGGCGGAAGCCGTGGTTGCGCGCGGGACGACGGTGACGTTGCTGGTACCATCCTTTTCCGTGCGAATGTGGACGTGAGGCTCACTGACGACGATGTCCGAAAGAGAAACCTTGCGACCCCAGATAGAATCGATGCGAAGGCCAGCACGAATTTCTGCGGCGGAGAAGAGCGGCTCGGTTCCCGGAGGCTCTTTGCCGTGGACCACAAAGCCCTTGACCGTGGCGTGCATGGAGAGCCACTCGATGGAAAGGCTGCTGATTTCGGCCCGGCCGCCGGTGATGGAATTGATGCGTTTGACCGCCAGGCGACGAAGCAACGGGTTACCGGCGCCGCTGCCGAAGAAAATGATCACCGCTGTCAGGATGAGGGCAATCTTCACGCCGAGCACCCAGCCCACGCGGCGCAGCCATTTCCACTTGCGGTGGATGGATTGCGGTGCCTGCGTCACGGCCGGTTCTCCTCTAGCATTTTGGTGACGCGGAGACGGCCATGGCTTTCGTTAAGCCAGCGGTCTGCCTGTTCATTGATGCCGCGCTGAATCAGCGCTTCCAGAATATAGTCATGCGCGGCCTCAAACGTAGGCGGAGTGGTGCCGCGCGCCTGGGCACGAGGAATTAGAGAATTCTGGTAAAAATCACGAATCGCTTGCTCAGCTACCTGCACGGTGGGACGGAAGCGCGAGTCCAGATAGCTGTTGAGGAAAAGCTGGTCGGTGGTAACGCGACGAATGTCCGCCTCACTGAGGCCGGCCAGCTTGCGCCGCGTTTGGAAGTCCTCCTCTGAAGAAAACCCCTGGACCAGCCGCCGCACCGCGCGGTCGATATCCGCATCAGAGGGCGGCGGTGTGCGTGCTACGTTGGCTTCGTTGCGGATGATCCACTGGTCAATCAGGCGGTCCAAAATCTCGGCATCGTTCTCCGACTTGCCTTCGACCAGCAACTGGTAGCGGGAGAGCAGACGGACGTCGCTCAGAAGAATAATATCGTTGTCGATGCGAGCCACAATGCGGTCGAGCAGCTCCTGGCCCGCAAGCGGAAGGCAGGAGAGCAGCGTAACACTCAGAAGGATACTCCGGCGCAGAATCAGGCCAGGTAAGCGCATCAGAAGCTAGACCCCAACGTGAAAAAGATCTGAAAAGCGGGCAGCCGTGTGGACTGGAAACCGAGCGATCCGGTCGGGCATGTGGTGGGCGTAGTGCCGCTAGGACATGCGATCGGAATCACAAAGTAGGCGCGATTCAATTGATAACCCAAATCCACACGAATGGGGCCAACCGGAGTAGCGTAGCGCGCACCAAAGCCAATGGTATGCGAAAAGTAGTTCAGCTCGTTGGTGCAGTTGAAGAGGCATTGCTTGGGGTTGGCCGGATCGAAAACCGGTTTGGGTGAGCTCCAGTGCAGGTTGATTTTGTTTACTCGACTAAAGACATTTCCGCCGTCGTAGAAGATCGTGCCGCCGATTTTGTTGCCAACCCAAGGCAAGCGCATCGGGAAGCGAAACTCCTGATTGAAAACCAGCAGCGCCTGGCCGCCAACCGGGAAGCCGGTAACGGAATCGCGCGGACCGGCCTGGTTTAAGGCAAACCCGCGGAGAGAGCCGCCGCCGCCGGCAAAGAGGCGTTCGGGAAGAGGAATGACACGAGGAAGCGGCTCTGCGGTGGGCGCCGGAAAAGTAAGCGAAACCGTATCGCGATAAGGAGCAAGAACACCGAAGCGAACCGAACGAGCAAAACTGAATCGGCGCTTGATGGCGTGGTAAGAGGAATTTTGGTACAGAAACCGGAGAAAACTGGCGCTGGAGCCGATGTAGGTGTCGGCGATCCCAATGTTGGCGCTGTTAAGCCAGCCCTTCGTGGCGTCAGCAGGATTGTCGCGCGTGTCACGCACCCAGGAAGCGCTGAACTCGGAAACAAGAGTAGGCTGCTGAAACAGAGGAATCTCCTGGGGCGGGATGTTCAGATTGGAGACGAGGATTTTACGAAAGCTGTAACGAAATAGAAGCGTGGTGGCGTGAGACAGCTGATCGGTTAGCTGTACGGAACCTTCGTAGTGTGTTTCGGTAAAGGTGTTGATGTCTTGAGTCCGTTCGGCGAAAGCCGTGGTCTGAATGCTGAGCTTGGGGTCGCCGAATGTGTTTGGTGCAGTGTAGCCGAGAAGCGCCCGGCCCTGCAGGGTACTGCCGCGAAGCTTGAACGAAAGGGAATCGGCGCGCCCGGTCAAGTTGAGTTTGGTGATTTCGAAGATGCCCCGGGGAGCGGCTTGAATCTCGCCCGCGGTTGGGTTGGTGGTGCTGGCGAGGCGTTGCACCTCAAATCCGCCGCCATAGGCTATGGTGTACCGCCTGGCCTCTTCGACCAGAACGACCATGTCCTTGTCAGGGTCGGTACCGGTGGGATTTTGCGGAGAAATGGTTACGCGATTGAAGACTCCCAGGTTGTAAAGACGGCGCTGCGAATCAACGACTTGACCCTGGCGAAGAGGCTGAGCCGGCTTGACCTGGACTTCGCGCTGGATGACGTTGGTACGGGTGTGATCGTAGCCGGTCAGCAGGACGCGGCCGACGTGGATTTGCGGTCCTTCGTGAATCGTGTACGTGAGTCGCACGGCGTCTTGCTGAAGCGGAGCAACTTTTCTATCACCTCGAGTTTCACTCGATTGGTCCTGCAAAATGTTTGCCGAGGCTTCGGTGGAAGGCTGCGGAGGAGTAATCGGTTCGACCGTATAGTCGAATGTAGCTTCCGGGAAACCTTCATTGAAATAGAGCGCGAGTATGTTGGCGCGATCGCTTCCGACGTTAGCTTCCGAGTAAGGCTGTCCCCGATTGGAGGAGATGACGCTCAATAGCTCCTCTTCGCCAAACGCCTGATTGCCCACAATGTTCAGTTCCGAGACGCGTGTTTGTAGGCCCTCATTGACAATAAAGCGGATAAAGAGGTCGCCTTCCTTGCCCTGGTAGTTGTCGTCGGCCTGCGCCACAACCGTAGCGGCGGCAAACCCGTTTGAACGATAGAGGTTCTCCATCGACTGACGGTCGTTTTCAAGCAGACGGCGGCTGAATCTGCCACGCGAGCCGAATGCGGCTTTGTAGACCTGAAGCCGTTCGGCAAGCAGGTCCGTGCCGAAGTAGTGGTTTCCGGTAATATCGATGCCAACCAATTTGTGGCGATCGCCGCGCTCAATCTTGTAGGTAATGACCTGTTCCTGGCCGTGCCAAAATTTGGTCTGAACCTCGCGCGTGGCAGCGCTGTATTCCACATTCGTATCGAAATAGCCTTCGCGCTCGAGACGCTCACGAATGTTGCGCTTGCCTTCTTCGAGCAGGTCTTCATCTACAGAGCCTTCTTGATAAATCGGAACGAGTTTTTTCAGTTCTCCGCTGGACAGCTTGGCGCCAGTGACTTCAATTTTGACGCGCGCGCCTTCGGAAACATCGAGAGTAAAATCCACGGTGTTGCGGGCCGCGTCGTAGGCGCCGCGACGGGCGGCCGCGCGGCCGCTCAGGTGCCCCTTTTTGATGAGGAACTTGCGAATCCGTTCCGTGCCGCTCTGAATGCGCGCGCTGGTGATCGCCTTGCCCGGTTTCAATTTCAAACGCGATATGATTTCCTGGTCGGGATATTCGGTATTGTTGGTGAGATGAACGGTCCCCACGCGGGCGCGCACTCCGGTATCGATGTGGACGAGAATATCCATCTGGTGTTCCGGTGAATTGGGACGAAGTTCGGCGTTGAGCTTGGCGTTATAGAAACCTTCTTCCTGCAGCCGGGTACGCAGCCGCTCTAGCGCGTCGTCGACCGTTTCCTTACGAAAGACTTCGCCGAGTGTGATCTGCATTGCGGCGGCCGCCGAAGCTTCCGTGGGAGGCGGCCTCAGACCTAACAGGATCACCTGGTTGAAGAAAAGATTCTCGGTGACGACGAAGTCCACGCGGACGCCCGAGTCAATGCCTTGTGTGGATGCGCGAATGTCCGAGTATTTTCCGGACCGATAGAGCGCTTTGATGCTGGCAGCTACTTGGGCCAGGTCAAGTGGCTTGCCAATTTCGATGGAAATTGGGTTTCCCGCGATGTGCAGGGCCCGACCGTCCTCGGTCACGACGCGGAAATCCAAAACCGGCAGCGAATTTCGCCCGGTCCCGGGGGTAGGAGATGCGGGTTGCTGCTGTCCCGACAGGGTTACGGGCACTCCTCCCAGGAGGAGCGCCGCGAGCAACGCGCCGCACAGCCATTTCACACAATTCGCCCTCATGCACCCAATTTGCTCAGACGAAGCGTAGCACAGGGACGTTGCCCGCTTCCGCTTTAAGCGTTGGTTTGTCGGAAACCTGAAACAGGCGTGTATCGGCGCTATCATCGTAAGGTGAACAAGCCAGTGACCACTGCAGGTCAGCACTTGAGAACTAACCCGGATTGGGAGCGATATTCTCGGCAGATTCTGTTTGCAGGGATGGGAGAAGACGGGCAGCGGCGGCTGCTCGGATCGAGCGCGGCTATAGTTGGCTGTGGCGCAATCGGGGCCTCCACAGCGCAACTGCTGGCCCGGGCCGGAGTGGGGCGGCTCTGTGTGCTTGACCGCGATTTCGTGGAACCTTCGAACCTGCAGCGGCAGGCGCTGTTTGACGAAGATGATGCGCGGGAAGCGTTGCCGAAAGCTGCGGCGGCGGTACGGAAGCTGCGGTCGTTGAATTCAGAAATCGAGATCGAAGCCGTAGTGGCAGATGTCAGTTCACAAAACGTGGATGAACTGCTGCGTGGCTTCGATCTGATTCTGGACGGAACGGACAATTTCGAGACGCGGTTTGTTGTGAATGACTATGCGGTCCAGGCAGGCCGGCCATGGATTTATGCGGCTGCCGTGGGAAGCTATGGAGTTACGTTCGCGATCCGGCCGGGCGAAACGGCATGCCTGGCTTGCCTGATGGAAACGACAGACAGGTCGATGCTGGAGGAGACCTGCGACACGGCGGGTATCCTGGGTCCCGCGGTGAGCTTGGTGTCGTCGCTCGAGGCGGCTGAAGCGCTCAAACTGTTATCCGGCCGCTTTGCGGCCATGCATGGCCGGCTCGTTTCGTGTGACGTTTGGAGCGGACGGATGCAATCGGTCCGTGTGACGCGAAATACCAGCTGCCGGACGTGTGCACGGCGCGAATTTCCATACCTGGAAGGTGAGGCGCAGCCCCATATCACGATGTGCGGGCGCGATTCCGTGCAAATTCACGAGCGGCGGCGGTCGTTGGATTTGCGCCTTCTTGAATCAAACCTTGCGGCGGCGGGGATGGCGGTGAAACAGAACGGCTTTTTGCTGAAGTTCAGCGCGCCGCCGTATGAAATGACCGTGTTCGGCGATGGGCGAGCGATTCTAAAGGGCTCAACCGATCCGGCCGTGGCGCGATCGTTGTACGCGCGCTATATCGGCGCGTAGAACCGCTATAAGACCAAAATCTGGGTTTAGCGATTCACCCCGCTGCGGCCGGGCGGTGTGCGCATCGATGCGCGGTCAAGGTTTTCACGGAGATTCATCAGGGTTAGAAAGGTGCTGAGGATGCGTGCCTTGAGATCGTCGGTAAGCGCCATCCCGCTGGTAGCGACGCGCGCCAGCCTTTCTCCGCTTTCGGTGATGAAGCGCATGATTTCACGCTGACGTTCGTGCGGCGCGTTGCCAAGCGCAGTTTCGCGTCGCATTTCCGAACAGCTGGCTTCCAAAGACAAAGTGTAGTGCAGCACGCAGAGCTTCTGCTCTTCGAGGGCGTGGGGCGCGTTACTTTTGCAGCCTGCGATGTGGCAGGAGGTCGGCATGTCCCGTTGTGAGATTAAAGGTAGCAACAGGACAGGCGCAAAAGCCAGCGCGTTCGCGACGATGTGCGCTTGGCGTAAGCAGGGGTGAGGAAGCACTGCAGGCAGGAAAATGGTTGACACTTTTATTCACGCTAATGTATTTTTATACAGAAGGCATATGGCGAACGCCAAGACATTCCGGCACGGGCAGATCCTGAGACTGGTCACGGCAGAACGCATCGCGAACCAGGAAGATCTGCGGCGGCGCCTCTCTACGCAAAGGCTGCGCGTGACGCAGGCGACGCTCTCGCGCGATTTGCAGGAGCTGAAGTTGGTGAAAACGCCCGAAGGATACCGGCCTGCGAGCGCGCTCGCGGAAGATACGGCTCCGATGCCGCCACTGACGCGGGCGCTCGGAGAGTTTTTGTTGGACATTCGGCCCGCGGAGAATCTGCTGGTGTTGAAAACGCCGCCGAGCGGTGCGCAGCCTCTGGCAGCGGCGGTGGACGGAGCGAGATTTCCGGAGATTGCCGGAACGATCGCTGGCGACGATACCGTGCTGATCATCACGCCGAGCAAGAAGCAACGCGCGTCGTTGCAGCAGCAGATCGAGTCATTGCTGAGCCGCCCTCTGCGCAGTCGCGAATCATAGAATGAAGAATCCCAAAACCATTGCGGTAGTAGGTGTCTCCGGCTATACGGGTTTTGAGCTGGCTAAGATCCTTTTGCGCCATCCGGCGGCGGAAAAGTTGACGTTTTATGTGCGCGATACACAGGGCGCGCATTGCCTGACGGAGTTATTTCCGCAGCTGCGCGGGTGGCGACAGGCGCCGGTGAAGGCGCTGTCGGTCGAAGCGATCGCGGAGAGCGGAGCGGGTACGGCGTTTCTGGCGACGCCGCATGAAGTTTCGGCCGAGTTGGCCCCGCGGCTGGTGCAAGCGGGAATGCGCGTGGTGGATTTGAGCGGGGCGTTCCGATTTCACAAGGCGGAGACCTTTGCCCGCTGGTACAAACTGCCCACGCCACATGGGGAATGGCTGGGCCAGGCTGTTTACGGTTTGCCGGAGCTCTACGGCCACCAGGTCGCGGGTGCGCGGCTGGTTGCGAATCCGGGATGCTACGCGACGAGCGTGATTTTGGCTGTGCGGCCGCTGGCGGAGGCGGACTGGATCGCGGACGGCTCCTGCGTGGTTTGCGACTGCAAATCCGGGGCGACTGGCGCCGGCAAAGAGCTGAGACGCGATCTGCAGTTTTCCGAGCTGGACCAGAATTTCAAGGCGTACAACCTCTTTGCGCACCGCCACACGCCGGAGATAACCGAGCACACCGGATTGCCAGAGTCGCAGTTGATTTTTTCCACGCACCTGCTGCCCCTGGCGCGCGGAATCCTTTCGACGATTTACCTGTCCTTGCATGACCCGCGAACCGCGGAAGAGGTGGAGGCGTTGTATCGCAGGACCTATGCCGGCCGGGCCATGGTGCGCATCTGGAAAGCGGGCAGTCTGCCCGAGCTGCAGCACGTGGCGCACACAAACTTCTGCGACATCGGATTCGTGCTGGATGCCAGCGGGCGCCGGCTGATCGTTGTTTCCTGCCTCGACAATCTTGGGAAGGGCGCGGCGGGTCAGGCGGTGCAGAACTTTAATCATTTGCTGGGAATTGAGGAGCAAACGGGGCTGCAATGAAAATTGTCATCAAATTTGCGGGTGCTTTGCTGGAAGACGCGGAAACCGTGAAATCGCTGGCCGCTCAGGTCGCCGCGTTGGCCAAGCGGGGGCACCAGGTTCTCGTCGTGCATGGCGGGGGGCGGGTCTTTACGGCGACGCTGAAGCGCATGGGGATCGAGAGCAAGTTCGTAGCGGGATTGCGCGTGACCGACCGCGAGACGCGCGACGTGGCGGTAATGGTGTTCGCCGGATTGCTGAACAAGCAACTGGCGGCCGCGATTTCGGCTTGCGGGCAGCCGGCCATTGGAATTTCCGCGGCGGACGCGGCGTGTTTTCGCGCCGAGCCGCTGGTGCATAACGATACCCTGGGCGGCCTTGGCTTCGTCGGCTATTTGACGGGCGCGAACACGGATCTGCTGGCGTCGTTGTGGAACGCGGGATTGATCCCCGTGGCCGCATGTCTCGGGTTGGGCCCGGATGGGGAGCTGTACAACATCAACGCCGATCACATGGCGGCAGCTTGCGCGGAATATTTACAGGCGGACCAGCTAATTTATCTCACTGATGTGAACGGTGTGCTGGAGGGTGAGCGAGTCTTGTCGGCTGTGGGTTGTGAGGAAATCGAGCGCCTGGTGCAGGCGAAGGTCGTGTCCGGCGGAATGGTGCTGAAACTGGAAGCGGCGCGACGGGCACTGGAAGGCGGCGTGGGTGGAGTGCACATTGTCGGCGGAACGGTTCCTGGCGGGTTGGCGGCCGCGCTCGATGGATCAGGTTCCGCCCCGTTTAGCGCAGGTCCGGGAACGCGAGTGCTGCGCGAAACCTTGTCGGTAAGCGCGCCGGCGGCGCTGTCGGCGGCGTTATGAGCAAATTCAAGAAAAATCGGCTGGGACCGTCAATCTCACGCGGTTTGCGGCGGCAAAAAGAAGGCCAGTTCGCAGAGGCCATTGCCTTGGCGGATGAATATTTGCTGCCGACCTACAAGCGCGAGCCAATCGTGTTCACACACGGACGCGGGGCTTATGTGTTTGATTCGACCGGCAAGAAATATTTGGACTTTCTTGGCGGCATCGCGGTGAACGCGCTGGGCCATGCGCATCCGAGAGTGGTGCGAACCATCCGGCGGGAAGCGGGTCATGCGATCCATTTCTCGAACCTGTTCCACAACAGGTTTCAGGGGCCACTGGCGAAGAAGCTGGCGGAATGGTCCGGGTTGAGCCGTGTGTTCTTTGCCAACAGCGGTACTGAGGCGATTGACGGCGCGTTGAAGCTGGCACGTTTGTGCGCTCGGCCGGTAGAAGGTTCAGCTCCTGCCGCCGAGTCCAAAACGCGCATTCTGGCGATGACCAATTCGTTTCACGGCCGAACCTTTGGCGGATTGAGCGTTACCGCCACGGAAAAATACCGGCTGCCGTTCGCGCCGACCGTGCCGGGCGTGGAGTTTGTAACTTTTAACGACGTTCCCGACCTCGAAGCGAAATTCGATGACACCGTTTGCGCCGTGATCCTCGAAACGGTTCAAGGCGAGGGCGGCATTCATCCGGCGACGGAGAAATTTTGGAACGCGGCTCGGTCGCTTACGGCTCTACACGGCGCACTGCTGATTGCCGACGAGATTCAGTGCGGGCTTGGCCGCACCGGGCGCCACTTCGCATACCAGAAATTTTCGGCAAAGCCGGACATTGCAGTGATTGCGAAGCCGCTGGCTGCGGGACTTCCGCTTGGCGCGATTTTGACTAGCGATGCGGTGGCATCGCGCGTGTCGCCGGGCTTGCACGGAACCACTTTTGGCGGCGGACCGATGATTTGCGCTGTTGCGCTCGAGGCGCTCCAACTCATTGAAGAGAAGGACCTGCTAGCGAACGTGCGCGCCCGGGGCGAGGAATTGCGCGCGGGTCTCAAACGGCTGCAGGCAAAATATGACTTCATCAAGGAAATCAGGGGTGAAGGCTGCATGCTTGGCGTGGAGCTGTCGGTCGAAGGCGGAGCCTTGGTGACCGAAGCGCTCAAGCAGGGATTGCTCATCAACTGCACGCACGACTTCACTATCCGGCTGCTGCCGCCGTTTTTGCTTACGAAAAAGCAGGTTCGCGAGTTTTTAAGCTTGTTCGAAATGGTTTTGTCCCGGGCCCCGCGAGTGGTTCCGGCGGCGGAAACTTCGGAAACGAAGGTGGCGTCGCCAGCGGCCAAATCCATGTCGGCCGCTTCGCGGTCGCACTCCGTAATATCTGTTTCGAGGTGAAAATGGCGACGACGACCACACTGGCAATTCCAGCGCAGGAAACCAACGATCTGCTCACGGGAGCGGAATGGAGCCCGGCGCATTCGCGCGAACTGCTGGCGATTACGGCAGATATCAAGGCTTATCCGGCGCGCTATGCCGAGACGTTGCGCGGCAAATTCCTCGCGCTGATTTTTGAAAAACCATCGCTGCGCACGCGCGTGACGTTTGAGGTCGGCATCCAGAGCATGGGCGGCCACGTGGTGTTCCTCGACCACACCCAGGCGCGGCTCGGCGAGCGCGAGTCGATCGCCGACGTGGCGCGCAACCTCGAGCGCTGGGTGCAGGGCATCGTGGCGCGCGTGTACGAGCAGCGCGTGCTGGACGAAATGGCTGCGACCACCGAGATTCCGGTGGTCAACGCGCTTTCCGACAAGTTTCATCCGTGCCAGGC
>Ga0209465_10000997_pt1 | contig 12834 bp, 7 predicted proteins | sample PanSoiPlot1MoBio_FD_188321 | JGI IMG/M metagenome (GOLD analysis project Ga0209465, IMG submission 188321) | Tropical forest soil microbial communities from Panama analyzed to predict greenhouse gas emissions - Panama Soil Plot 1 MoBio (SPAdes)... | ecosystem: Environmental > Terrestrial > Soil...
CCTTCTCCGCTGCCCAGCCCTGTCCGGCTTCGATATTTACACGCTCCAGATCGAAGAGCTCCTGCCCGAGCAGGACTTCATTCCTTCCCTGAAGGTAAAGGTAATTTGCAACGGAGAGAATTACTTGATAATGCCGCGCGTGCAGCCGTCTGCCGCCGTCGCGTTCGGCTTCGCTCATCCGCCGACGTCCTTCCGGCGTGAGGCTGAACAGCCGCTCACGCCTGTCTTTTCCTTGACGGACACGAACCCAGCCCTGTTTCCGCAATCTCCCCAACGTCCGCGTTAGGGTGGTGCTGTCCATGGCAAAACCATCGCTCAGTCGCCTTTGATTCGTCTCTCCGGTTAAGGTCAGGGCCGTCAGCAGGCCATATTGCGTGATTTCGAGACCCGTTTTTCTGAGCTCCTGGTCATAGAGTCGCGTGACGATTCGAGTAACCCGCCGCAGGTTCTGACAAGCACAGGGAAGGTCAAAAAGGGGTTCTTCGAGCTCTTTTGTTCTCATACTGGATGTATGTACATCTTGTGGCCTTCTGTCAAGCCCGAGCTGAGCGGCCGGCGGGATAAACGCGCACTTTTTGTGGAGCAGGCAGAGCCAGCTTCAGCCGCGCCGGGCCGAGACGGCGAGCGGCTGGTTTTTGACGGGAAGTTCGCGGATGCGAACTTCGGTTGCCGCGAAGATGGCGTTGACGACCGCCGGCGCAACCGGCGGGATTCCCGGCTCCCCTGCACCACCTAGCGGCGCATCGCTTTCATGAATGTGAACCTCGATCTCCGGCGTGTCGGCGAGGCGCACCACCTCATAGTCCGTGAAGTTCTGCTGCTCGACGGCTCCATGCTCGATGGTGATTTCGCCGTACAGCGCGGCGCTCAGGCCGAAAATGACGGCACTCTCGACCTGTGCCCGGAAGCCATCGGGGTTCACGGCCGTGCCGCAGTCCGCGGCCGAGGTGAAGCGATGAACCTTGACGGCCCCGGCGTCACTCACTTCCACTTCGGCGACGTGCACGACGATCGTCCCAAAGCACTCAAAAATCGCGATCCCGCGCCCGCGGCCGGCCGGCAGCGGCGTGCCCCAGCCCGCTTTCTCGGCCGCAAGATTGAGGGTAGCGAGGTGGCGAGGCTTCTCCTGCAAAAGTTCGCGGCGGAATTCGAGCGGATCTTTCTTGGCCTCGTGCGCTAACTCGTCGATGAATGACTCTATGAAAAAGCCGTGCCACGAAGCCTCCACGCTGCGCCACGGACCGGTTGGTACGTAGGCCGCAACCTTGGCCGTGCCGTAGGCTTGGTTGGGCACGGCGTAGAAGATGTGGGCCTCCGGATTAGGGTCCTCGTCCGTTGTGTAGTCATTGACCCAGGCCTCTGGCATACCGTCATGATTTACCACCGCCTTGAAACGACTCGTGACGTTGGGGCGATAGAAATCGTGTTGCATTTCCTGCTCGCGGGTGAAGACGAGCTTCACCGGAACGCCGGGTACGGCCATGGCGGTCTTCACGGCGTAGGTCAGGAAATTCCAAAAGCCCGGCAAGCGCCGCCCGAAGCCGCCGCCGCTTGGCAACAAGTGAAACGTGACTTTATCCAAAGAGAGGCCTGCGGCCTTGGCGCAGAATGCCCGCGAACCCAAGCCGTCCTGCGTGCCCGACCAGACTTCGAGCGTACCGTCCTTCTTGTAGAGCGCAGTGGCGTTTGGCGGCTCCATCGGTGCGTGGGCGAGATAGGGCACATTGTAGAGGCGCTCGACGAGTTTGCCGTTCTTGAGCGCCTCGGCGCCGACGCCGGTCGTGAGGTCCTTCTTGATTTTGCCGTCATTCAGCGCCGCGAGCTGCGCGTCGCGGATGGTCTTCGAAGAGATGTTTTCATTGCCGGCGTTATTGAATACGGGTTGGAGAACCTCGACGGCGTTGCGGGCACGCCACAGGCGATCCGCCACCACAACCACGGCATCGTCGAACCGGACGACCTTTTTGACACCGCGACTCCGCGCGATCGGCGCTTCGTCCAACGAAACCAGTTTGCCGCCGAAGACGGGCGATATCCGGATCGCGGCGTAATACATGTCCGGGAACTGCGTGTCGATGCCGTAGTGCGTGCTGCCGTTTACTTTGGCCGGAATGTCAAGACGCGGCACCGGCCTGCCAATAAACCTGAATTCACTCGCACTTTTCAGTTTGGGACGCGCAGAGGGCGCGTACTCTGCGGCGGCAGCGGCGAGCTCGCCATAACCGAAGCTTTTGCCCGTTGGCACGTGGATAACGCGGCTCATTTCCGTGCGAAACTCTCCCGCCGGGGCGTTCATCTGTGCCGCCGCTGCTTTCACGAGCATTTCGCGTACGGCGGCGCCGGCGACGCGCATACCGTAAACGCCGGTGAAGCGCACGGCAGAAGAGCCGCCGGTCGTCTGCACGTCCAGGTATTCGGCAAGGACGCGAAGCGAGCCGGTCGCGCCACCGCGCAGAAAGCCCGGGATGGAATCTCCGCGAATGTTCACCTGCTCGAGAGCGAATCCTTCGGCCAGGGGCCCGTTCGCGAAGAGAGGATCGGCGGGGGCAGTCTCGGCGCGCACCTTGTCCCAGTCCGCATCCAGTTCATCGGCGGCCATTTGGGAAAGAGCGGTGAATATACCCGTGCCCATATCACAGTGGGGGACAACGACGGTAATCGTGCCGTCGTTGGCGAGCTTGATCCAACTGGCCACGAAGCGCTCGCCGGATTTTGCCGCGAGCTGGTCAGCGCGGGCGAGGCGCCGGCTCGGCCAAAACGCGTAGCCAACGATCAGCGCGCCGGCGGCGGTTGCGCCCCCGATCAAGAACTTTCTGCGGTTCATCGCGCGCCCCCTGAGGCTTTGCGCGCGGCCAGGTCGCGTACGGCGGCGCGAATGCGCGGAAAGGTGCCGCAACGACAAATGTTGGTAATGGCCGCTGCCAGCTGGTCATCGGTCGGCGCGGGATTCGTGGCCAGCAAAGCGCTAACCGCCATGATCATACCGGACTGGCAATAGCCGCACTGGGGGACTTGGTGTTCGATCCAAGCTTGTTGAACGGCGGTCGGGGCGCCCGCGCCCAGGCCTTCGATGGTGGTGATCTGTGCGCCGGCCACCGAACCGACGGGAACGACGCAACTGCGCGTGGCCTTCCCGTTTACGTGAACGGTGCAGGCGCCGCAGGCCGCCACCCCGCAGCCGAACTTTGTGCCCGTCAGATTCAGTTCGTCTCGAATAACCCAGAGTAGCGGCGCGTCCGGTTCGACGTCGAGATCGTGGACCACGCCGTTCACGTTCAGACGAATTCCCACGACTCACCCCCGATGGGCAGGACGGCACAGGCGATCGCTCGGCTGGGTGGCGGCTTGTCCGTGTTCACCGAGTATGCCACGAACCGCTTCCCGATTCTTCACTCTCGTCGACGGTGGCGCGATTTGCTTTTTTGGAGTCTCGGGCCGAAAATCGGGGAGATTGAAAGAAAGAGGTTTGCCATGGCCGAAGCTGTGATTGTTTCCTCCGTGAGAACTCCCGTGGGTCGCGGATTCAAGGGCTCGCTACGCACGAGCCGGCCGGATGACCTTGCGGCGCTGGTAATCAGAGAGGCGCTGGCGCGGGTGCCGCAGCTCAATCCCAAGCAGATCGACGACGTGATTCTGGGCTGTGCCATGCCGGAGGGCGAACAGGGGATGAACGTGGCGCGGATTGCCGCTTTACGCGCGGGTCTGCCCGTCGAGACCTCGGCGATGACCGTGAACCGTTTTTGCGCAAGCGGTCTGCAAGCCATTGCGCTTGCAGCGGAACGGATCCGTGGTGGCGGCGCGCAAGTGATCGTCGCGGGTGGCACGGAGTCGATGTCGATGGTGCCGATGGGCGGAAACAAGGTTTCGCCGAACCCGTGGCTCGTGGATCACTTTCCCGACACATATATCAATATGGGCCTGGGTACGGAGAACATTGCCAGAAAATTCGGGATCGGGCGCGAGCAGGCCGACCGCTTTGCGGTCGAGTCGCACAGGAAGGCAGTAGCGTCGCTGGCGGCGAACAAATTTAGCGATGAGACCGTGCCAGTGGAGGTGAAGATTACTTCCCTTCCGAACGGAAATGGCGCCAAAGGCAAGTCGGCGCCAAAGCCCGCAACAGAGGTGTTCGTTTTCGACCGCGATGAGATGCCGCGTCCCGATACTTCGATGGAAGTGCTAGCGGGACTGAAGCCGGCGTTTCACGCGAAAGGGACGGTAACGGCAGGCAACAGTTCCCCGATGAGCGACGGCGCCGCGGCGGTGGTGGTGATGTCGGCGGAGAAAGCCACGGAGATGGGACTCGAACCTCAAGCGAGATTTGTCTCTTACGCAACCGCCGGATGCCCTCCGGAAGAATTCGGCATTGGACCGGTATATGCGATTCCGAAGGCGCTGGACCTGGCAGGGCTTTCATTGAACGATATGGCGGTTGTGGAGCTGAACGAAGCGTTTGCCGCACAATCGCTGGCCGTGATTCAACAAGCGAATTTGGACGCGGGTCGCGTCAATCCGAACGGCGGCGCGATCGCCCTCGGACATCCCCTCGGGTGCACGGGAGCGAAGCTCACCGCTTCGCTCATCCGCGAACTCGAGCGACGCAAGGCGCGTTACGGCATGGTTACGATGTGCATCGGCGGCGGCATGGGAGCCGCGGGGATTTTCGAGCGGCTGTAGCGATGGTACCCGAGAGGCCGCTGCCTGGGGCTGGACATCTCGAAAGGATCAACGCCGGAGAGCCGTTCTGGCCCGCAGTGTCACGAGGCGAAGAGAAGGCCCAGCCTGCGCCGGCAGCGTAGGCAGCCCCCGGCGCAAACAAAGCGCGAACTGGCCCGCATCAGCTCCGGGATTTCCACAGGCCGATGGTGTTGCCTTCTAGGTCTTGCATCCACGCGAACGTGCCGGTGGGGATTTCGATGGGTGGAACCAGCGTTTTGCCGCCGAGGGATTCAGCCTTCTTCAGATAGGCGGCAACGTCCTCGACGTCCACATAAAATGTGGTGTAGCGGTAGGGCTCGTGACCTAGCGCGGTAATGTGGCCGCCGATACCCGGCGCTACCGGAGCGATCATCGCCGCAGGCCCGGCTTCGGTAATGTTCCAGCCGAACATCTGGGTATAAAACTCCTGGGTTTTCTTCGAATCACGGCAGCCAATCTCAAAGTGAACGACCGGACGTCCCATGGGTGCGCCTCCTCGACAAAAGACTGATCTCGAGCGAGGCAGTCTGCCACAAAAGGAGGGGTTTTGCACCATCGGCCGTTCACGGGAGGTGCGGCACCGAGCCATGCGGCGCGGCGAGTCCTATTGCCGAAAATCGCGTCGAAAGGGTAGAATCAGCTCATTGGAATTTTTCAAACAGTTGTTTGAATCTTACCGCGGCTTCAGGCCGACAAGGAGCAAGACCCATGGCGACCTCCGTTCTGACAAAGCCCGCTGCAAAAGGGGGTAGCTTTTTGTTGGAATCCCCCGCCCCGCAGGATATTTTCACCCCGGCCGACCTCACGGATGACCAAAAGCTCATCGGCCAGACGGCAGAAGAATTCGTGACCAAGGAAGTATTTCCGCTGGTGAAAGACCTGGAGGCCAAAAAACCGGGGCTGATGGCGGAACTCGTGCGCAAGGGGGCGGAGTTGGGCCTGATGAGCGGCGGTACACCGGAGGAGTACGGCGGGGCGGGTCTCGATAGGGTAGCCACCACGGTCCTGACCGAAAAACTCTCGATGTACGGGGGATTTGCCGTCACCCACGGGGCGCATGCGGGCATCGGCACACTGCCCATCGTTTACTTCGGCACCGAAGCGCAAAAGAAAAAGTACCTTCCAAAACTGGCGAGCGGTGAATTGATCGGCGCGTACTGCCTTTCGGAGCCGCAAGCGGGCAGCGATGCGCAAAATTCGCTGACGCGCGCCGAGCTCAACAAGGAAGGGACTCACTACATCCTCAACGGTCAGAAGATGTGGATCACCAACGGAGGATTTGCGGACCTGTTTGTGGTATTCGCCAAAATAGATGGCGAGAAGTTTACAGCGTTCATCGTGGAGAGGAAGTTCCCCGGGTGCAAACCGGGAAATGAAGAGCACAAGATGGGAATTCATGGCAGTTCGACCACGCCGGTCTTCCTGGAAAACTGCCAGGTGCCCACGGAAAACGTGCTGCATGAAATCGGCCGTGGGCACATCGTGGCGTTCAACGTGCTGAATTCCGGGCGCTTTACACTGGGCGCGTCGTGCGTTGGAGGCGCAAAGCACGTGCTCATGACAGCGTCGAGATACAGCAAGGAGCGCAAAGCATTTGGCAAGCAGATCGGCGATTTCGGCCTGATGAAGGAGAAGCTGGCCGAAATGGCAGTGCAGATCTTCGCGGTGGAATCGATGATTTATCGCAGCGCTGGCTGCATGGAGGCAGCGATGCACGCCGCTGCCGACTCCGGGAACAAAACACAAAACACGATGAAGGTACTCGAGGAGTACGCCATCGAAAGTTCGATCGCGAAGGTATATGGCAGCGAGATGTTGGACTTTGTAGTCGACGAAGCGGTGCAGATCTTTGGCGGCTACGGCTTCCACGAGGATTACCCTGTTTGCCGCGCTTACCGCGATTCCCGCATCAACCGCATCTTCGAGGGGACGAACGAAATCAACCGCATGCTGATCGTCCAGATGCTGATGAAGCGCGCCATGAGCGGACAACTGGCTCTGATTCCGGCGGCCATGAAACTGGCCGACGAGATTCTGGCCGGGCCGTCGTTCGAAGATGCTCCCGAAGGTGTGCTGGCCGAAGAAGCGCGGGTGGTTGCCAATGCCAAGAAGATGTTCCTGCAGGCGGCCGGCGGAGCGGTGCAGAAATTCCGCGAAAAGCTGGCCGAGGAGCAAGAGCTGATTGGCGCGCTCGCCAACATCGTCATGGAGATCTACGCCATGGAGTCGAGCCTGCTGCGGGCCCAGAAAGCGGCAGCCAGCAAGGGCGAGGCGGCCGCGGCGGTCATGGTCGACGCGGCGCGGGTCTTCATTCTTGAAGCCGCCGAGCGCGTGGACCACGAAGCCAAACGGGCGATTTCCGCGGTTCACGAGGGCGACATGCTGATGACGCAGATGGCCGTGCTGAAACGCTTCGGGAAGCGCCCAACGGCGGACACGATCGCCCTGCGGCGACGCATAGCGGCGGCGGTACAAGCGCAAGACAAGTATCCGTTCGAGGGCCGGTGAGAAGAAGCGATTTGTAAATAGCTGGCCGACCGAGAGAGCTTCCTGGCGCCCCCGCCGTCAATGATGCGGTTCCAGCCGATTAACAAGGCGGACACAGAAACGGGATTACGGCCCTCCCCCCGGGTGAACTCCCCTAAACTAACAGTACACTTCGCCACTAGGACCAAAGTTGAGTACAAGGCGAATCCCTCGCTGGTTGGCTCTGACGGCACTCGCCGTGATCGCTTCCCACGTTCTCGCGATTGTGTTTTTCGGAACATCGACGATCGGATCGGTGATCGGGAACTCCTTGCAGATCTTCTCGAGCTTTCTCGCGGCGGCCTTGTGCTGGCGGTCGGGCCGCCGGGCGACGGGTTTTGCTCGCTCGTTTTGGGCGTTGATCGCGTTCGCAATGGGCGTGTGGGGTCTCGCGGATCTTGGGTGGTCGTACTACGAAGTATTTCAGCACAGCGAGCCACCTCCCGGGTCGATGATTCGCTTCCTGTTCGACACCCATGGAATGTTCTTTGTGATGGCACTTTTCCTGGACCAGCAGAAACACTCCTCAAAGATCGACCTGGAAGAAGCCCTGGACTTTATCCAGATCGGTATTCTGTTTTTCTTTGTTTACTTCGAAATGTATTACCTGCCCGCGTCCACGCTGAGCAGCTCAGGAGCGCTGCACAGAGAAACCGTAGTGATGGCCTGGATATGCGTCGGAGTGATCGCACTGGGACTTGTGCAATGGAGGCGGGCATGGGTACCTGAGGCGCAAAGGCTCTACGGCGGCCTGGTGATCTACTTCCTGTTCTATTCGGTATTTGGGGTTGGAGTTGAGTTGCTCCAAGTCGAGCGCGAGACGCCAACAGGCACCTGGTTCGACCTGGCTTGGAGTCTTCCCTTCCTGCTTGCTGCTTTCTGGGCGGGAACATGGCAGCCGCTCGGCGAGGACGGGGAACCAGTTACAGGGCGGATGAATTCGCTTCCTGAAATCCTGATGAACAACGCGATGTTTTTCTTCACCCCGCTGATTATCGTGTTCCAGGTGGCGCAAATGGGGCCCGGCTGGAAGCTGATTCGCTTCAGCCTATTGGCCGTGTCGCTCGCTTGCTACGCGGTCCGGATCGGGCTCAACCAGTATCGCCAGCAAAAGGGCGCCGAAACGGTCATGCGCCAGACGGCGGCGATGGATACGTCGCTCCACGGGATCGCCATGCTGGACGACAAGGGCTATGTCATTTATGCGAACACGGCCTTTGCGGAGATGCTCGGATTCCCGGGATCGGAGCAGATGGTGGGTAAAGCGTGGCGCACTGTGTTTGGGTGGCAGGACATCGACCGTCTGCTGCCGGAACTCCGCCTCTCCTTACTGCGGAACCGCAAATGGTCGGGACCTCTTTCGCTGCGTCGGCCCGGTGGCAGCCGCCTTCCGGTCGAAATGACCGTGACCCGCCTGGTGGATGGCGGCACGCTGTGTGCCTGCCGCGACCTTTCGCAGAAGGAGCAGTCGGACAGAGCGAGAGCGGAAGCGGAAGCAAAATACCAAATGCTGGTCGAACAGATGAACGCCATCACATATATGGCGGAAATCGGGATCGACGGGCAGTGGTATTACGTGAGCCCGCAGGTGGAGCAGATTCTGGGTTACACGCCGGGTGAATGGCTGAGCATGTCGAGAAATTGGGCACAGCTGATTCATCCCGATGATGTTCCGACCGTGGTGGCAGCCGAGGAGGCAAGCGCAAAAGGAGAGCCATTCCAGGCCGAGTTTCGCATCCGAAGAAAGGACGGAAGAGAAGTGTGGCTGAACGACACCGGTGTGGTCGTTCAGGGGAGCGAAGCGCATCCGGTGATGGAAGGAATCATGGTGGACATCACCGAGCGCAAGCTGCTTGAGACACAACTGCAGCAATCACGAAAAATGGAGGCGGTGGGACGGCTGGCCGGAGGAATCGCGCACGACTTCAACAACTTGCTGACGATTATTACGGGTTATACGGACCTAGCATTGAGCCGGCCGGGTGTGCCGCTCGAGTTGCGCACGGACATCGAGCGGGTGGAGAACGCGGCCGGGCGGGCGGCGGCACTGGTCAGGCAGTTGCTGGCCTTCAGCCGCAAGCAGGTGCTGCAGCCAAAGACACTGAACCTGAACGCCATCGTGGTAAACCTGGACTCCTTGCTAAGGCGCCTCATTGACGACAACATTGAGATGGTGACCCGGGTTCAAGACGATCTCGGGAAGGTGAAGGCGGACCCGGCGCAGATCGAACAGGTGATAATGAATCTGGTGGTGAACGCGCGGGACGCCATGCCGAACGGCGGGCGGCTGGTGCTGGAAACGACGAATCTGGACCTCGATAGAGCGTACGCCAATGAGCACTTGAGCGTGAAGCCGGGTCGCTACGTAATGCTTGCGGTCTCGGACACCGGCATCGGAATGGACGAGCAGACGCTGGCGCACATTTTTGAGCCGTTTTACACCACAAAGGAGAGCGGACGAGGAACCGGGCTTGGACTTTCGACCGTTTACGGCATCGTGAAGCAGAGCGGCGGATACATCTGGGTCTACAGCGAACCCGGAAAAGGGAGTACCTTCAAAGTGTACTTGCCGCGAGTGGCTGAGCAAGTCGAGGAGAGCACCCCGCCTCTTGCGCAATTGGAAGACAAGCGAGGAACGGAGACGATTCTGTTGGTGGAGGACGAACAGGCAGTTCGCGACCTGATTGTCACTCTTCTTTCGCAGCGGGGATATGAGGTCATCGTGGCGCGCCATCCGGCGCATGCCGAACAGATCGCTGCCAAATTCCCGCATGAAATCCACCTGCTGCTTACAGACGTGGTGATGCCGGGTACAAGCGGGCGGGAACTGGCGGCGCGGATCGGAGCGCGGCGGCCGGGAATCCGCGTGCTGTACATGTCGGGCTACACGGAGAACGTTATCACCAGCGGCGGGATGCTCGAAAAAGGACTGGCGTTTCTGCAAAAGCCGTTTTCTCCGGCCTTGCTTTCGCAGAAAGTCCGCGAGGTTTTGAGTCGTACTCCCACGCTGTAAGAATCCGCCCGCGAGAATCGGAAGGCACTGCCCTACGGCTTGGGTGCTTCCGCCGGGTCCTTAGGCTTCCCGATCGTGTTGAGAGTTTCCACGTTGAAGCGCTTATAGTCGGAGTATCGAGTGGTCACATTCACCTTCATCCCCTTGACCAGCAGAAAGCGAACCCCAACATGCGCTTCGATATAAGTGGGCAGCCAGACTTCATTATTGATGAAGGCTTGCTCAAAAACGAAACTGGTTCCCTTTTGCAGGTTTGCCACGACCCCTCCGGCTAGACGGAAGTCGCCGACAAAATAGGCTTCCAAGCGCACGACGTCGAGGGCCTTTTCGTCGATCCAGACGACCCCGGCCAGTTCCTTGACGACGCGCTCTTCCAGATTTTTCGGCTTGTATTCCGGATTGGGTTCAAAATCGAAGACCAGCACGTCCTGGCCGCGGAAGCGCTCGCGGCGGGGATTCACGAACTGGCAAACGCGGAGAAAGGGCTCGATTCCTGGATCTTCCTTGTCATTCGAATCCTTCCCCTCTTCTTTGGCCTTTTCCTCTTTCTCTTCCTTTTTCTTCTCCCTCTTCTGCTCCTGCTCAATGCGCTTCTGGGTTTTCTCGTTTTCCTTTTTCTCTTCTTCGTCGGAGAGCGGCTTGCCGTCCTTTTTGACCAAGGTCGTGATCTCGTCGCCGTTCAGGTAGAAGAACGTGTATTCGTTCACTTCTTTCTTGGTCACTTTGCCGGACTTGTCGTATTCCGTTTCCTCTTCAACCTGAGTGCCCGCGTAGTTTTCCCTGATTTTGTCGATCTGCTTCTGGTTGGCGTCAATCTCTTCGAAAAGTCTTTTCAAGTCGGGAAGCTGGACCTGGGATTTCTTCGGAAAGTCAAAGGTGCGTTCGCCGATGGGTTCGTTGACGTTAACGCGCGAGACCACAACGTGGTAAACCTCCGGTCCACGGTGCAGTTCGATCTTGTGGGGAACCTTCAACCCGTCAACGGTGCGATAGTCGTCGTAATAAATCTCGCGCGGAAGCCCGGCGAGCGAACCCATCTCTTTCACGATAAGGTGCGACTGGGGATCGAAGAACACCTCCCATTGAATGCCGGTCGGATAGGTCAATTCCACCTGATAGGCGTCGCGGCCGCGCACGGGAACCTGCCCTTTATAGGCAGCGCCGATTTTTCTCTTCACAAGAGCCTGCAAACGGGAGTTGTAATACTGGGCCGCAGCCTCCATCTCGAGCGCCTCGGGCCCGAGAAGCGTGGAAATCTCGCCCGAATCCGTATTGTGCCAGGCGGATTTTCCGTTGTAGGACTCGATGAAGGTTCTCCCCTGGGAGCGCAACTCCGAATAGTAACGATTGGGTTGCTTGACCATGAACGTGAAGGTGCCTGGCTGGGAGTCTCCGGCGTTGGCCACGTTACCGTCGACCGCCAGTGTCTGAAGGTGCGACAGGGTTTTCGCACCACCAGCCGCCTTAATGTATTGATCGATGATCTTCGAGGGGTCTTGAGCACGGGCCAGTGAGACCGATAACAGAGACAAGGAAAGCGAGAACACCAATCGACCGAGCCGCCGCATAGCGTTCTTCTGAGGTACGCTCGAGGCGGGCGAAAAGTTTCGGACCATGGCCGACGAGGACCGGGGGCTAGCCAGCTCTCGAATAACGGGTTTGGAGCAGCCATTAAGCACTATAGGAAAAGTTTTGCACACTTTGAACCGTATCAGTAGTTCTAAGACCCACCAGTGCGAACGATCTGCGGTTTAGCCGCAAAAATAAGCGTAGGCCTTAACTTTAAAATCATCGCAACGGTAGGCAGCGCGACACCAATTCAAACAACAGTACGAGTGCTACGGTACACGTGGTCAGCGCGAGCCCGAGTGACCAGGTCTTGGTGCAATGCCGGCCAACGCCGGCACAAAACAACACGGGAATTTCACGAAGACCCGGCAGTCAAGAGGAATCCCGCGCTTGCCGGGGCTTCCCTTTCCGGATCAGCTACTACGGGCGAAACAGCTGGTGGGATACAAAGGAAAACACTTTGCGGTCCTGCCCGCGCGCGCCGCAGACATCTGTCGCAGGTCGAAACGCTCGTCAAGGTGCTCAGCTCCTGGCTCCTTCTTAATCTCGTCGAGGATGTTACGTGCCTGCGTGTATTGCGCAGAGGCTTCGCCGGAGTTCCCGCCGAGATCGAGGATCCTGCCGAGGAGATAATGGATTCTGGCCGTTTCGAGGCGAAGTCCCATTTTTTCGCTCTGTCCGAGAGCGGACTGGAGCTCGTCACGCGCATGCGCGTAGTCTTTTGTACTGATGAGCGCCTGCGCCAAATCGACAGAACTTCGCACGGCGTAGTACTTCAGATGAAGGCTGCCCGCGGTCTGGATGGCAGCCCGCAGATCGAGGATTGCGGACTGGGGATGGCCTTCGGCGATAGCCACGCGGGCCAAATTCGTCCGTGCGACGAGAAGAGTATCTGGCGCTTTTGCCTTGGAAGCGGCGACCACCGCCTGCTGATAAAAGCCCCTGGCGGATTTCAGATCGCCTTGGTAGAAAGCGGCATTTCCGCGGCTGAGCAGGATCTGGCTATTCAGGCTTTCATTCTTCAAGTCCCG
>Ga0209465_10000999_pt1 | contig 12819 bp, 11 predicted proteins | sample PanSoiPlot1MoBio_FD_188321 | JGI IMG/M metagenome (GOLD analysis project Ga0209465, IMG submission 188321) | Tropical forest soil microbial communities from Panama analyzed to predict greenhouse gas emissions - Panama Soil Plot 1 MoBio (SPAdes)... | ecosystem: Environmental > Terrestrial > Soil...
AAACGGCGAATTGCCACACGTTATTCATCCCGCGTTCATCAATGCGGGATCGAAGGTCTGCGGCCTCGTGAGCTTGCAACGTGAACCTCAGTGACAAGCCACACGACAAATTGGCAAGGAGCAGATCAAACCCTGGAGAGTCCCATGTCGGCAAGATCGACCCACGCCAATGCAGCGGACACATCATATTTCTATCTTTTGATGGCAAAGAGCTGCTTCCGGCGCGCCGTCGCGACACCTCACCCAAAGGCCGGTGGCACGCTTCGCAAAATCGGGCGCGATTATCTGGCGATGGCCAACCATATTCCGTCCGTTGAGCCGCGGCATCCTTGGACGCATTACTGATCGAGCTTGTTGCTAAGTTTGTCTGTGGACTGTCGATCTAGGTGAGGTCACCCGGGGCGGCTGTGTCGCCCATCGATGGTAAAGTTGTAAAGTTGATCGTCTCCATTTTTGCTCCCGTCGCCCCGCGTTGAGAAAGCCTTTACGCTCCCCGCGCTATGAGGCTTGTCCGAAAATGGCGGGACCGATGTCGGAGTGGCGCAACGAGATCAACCGGAGGGCCCTAGCGCGGCTCAAGGCGGCGCTGCCCGATGTGTTTCCGCAGCCTGTACTCATTCACGCGTTGAGGCGACGCTTCACGCCGCCGATGCCCCGGCTCGCGATCGATTCCTATTGGCGGGCCCATCCGGCGCGGGCCGACCGGCTCGCGCGCGCGCTCGCGGGCCGCAGCGGCGCGCCCCCCAAATGGACATGGCAGCTTGCCGTCGAAAAGCGGGCTCGCGTGAAACGCGGCCGCAAAGCGGAGGACAGCAAGGCGGACTGGCTGGCGACGACCTTCCGGGTGCCGCCCGCTCCCTACCGGGAGCAGCGCCATGCGCGTGGGCCCGGCTTCTGCTGCGTCTGCGGCCAGCCGGTTTACCGGTTCGGCTGGCATGTCGACCTGTGGGGTCGTGGTGCGAACCGCAATGCCGTCTGGCATGCCGCCTGCGTAGTCGCCTGGGATTTCTGGACGGCGCCGAGTGATTATGCGCGCGTTCTCAAGCGCCTGCAGCAGCGGCGCTGCGCCGAAACCGGCGGACGCCTATGGAAAACCGCGCAAGTCGATCACCGCGTGCCGCTGTTCCGGGTGTGGCGCGAGCACCGCGACACGCAATGGCCCTCGCTGCTCGGATTCTGGGGCGTGCCCAACCTGCGGGTCATTAACCGCGATGTCCATGCGCAAAAATGTGCTGCCGAGGCGCAGTTTCGACGTGCGGCTGCCGAGGGCTTGTAACCAGATGACGTGGATGCACAGGGTGGGCGTCCGCCAATGTCCTCTTCCTACTCCGCCGCCACCTGGGCAGCAGGCGCCGGATCGTAGTTGAGCACCGGGGCAAGCCATTTCTCTGCCTCCTCCGGACTCCAGCCCTTGCGCCGGGCATAGTCCTCGACCTGATCGCGCTCGATCTTGCCGACACCGAAATAGTGGCTTTGCGGGTGGCTGAAATAGAGTCCGCACACCGAGGCACCCGGCCACATGGCGAAGCTCTCGGTGAGCTTCACGCCGGTCGTAGTCTCCCCATCGAGCAGCTCGAACAGCGCTGCTTTCTCGGTGTGATCCGGTTGCGCCGGATAGCCGGGCGCCGGACGGATGCCGATATATGTCTCGCCGATGAGATCGCGCGGGGTGAGCGCCTCGTCGGGCGCGTAGCCCCACAGCTCGCGGCGCACTTTGGCGTGCAGATACTCCGCAAAGGCTTCGGCGAGGCGATCTGCCAAGGCCTTCACCATGATGGAGGAGTAGTCGTCATTGGCGCCGCGGAAACGTTTGGCGATCTCGTCCTCGCCGATTCCGGCCGTGACGATGAAAGCGCCCACATAGTCGGCGATGCCGCTTGATCTTGGTGCGATGAAATCCGCAAGCGCAACATTGGCGCGGCCTTCGCGGCGGGCCAGTTGCTGGCGCAGCGTGTGCAGCGTTGCGATCGGCTGATCCCGCGTCTCGTCGGCATAGACCAGAATGTCGTCGCCCTCGGTGTTCGCAGGCCAGAAGCCAACCACGCCACGGGCAGCAAACCAGTTCTCGCCGACGATGCGATCGAGCATCGCTTTCGCGTCCTCGAACAGAGCCCGCGCGGCAGCACCGTATTTGTCATCGTCAAGGATCGCCGGATACTTGCCGGTCAGCTCCCAGGTCGAGAAGAACGGCGACCAGTCAATGTAAGGCACCACGTCGGCGAGCGGAACGTCCCGCAGCGCAGCTTTATTCACGCGCGGTCGCGAAGGGCGATAGTTGCTGCCCCAGTCGAGCTTGAGGGCATTGGCGCGCGCGGCCGCCAGCTTCACACGCCGTTTCTGTTCTTCCCCCCGCGCATGCGTGTCGGCGATGCGGGCATATTCGGTGCGCAGGTTGGCGATGTAATCGGTGCATTTCTCGGCCGACAGCAAAGCTGCGGTCACGCCGACCGCGCGGCTTGCGTCGTTGACATAGACGGCCTGGCCGTGCCGATAGTTCGGGTGGATTTTCACCGCGGTATGTACACGACTGGTAGTGGCGCCGCCGATCAGCAGCGGCGTCTCGAAGCCCTGGCGTTCCATCTCGGCCGCGACGTGACACATCTCGTCGAGCGACGGCGTGATCAGGCCGGACAAGCCGACGATATCGGCCTTCTCGGCCTTCGCGGTCTCGATGATCTTGGCCGCCGGCACCATGACGCCGAGATCGATCACCTCGTAATTGTTGCACTGGAGCACGACGCCGACGATGTTCTTGCCGATGTCGTGAACGTCGCCTTTGACGGTAGCGAGCACGATCTTGCCGACTCTGCGCGACTCCGTGGCACCCGTGCGCGCCTTCTCCTCCTCCATGTAAGGCATGAGATACGCGACTGCCTGCTTCATCACCCGAGCCGACTTGACGACCTGCGGCAAGAACATCTTTCCGGAACCGAACAGGTCGCCGACCACGTTCATGCCGGCCATCAGCGGGCCTTCGATCACGTCGAGGGGGCGCTTAGCAGCTTGGCGAGCTTCTTCGACGTCCGCGGCGATGAAATCCGAAATGCCATGCACGAGCGCGTGGGCGAGGCGCTTGTCGATCGGCCATTCGCGCCAGGCGAGATCGACGGCTTTGGGGTCGCCTTTCTGTCCGCGAAACCGATCCGCGATGGCGAGAAGACGATCGGCTCCGTCCGGGCGGCGGTTGAGCACCACGTCCTCGCAAGCCTGACGCAGTTCGGGGTCGAGATCGTCATAGACCGCCATCTGGCCGGCATTGACGATGCCCATGTCCATCCCGGCCGCAATCGCGTGATAAAGGAACACCGAATGCATCGCCTCGCGCACCTGTTCGTTGCCGCGGAACGCGAAGGAAAGATTGGAGACGCCGCCCGACACATGGGAGCCCGGCAGATTGGCCCTGATCCAGCGCGTAGCCTCGATATAGGCGACGCCATAGTCGTTGTGCTCCTCGATACCGGTGGCGATCGCGAAGATATTGGGATCGAAGATGATGTCCTCCGGCGCAAATCCCACCGCGCCGGTGAGGATGCCGTAGGCGCGCCGGCAGATCGCGGTCTTGCGCTCGAAGGTATCGGCCTGACCGTGTTCGTCGAACGCCATCACCACCACGGCGGCGCCGTGGCGGCGTACGATACGGGCCTGGCGGACGAATTCCTCCTCGCCCTCCTTGAGCGAGATCGAGTTGACGATGGCCTTGCCCTGCAGGCATTTCAACCCCGCCTCGATCACCTTGAACTTCGATGAATCGACCATCACGGGCACGCGGGCGATGTCGGGCTCGGCGGCCACGAGGTTGAGGAAGGTCGTCATGGCGTGCTCGGAATCGAGCAGGCCTTCGTCCATGTTGACGTCGATCACCTGGGCGCCGTTCTCGACCTGGTCGCGCGCGACCGCGAGCGCCGCCGGATAGTCGCCGGCGGTGACGAGCTTACGGAAGCGCGCGGAACCCGTTACGTTCGTGCGCTCGCCCACGTTGACGAACGGAATGTCCATCGTGAGCCGGAACGGTTCCAGCCCCGACAGGCGCAATTCGCGCGGCTCGGCGGGCGGTTTGCGCGGGGGCTTGCCGCGCACCGCCTCCGCGATGGCGCGGATGTGCGCCGGCGTGGTACCGCAACAGCCTCCCACGATGTTGACAAGCCCGGCCTCGGCGAATTCGACCAGCAGCGAGGCCATGTATTCGGGGCTCTCATCGTAAAGGCCGAATTCATTGGGCAGGCCGGCATTCGGGTAGGCGCAGACGAGCGTACCGGCGACGCGGGCAAGATCCGCGATATGCGCACGCATCTCCTTCGCGCCAAGCGCGCAATTGAGGCCGATCGAAAACGGCGCGGCATGGCCTACGGATATCCAGAAGGCTTCCGGAGTCTGGCCGGAGAGCATGCGTCCCGACAGGTCCGTGATGGTTCCGGAGATCATGACCGGAACGCTTGCGCCCCTCTCCTCGAACAATTCCGTGATGGCGTAAAGCGCCGCCTTGGCATTGAGGGTGTCGAACACCGTCTCGATCAGGAGAATGTCGGAGCCGCCATCGAGGAGGCCGCGCGCCTGCTCGCTATAGGCAAGGCGCAGCTCGTCGAAGCTGATGGCGCGAAAGCCAGGGTTGCTCACGTCGGGCGAGATCGATGCGGTGCGGTTGGTTGGGCCGATGGCACCCGCGACGAAGCGCGAGCGGCCGTCCTCGCGAGACGCGGCTGCGGCCGCCTCCTTAGCGAGGCGGGCGCCATTGAGGTTGAGCTCAGCGACGAGCTCCTGCGCATCGTAATCGGCCTGGGCGATCCGGGTCGACGAAAAGGTGTTTGTGGAAACGATGTCGGCACCGGCACGAAAGTAATTGAGATGCAGTTGGCGCACTGTATCGGGTTGCGACAGGATGAGAATGTCGTTGTTGCCCCGCAGGTCGGTCGGCCAATCCGCAAAGCGTGTGCCGCGATAGCCCGCCTCGCCAAGCTTGAGTGCTTGTATTTCCGTGCCCATGGCTCCGTCGAGCACCAGAATGGCCTCACCGGCGCGGCGGCGCAGCTCGGCTTCGACGGGAGAGGGGGTGATGGGTTTCATGACCGGTGCGCTCGCATCGATCGTTGACGAACACCTCCACGAGGAGGGCAGGGCAATCGCATTTGGCGGCAGCCTTCACCTCTCCCCGCTTGCGGGGAGAGGTCGGCGCGCTCTTGCGCGCCGGGTGAGGGGGCTTCTCCGCGAGTCTGAGCCTGTGGAAAGGCCCCCTCACCCCGACCCTCTCCCCGCAAGCGGGGAGAGGGAGCAGAAGCGCCGTGCCAAACGCGATTGCCCTGCAGTGGAGCGCCCCACCCCGGACCGCCTTTAGCGGTCCGACCCTCCGCGTCCAGGGGAGGGTGGCCATAGGCGATTGCCCTGCCGTTGCGGGGAGAATGGTTCCTGATACTCACGCCACCTTCTCCTCCTGCGCCCGCACGCCTAGCAGATGACAGATCGCAAACACCAGGTCGGCGCGATTCATAGTGTAGAAATGAAAATCCGTGACGCCGTGATCAACGAGGTCCACCACCTGCTCGGCAGCGACCGCGGCGGCGATCAGCCGGCGCGTCACGGCATCCGTTTCCAGTCCGGCGAAACGGTCAGCAAGCCAATCCGGTACGCTGGTGCCGCAGCGCTCGGCGAAAACCCGCATCTGTTTGAAGTTCTGCACCGGCAGAATGCCGGGCACCACCGGAATGGTCATGCCGCGGGCGCGCACCCGATCGAGATAACGAAAATAAAGGTCGTTATCGAAAAAGAATTGCGTGATGGCGCGGCTGGCGCCGGCGTCGACCTTGGCTTGGAGCATATCGATATCGGCAACAACCGACGGGCTGTCCGGATGCTTTTCCGGATAGGCCGACACTGACACCTCGATATCGGCGATGCGCTTGATGCCGGCCGCTAGGTCGGCGGCGTTGCGATAACCTTGCGGATGCGGCGCGTAACGTTCGCCGACGCCGCCGACCGGATCGCCACGCAGGGCGACGATGTGGCGCACACCGGCTGCCACATAGGAACGGATCACGCCATCGATCTCGGTGCGATCAGCAGCCACACAGGTCAGATGCGCGGCGGACGCGAGTGCCGTCTCGGCGATGATGCGCTTGACGGTCGCGTGAGTGCGCTCCCGGGTCGATCCCCCCGCTCCGTAGGTAACCGAGACGAATGAGGGCGCGAGCGGCGCGAGCCGAGCAATCGCCTCCCATAGAGTTTTTTCCATCTCCTCGGTTTTGGGTGGAAAGAACTCGAAGGAGACGCGCACGCGGCGCTCCCGTTGCGCGAAGCGGCTGGCGCGCGGTTGGGGGATAGGCTGCATCAGGCGACCTCGCGTTGGCTGGCGAGCGCAAGGCGCGGATCGTGTGCGAGCCAGAGGGATACCGCGATCTTGCCCTCGGAGCCCGGCTCCGGCGCGAGGCTCTTATGCTCAACGCCTTCGAGCCCCGCCTGCTCCATCCATTGCGTTACTGCGTCGGGCGGAAAGCCGAGCCGTCGGTGAGCATATTCTTCACGCAGGAATTCGAGCTCATGCGGCGCAAAGTCAACGACCAGCAGCCGACCCTGGGGGCGCAGCACCCGAGCCGCCTCCCGGATGGCGCGGCCGCCGTCGTCGAGAAAATGCAGCACCTGGTGAATGATGACGACATCGAAGGAATCGCGCGGCACCGAAAGGTCGAAGATGTCGCCCTGTCGAACGCTGCAATTACGGATGCCTGCGTGGTCAAGCCGGCTGCGGGCGAAAGCCAACATTTCGTGGTTGAGATCGACGCCGAGACCGCGCTCGATCTCGGCACTGAACAATTCGAGGATGCGGCCCGTCCCGGTGCCGAGATCAAGCAGGGAACGGAACGGGCGGGCAAGCAGCAACGTGCGGATCTCGGCCTCAACCGCCTCATCGGGGGCATGAAGCTGGCGGATGCGGTCCCACTCGGCTGCGTAGCGTCGGAAATAGTCCTGCGCTGCCTTGACTCGCGCGGCCCGCACGCCGGCGAGCCGCTCGCGGTCGCGAGCAACGATCGGATCGGCGGGGTCGAGCGCTCCGACTAGACGTTCCACTACGGTAGCCGCCGGACCATGCTCCGCACGGCGGAAAAACGCCCACGAGCCCTCGCGGAAACGCTCCACCAGTCGTGCCTCCGCCAGCAACTTGAGATGGCGCGATATCCGCGGCTGTGACTGCCGCAGGATCTCTGTGAGCTCGGACACAGTGAGTTCTGCTTCTGCCAGCAGGCAGAGAATGCGCAAGCGGGTCTCCTCCCCCGCGGCCTTGAGGGTAGTGTTCAATTCGTCAAAAGCGATCCGCGCAACCATCGTGGGATTATTCCCAACCGCGTGGGTAAGTTTAAGGAGGTAAGATAGACATAAAGATATCTTTATGCAACCCATACGAAACTGTGGCGCTATAGGACGGTGCCCGCTACGATGACCGCCCCGAACGGAGAGCAACCATGGCGGACGACGAGTTCGGCATCCGTGCCGGCGAGGTCTCCATCCGGCTGCCGGAAAAAATCGACGCCAGCGTCTATTTCATCGGCCGGATAACCACACCCTGGACACGTCGAGAGGAATGCCCGAAGAACGCGCGCCAGTCCGATGCGGTCTGCACCATCGAAGTCGATCCGCGTTACGCGACCGCGCTACGGGGGGTCGAAAGCTGCTCCCACCTACTGGTGCTCTACTGGATGGACAAATCGCGGCGCGACCTCGTGCTGCAGGTACCGCACCATTACGGTGAACCACGCGGGACGTTTGCGCTGCGCTCGTCGGCGCGTCCAAACCCGATTGCGGCCAGCGTCGTGACGCTGCTACAAATTTCCGGTAATCGGCTCTCGGTGGTGGGTCTCGACTGTCTTGACGGCACGCCGCTCATCGACATCAAACCGTATTTTGCATCGACCGACTCGGTTCCGAATGCGGTGGTGGGCTGGCATGAGGCGCGGAATCGCTGAAACCGGTTGCGGTGGCGATTGCCCGTATCGGCAATTCGGCCCACCAACCTTATCCAATCGCATTCAGCGATACGCACCGTCTTCTTTCTGCCCCGCTTGCAGCAACGATCCGGCTACGCCGCACCATCGGCCGATGTAGTGCTGGCGGGATGAATTTCGCCAAAGTGATTTGTGTCGGCGCCACCGGAAAGTTGGTGAGAGTTGCGAGTTTTGCGCATGCGGCAGTGGGATCCGGCGGGTCTGCGGCAAGGAGTGGCTGCGGGGCAAAAACCCAGTACCGACGTCCCGAACAAAAAAGGTCCGAGAACTGGAATCGAAGCGCGCCGCAAATGCCCTTGTTTCATGTCCCGTCTCTCCGCTCGTGCAGTTGGTTTCGCGGTTCAGGCGTTGATCCTATTATGACCTGCCGGCCATTTGCGGACCGCGGGCGATTGTAGGGTGGGTAAAGCCAACGGATCCGGCCTTCGGCCGGCCCCGTTGGCTTTACCCACCCTACAAGCCCCTGCAATCGATCCAGTCGATCACATCATGACCTGCCCGCCGTTGGCGGACAGGGTCGAGCCGGTGATAAGGCCGGCATCGTCCGAGGCGAGGAACACGACGCAGCGCGCAATCTCCTCGGGCTCACCGAGGCGACCGATCGGGATCAGCGGCAGGATCGATTTTTCCAAAACTTCCTTCGGCACCGCTTGTACCATTTCTGTATTGATGTAGCCGGGGCAGATCGCGTTCACGGTGACGCCGGCGCGGGCATTCTCCTGGGCCAGCGCCTTCGTGAATCCGATCTCGCCGGCCTTGGCGGCGGAATAGTTGGTCTGGCCGATCTGGCCCTTCTGGCCGTTGATGGAAGAAATGTTGATGATGCGCCCGAACTTGCGTTCACGCATGCCCTCGATCACCGGGCGGCACATGTTGAACAATGACACCAGATTGGTGTTGATCACCGCAAGCCACTGCTCGTGCTTCATGCGGTGGAACGTGCTGTCTCGGGTGATGCCGGCATTGTTGACGAGCACCTCGACGGGGCCGAGTTCGGTGACGACCTGTTTGAGTCCTTCGACGCAGGCTTCGTAAGACGATACATCCCATTTATAGACGTTGATGCCGGTCTCCGCCTTGAACTTGGCCGCCGCCTCGTCGTTGCCGCCGTAGTTGGCGGCAACCTTGTAACCGGCTGCTTTCAGTGCCTTGGAAATCGCCGCACCGATGCCGCGCGTACCACCTGTCACTACCGCTACCCGTGTCATCAGGTCCTCCGTGTATCCATTGAAGCTTTCCCTGCCTTGCTCCTTATGGGATGCGCTCCAAATTTCTTTGATCTCGCTCATGATCTGAAAAATGTGCGACTTTTCCTGATCGTCCTCCGACGCGGGCAACGGTCACGATTCGCTACGGCAATCAAGTGGTCGAGTTCACAGTGTGAGGTCCCGTCGTTCCTGAAACGGCGCAGCGTCTCTAAGCCCCACAAATGCGCCGCCCGGGCCCAAGCTGGCTGCGAGATTTTCACCGAAGGCGTGTCTGCCGAGCTGCGAATCAGGCCGTCGCCGTATAATTGCCGAACCTGATCAAGTTCTCTTTTTTATGCGGCGCTTTGATCTGTCAAGCGAATCCCGCGCCGTGTCGCATTCATGTCGTCTGGCGCACCGCCTTCTCCATGAAGGCGCGCTCGGCCTCGGCCAGTTCCTTCCTGGCCTCGTCGTCGTCCCGCTCGAACAGGTGGCCGTATACGTCGAGCGTCATCGTGATCGACGAGTGGCCGAGCCATTCCTGCACGACCTTCGCGGGGAGCTGCCGGCCGCCCTTCTTGATCGGGTTGATGCACCAGGACGCGAAGAAGTGCCTGAGCGCGTGCATGCCCGTGTACTTGGCTCGCACCATCGGCTTGTCGCGCTTGTCCAGCTTGGGGTTGCCGTCGTCATCCAGCACGGGCGCCGTGACGCAGGCGGCTATCTGCACCGGCCACAGGCCGCGCGTGACGATGTTGGGATGTGACTCGACGTTGCCCTTGCGGTTCGGGAAGACGTAGTGCAGCTCCGTTACGGGGTTGCCCTGCTCGTCCCGCCTGCCGGTGTCGCGGCGCGGGCACGCGAGCTTCCATTCCCGCAGCGCGTTCGCCACCATCGGCAGCATCGGGATCGAGCGCTCGCCGGACTCGGACTTCGTCGGCCCGATCTTGTGGTAGCGGTCGGCCCGCTGGCGCACGTGGATCTTGTTCTCAGCGAAGTCGACATCCTGCCAGCGCAGACCGCGCAGTTCGCTCGACCGCAACCCACAGAACATCGCCGTCAGCATCAACGGCCGCCACCGGTCCTTCAGGTGCGGGATCATGGCGTGGACATCGGCTATCTCGGGGATGTCCGCACCCACCTTCAGCTTGCCCTTGTGGCGCCGCTCGTGCTGGTCCTCACCGCCTCGCTGGCGGATAGACTTGAGCCCCCGGGCGACATTGCGGGCCACCAGGCCGCGCTCCTGGGCGTCGGAGAGCAGCATGGACAATGCGTTGCGGACCCGCTTGACCATCGCCGGCGATCGGTCGGCCTCGCGCAGCTGGTCCTCGAAGGCGCGCACCACCGGCACCGACAGGTCCGAGAGCTTGGCCGTGCCGATGAATGGGGCGATGTGCCTGTCGAGGAGCCCCTGATATTCCGCCACGGTGGCGCGCTCCAGGTTCTTGGCCTCGGCGGTCCTGATCCACTCTTTGCCGGCCTGGGCGACGGTGACGGACTTGCTGCGGGCGATGTGGATGCCGTCCCTCACCTCGCCCTTCATGTCCACGATGAACGCCTCGGCCTCCTTCTTGAGGTGGAACGTGCGCTGCACGCGTGATCCGCCCTTGGCCTTGTCGCAATAGTTGACGACCCAGGCCTCCTTGGCCTCGCCCTTGCTCGTCTTCCAGGTCCGCTTGCGTACCGACATGTCACTTCCCCCCTTTGCGTTTGAGGCCGCGGTCTATGAGTCGGCGCACCGCCTCGGGGCGCGACGGCTTGTCAGGTTGTTCATCAATCCAGGAATCGACAGCGGCGAGCTGCTCCGGCTGAAGGCGAGTCATGACGGGCGTCCCCGGAGCCTCGGGGCGCTTCCGCCTCATCTTTTTTTCGGCTGTCATGGTACCACCAGTGTTTACATCGGTGCTCACTCGTGGTATCATGAATGCATCAGCATGTAAACACTGCTGAGCGGGCCGACACGGTGGTTGCACACCGGGCCGGCCCTGACCACCGAGACCCTTGATAGGAGAGTCCCAATGGCTAACCTCAATGTAGTCACCCTTCCGAAGGCTGGTAAACCCCGCAGCAAGCCTGCCCCCCGCGTCCAGCACGCCAGCGTCCGCAGCCGCCTCGCCGTGGCGTCGGCCTCGGCGATCGGCATGGTGGCGGTCGGCGCCACCGCGCTCAGCCTCAGCGACCTCGCCGAGTCCATCCAGGCGGTCGCCCACTGCTCGACCTGGAAGGCGTTCGCCTTCGCCGCCGCATTGGACGCCAACTTCATCGCCACCGAGTCGTTCTCGCTGTTCGCAACGGCGGCGGTCGCCCGGGCTACCGAGCGCGCCACGGCGGCGACGAAGGTCATCACGCTGGCGCTCAGCGCCGTCGCGAACAGCTGGGCGATGGCGCACGACGCGGACGGCGCGGTGATGCAGGCGGCGTGCGTCGTCGCCGGCTGCGCGGTGCCGGGGCTGATCGCGCTGGCCACCTACACGCTGGGCCGGGCGGTGCGGGCCTGAGAACCTTTCCGGCCGGGGGCATCCGCAGCGGTGCCCCTCCCGGAGCGGTCTCGACCGTCTCCACCGAGCGGGACCACCAGGGTGGGCAAACACCCCGGCGGTCCCTAACCACAACCGAACAACAAGGACTTGTTCAATCATGGCTACAGACGAGCCTACTGGCACGCACGTCAAAACACTATCGGTCCGGGAGGCACAGGCCCTCGCCGACCGCCTCCACGGCCGGTCGGTCTCGACGCTCTCGACGGCGTCGGACCAGGAGCGGCGCGACCTGCTACTGGCGTCCCGGGTGATCCGGACCCTGGTGCACGCAATCGACCGCGTCGCCGCGCAGGCCGACGACACCGTGCGCACCCTGCGCAACCTCAAGATCGACGTCGGGGGCTGACATGGTCGCCAGAACCCGGACGCGGCCGGTGCCGCCCCCCGCCGACCCGACCATCATCGTCAAGCTGACGCGCGACGCGCATGAGGTCGATCGGCGCCTCGCCATGCCGGGCCACGACGCGGCGCGGCAGGCCGTGCTGCTGATTTGCGGCCAGGAAGGCGGGCTGGTGGCCGGCCACACGCTGAGGGTCGTCATCGCCGACGACACTGAGGTTGACGGCCGAGCGCTGCCGCCGCCGCGCGACAGAAGCAAGGACGCGTGACCAACCAGGTTCTCGTTCATTGAACGAGACCGGGGCCAGCCCAGCGCCGGCCCTTTCGATTTCAGGCACCCGCGCAGGATGCCCCGATTCCTTCACCCATCTTGCCCAGGATGCGAGTTTGTGGCCCGGCCGGTGTCCACCACCGCCCCGACGTTCAGACGCTCCCTGGCGCGGACCCGGCGACGGGTAGCGCGGCCCTTCACCAGACTTGTAACGCCGGCATGGCCTCACCGCGGCGTGCCGAGATCGAGCGCCGACTGGCAGCACCAGGAGCCGACGCTGCCAGGGTCGGCCTTTCATTTTGCCCCTCGCTGACAGGAGACGGCGCGGGTCGCATCCGGCAGCTCGTCCCCCGATAGCTTCCGTGCCGGCCGACTGCCAGCGACGGAAGGAACGGGGCCATAAGCGAACATTGAGGGCCTAGGAATGAGCCGGTCCACGCTGCTTGAACTCAGCGGCATGGAGCTTCACGAAGTCGCGCATGTTCGTCGGCGCT
>Ga0209465_10001000_pt1 | contig 12814 bp, 10 predicted proteins | sample PanSoiPlot1MoBio_FD_188321 | JGI IMG/M metagenome (GOLD analysis project Ga0209465, IMG submission 188321) | Tropical forest soil microbial communities from Panama analyzed to predict greenhouse gas emissions - Panama Soil Plot 1 MoBio (SPAdes)... | ecosystem: Environmental > Terrestrial > Soil...
GTGCAATTACTGGCCCTTGGCCACGCGCATGAGGCGCACGACCAACCAGATCGGCACCACCACGGCGGCGCCGAGGAGGAGATAGCGCCAGACCCAACGCACCGCGTCGAAGCCCATGTCCCAGATGCGCAGGACGAGCCGTTTCAGGCTTTCGATGATGTTCCAAGGATCGAGCCCGAGCACCTCCAGGATCACGCCGATGAGGATTGATAGCAGGATCAGCCGGAAGATGACCGACAATGGCGGCCCACCAAAGAACCGATTGACGTAATTGCTGGCCATCGGCCGCTCCGTCGGCATGCTCATGATAACATCCTATCAGGTTGATGCGCCGCGGCGCGCGCGCCGCGGCCGGTCTCGATCTTTTCCAGCATTCGTTCGAGCGTTTCCAGCCGGTCAGCCTCGCCGGGCGGCTTGTTCCAGCGTAGCTGGTTGATGCGCCGCGACTCAATCCCGCCGGAACACGACCGATGCGAACCAGCCGGTGGCGATTGCCATTATTGCCGTGGCGAGGCCGTAGAGCACGCCGTGGTCCCGCGCGGCGGCGGTAACGACCTGCTCGAAGCCTGATTTGTAGACCTCGAATGGAGCGGGTGTGCGTGCGATCTGCGCGCCGTCGGCGAACAGCCTGACGTCCACCTCGTAGGTGCCTACCGGCACCTCGGCCGGCAACGGTATCGAGGCGCGGAACAATGCCGGGGCGAGGAAGGTCACGCCGTTCGACGCCTCGCGGTAGAGCCCCTGATCGCTCTTGATCTTAATGAAGGCGACGCGGAAGGGATCATCGCTCGCGGCATCGGCGATATTGACGCTAGCGCGCTGCGGCAAGGGGATGTTGTCGAGGCCGAGCTGCAGGCGGCGTAGCGTTTCGGTATTAGTGATGGCGTCGAGGGGCCGGTTTGAGAGCACCGCGAGATAGGCGGGTGCATCCTCGAGCACGCGCGAGTCGGCGTTGACCCAGATGCCAAGCGCTCTCGCCTTGCGGAACGTCACGACGGTCTGGCGCGGCCCGGTGACCGTAACGACGATGTCGTAGCCACCGCGCCGCGGCCGCGACGCCGCATCCTGCTCTATTCCGCCGAACAGCACGAGCTCTTCGCCAGTGAAATTCGACGTCACCATCACTCGGTGATTGGACAGGGAAGCGACCAGCCGCTCGCCGGCGGCGGGCGCAACCGACACGGTGAGCGCGCAGAGCGCAGCGAGGAGGGCAAATGGGGAAGGGCGCCTCATGTGTCGGCGTCCAACATACGGATGGAATAGAGGTTCTCCGGCGGTAGCACGAGGTCGAGCGCGAAGCGGATTCCGACCGCAAGCACCAAGAGGCCGAGGAGGAGACGGAGCCGCTCCCCGCTCATCTTCTGTCCCGCGCGCGCGCCGAACTGCGCCCCGATCACACCGCCGACCATCAGAAACAGTGCCAGCAATGCATCGACAAGGTGATTGACGGCCGCGTGCATGACCGTGGCGGACGCCATAGTCACGAGCGTGAGTACCATGGAGGTGCCGATCACCGTCGCTGTCGGCACCCGCAGCACGTAGATCAGCATGGGCACCAACAGGAACCCACCGCCGATGCCCATGACCGCTCCGACGAAGCCGATGATAAATCCGATCCCCAAGACGGGGATCGCGGAGACATAAATGCGCGAGCGTTTGAAGCGCAACTTGAGTGGCAGCCCATGGATCCAAGTATGGCTACCGGGCCTGCGCAGCTCGACCGGCTTGCCTTGCCGGGCGCGGATGATGGCGCGCACGCTCTCGGTTACCATCAGTGCGCCGACAATCCCGAGGAGAACGACGTACGAAACACCGATAGTGATATCGAGTTGGCCGATTGCGCGCAGCGTCGTGAAAAGCCAGACGCCAAAAGCGGTGCCGACTATGCCGCCCGCGAGCAGCATGAAGGCGAGTGCGAGATCGATCGCCCTGCGTCGCCAATAGCTGACGGCGCCGGACATCGAGGAGGCGGCGATGTGGCCGGTGACGCTCGCCACCGCCACCGCCGGTGAGATGCCGAGAAAGATCAGTAGCGGCGTCATGAGAAACCCGCCACCGATGCCGAACATGCCTGAGATGAATCCGACCGCGAGCCCCATAGCCAGAATAACAAACACGTTGACCGGCAGGTCTGCGATCGGAAGGTAGATCTGCAAGCGCGCGGTCCTTGGTTCGAGGCTCAGTGTTCGCAGGCCGGGTCCCACCGGTCCTGCGAAAGGTTGATAGAGTCTCGACCGAATTCGCGGTGCGACTCCCGCAAATGGCCGTCTGACGAGATCGCGACAGCAGCCGGCGGAGCCGACTTGTGCTTATCGTGGCGAGAGGGCGGCCGCCGGCACGGCGCCCGCGAATTGGCTCGGGACTCAGCGGACAGGCGAGCGCATTCTACCGATGTTCCTCGCGCACGCCACGCCTGCGTACATTTTTTATTGTGCAGGACCCGGCATGGCAAGGTCGAGGTTGAGCGGGGCTGCGGGTGGCGCGGGCTTGGCGGACGCCGGAGCGGACGCGGTGGTCGTGGCCCCGCCGCGGTCCCGGCGGTGCCGCGACGTCTGAATTTGTCCGGTCGCTTCCGGCTGCTGCTCGGGCGTCCATACCGGAACCAGGCTGCCGGTTTCAGAGGCGGCAACGGCTGCGCCGTCGGCGGTAGAAAGAATGGCCGATGGCGGGCCGGCCGGAAAGAGTGCGGTTGACGCGGGGGGAGCGAGCCCAGCAGCGCCGGCCGCTGCTTCAACGGCAGGGGGCGTGGCGTCGCGGCTGACAGCCGTATCGCTCGGCATTGCCAGTTTCACTCCATCGGAGGGGGCGACCAGGATCCTCGCGATCTGAAGCAGCCCAACTACGATCAGAATAGCGGCTGTCCCTCCGATCAATGCGCGCCATCTGCCGACGTCGCTCTCCGATCCGTCGGTGGCAAGGGCAATTTTGCTCACGGCCGACGCGTCGTTCGCGGGGGCGACGTCCCGGCCCGCCTGCGCAGCGCGGCGCGCTGCAGCGATGAAGTCCGACTTGCCGCCGCGATCCGGATTGACAGACAGTTCGAGCGCCCCGAACTCAGACTCGGAGGCGGCGACACCATCGGCCGGCAAAGCGGGTCTCTCACCACGGGCTTTCCCAACAGATATTTCCACCGGATGATCGGGCGGCAGGCTCGGGTCGATCGGGCGATGTTCGGTCGCAGAAAATGTTGCGGACTGGAGCGTCATGGGGGCGGTGGAAGCCGGGTCGGCAGTTGAAGGTGTCGCGGGCTTCTCGGGCGCAATATGCGGCTTTGATGTCATCTGGGCGGCTGGCGCAAGCCAATCCGCTTTCGGCGCGGGCGGGGCCTCTGGCGGCGAGGGGGCCTTGCCACGCATGTCGATCTCGATCACGGCCAGCCGATCGACGACGTGTCGCAGCATGCCGCGGACGACTTCGAGCGAATCCTGGGTCTTCTTTTCGGTCTGCCTGAGCTGGGCGACATCGTGGAAGAGCGCGTGCAAGTCCGGTGGGGGCGCTGCGACGCGAGCGAGATTCGGCACGCGCTGGCGTGCGAAATGGACTAGCAGTGCCGCCAGTCCGCGCTCGACCGCTTCGAGATGATTGAGGCGGGCGTCGGAGGCGTCGAGCTTCTCGATCAGCTTGGCGACCTTCTGCGAGAGTTGCTGCACTGCTCGGGCTATGGCGAGAAGGCTTTCAGCGGGCATCACCGCGCGCAACGCATCGCCTGTTTTGGCGGGCTCGCGCACATCGCTTGCGAGCCCAGTCCCATTGCCGCGTGCATAGCGCGTGTACTCGACGCGGTGAGCAAGTTTGCGCACCTCGCTTTCGAGTGTCTCGACCGCCTTGCGCGGCACGGTCTCGCGCAGCATCACACTGATCTTGGCGAGGTCGTCGCACAGCGGTTTGACGGCCCAGCCGAGGTAGCAGGACGGCGGCGCGTCCTGGTCGCCGTCGTCGTGTGGGTCGGATGGCGACTGCGCAAACCGTCTCGGGTCGACGCCGTCCTGCAAGGCCGAATCGAGAATGATGCGATCGAGCCATTCGCCGACTGAGATGCCGGAGCGGCGCGCGGCCTCACGCGCGGCCTCGCGCGTGTGTCGGCTCACTCCTTTAACTTGCCACGGAACGCCAGATGTCATTCCCGCATCCGCATGTTCGATAGGTGGAGCGGGAGCCGGACGGCTCTCGTGGAGCCGGCGCTCGTTAGCAAGATGGCGAATAGCTACGCGGCCCTGATCCCTCGGTGCAGTTTTTGCCGTTCGGGTAAACAGACCGTTAAGACCCTGCGACGAAGCTACGGCCTACCGTTGCACTTCGCCGACAGCGCTGGTTCACCGCAGTATCATCAGTCCCGTCGTCACGGCAGCTAAGATGACCAAAGTCGTCCCGGTCACTGTCGCCACGTGACGCCATCCCAGTGCGGCGATGGCAGTCAGCGACGTGCCGAGCCCGAGCGCCGAGATTGCAATCAACAGGCCCCAAGTCGATGCTTCGATCAACGGAGCCTTAATCCAAGCGAGCATGCGCGCAACCGTGGGGAATGGGGCCGCGATACTGTTGAGTGCGCACAGAGCTACGAACACTAGCGCGAAAACCGGGATCGGAATCTTGGTGGCGGCCGTCGCGACGGCTCGCTGTGCAAACAGCCAGCCGATGACGAGGACGAGGGGCAACATCAAGAGAACGCGAAATAGCTTGACGATCACCGCGGTGTTGCCTGCCGTCTCCGACACCGCGTATCCGGCGCCGACCACCTGCGCGACGTCATGAATGGTCGCCCCGAGCATGACGCCGGTGGTCTGCGGATCGAATTCGAGCCAAATGCAGATCAGCGGATAGAGGATCATCGCCAGAGTCGACAGCGCATTCACGGCGACCACGACGAACGCGATATCCGTCTCTTTGCCCTTATAGTCCGGCAGCACGATTGAGGTGGCGAGCGTGGCGGACGCCCCGCACACCGCGGTCCCGGCGCCGGCCAATGCTCCGTAGGCTCGTTCCAACGCGAATAGGCGCGCGAGCAGAAACCCCGCGGCCAACGTGGCGGCCATCGCGACGACCACCAGGATCGCCGTCGTCAATCCCAGCGCCGCAATCTCACCTAGTGCAATCCGCAGACCCAGCAATGCGACCGCCCAACGCAAGATGACCTTGAGGCAAAGCACGACGCCGGCCTGAAACAATGGGCGCCGCGCCAGCGGATTGAGCGCGATGCCGATCAGAAGCGCGATCACCATGGCGGGGATCGGGACGAGCCCACCGAGGAGCCGAGCGGCTGCCGAGGCGCTGATTGCGACCAGGGACGACAGCAACAAGCCAGGCAAAGACGGGCGAATGTCCGCCAAACTTCGCGCCACCCATGTGCCGGAAAACGTCAATGTTGGATCGTTGTGCACGGCGCGAAGGCCGCGGCCCCGACGTGCGTATTGCCCTCGCTCGCGCCCCGAACTGACGGATTTCCTGCCATTGAGCCGAGGCCCTCGGCTTCGAAGCCTTGTGTCATCGGTGGCCCTGGCCAATCCCAGCAGGAAAGCGGCCGACCTCGGTTGATCGGCCGCAGACCGTTCGATCGCGAACTGGCGAGTTGCATGAAAAATCGTCCCTCTTCATCCGGCCGAGCCGTTGTGAAAAAGTGGCGGCCGCTTGTCAACGCTTGTTGCTCTCGCATAGTGCGGCGGTGCCCTGTAAGCTGTGCGATCAACGGGATTGCTCATGAACGTCCTCAACCTTCCGCGTCCGGGCTGGATGACCGAGGACCTTGTGCTGCTCGAAGAGCAGGCGCGGCGCTTCATTGCGGCCGAGTACGTTCCACACCTCGAGACCTGGAATGAGGAGGGCAGGTACGGCCGCGAAGTCTGGAACAAAGCCGGCGCGGCCGGGCTCCTTTGTCCGGCGATTCCCGAAGAATACGGCGGCGCCGGCGGCACCTTCGCGCACGAAGCGGTGATCGGCCGGGAATTGAGCCTTGCCGGCTTCGACTCCTTCGGTGCGCCTCTGCATTCCGGCATCGTTGCGCCTTATATCCTGCACTACGGGACCGACGAGCAGAAAAGGCGCTGGCTGCCCAAGCTCGTCACCGGCGAGCTCGTTGGCGCGATCGCGATGAGCGAGCCTGGCACCGGCTCCGACCTGCAAGGCGTGCGCACCACGGCAAAGAAGTCGGGCAACGGCTATGTGCTCAACGGCTCGAAGACCTTCATCACCAACGGCCAGCACGCCAATCTGATCATCGTCGTCGCGAAGACCGATCCGAGTATGGGCGCCAAGGGCGTATCGCTGATGGTCGTGGAGACCGAGGATGCGGCCGGTTTTCGCCGCGGCCGCAAGCTCAAGAAGCTCGGCCTCGATTCCGCCGACACCTCCGAACTGTTCTTCGAAGACGTGAAACTGCCGGCGGAGAACTTGCTCGGTAGAGAGGAAGGCCAAGGTTTCGCGCAGCTCATGAACGATCTGCCGCGCGAGCGTCTCATCGTCGCGGTTCATGCCCAGGCCATGATCGAGCGCGCGCTTGCTCTCACTATCGAGTACGTCAAGCAGCGGGAGGCCTTCGGCAAGAAGATTATCGAATTCCAGAACACCCAGTTCGGGCTCGCCGAATGCAAATCGGAGGCGACAATCGCGCGGGTGTTCCACGACCATTGCATCGAGCGCTATCTTGGCGGCACGCTCGATACGGTCACGGCCTCCATGGCCAAGTACTGGATCACCGACTTGCAGGGAAAGATCATCGATCGTTGCCTGCAGTTCTTTGGCGGCTACGGCTATATGGAGGAATTTCCGATCTCGCGGATGTATCGCGACGCGCGCGTGATGCGTATCTACGCCGGCACCAATGAAATCATGAAGCTTCTGATTGCAAGGAGTCTGTGATGCTCGGACCACGGATAATGGAAAATAGAAGGGCGCAAACATTCGGCCGTCCGTCCGCCGCTGGCTACTGAGGTGCCGCGACCCCTACGGAGACCCCTATGCCCGACGCCTTCATCTACGATCACGTTCGCACGCCACGAGGACGCGGCAAGGCGGATGGCGCGCTGCACGAGGTGACCGCGCTCAATCTTGCGACACAGGCGTTGGCGGCGGTGAAGGAGCGCAATAAGCTCGACCCGGCGCTCGTCGACGATGTGGTACTTGGTTGTGTCGATCCGATCGGCGAGGCGGGCGGCGATATCGCGCGCGTGGCGGCGCTCACGGCAGGCTATGGCGATGGCGTGCCGGGCGTCCAAATCAATCGCTTTTGCGCCTCGGGCCTCGACGCGGTCAATTTTGCCGCAGCCGAGATCATGTCGGGGCAGCACGACATGACTATCGGCGGAGGGGTCGAATCCATGAGCCGGGTCGGCATCGGCGCCGCAGGCGGCGCCTGGCCCATGGATCCCGCCATCGCGCTCAAATCCTATTTCATGCCGCAAGGGATTTCGGCCGACCTCATCGCGACTAAATACGGTTTCTCCCGCGACGACGTCGACGCCTATGCCGTGGAGAGCCAAAAGCGCGCGGCGACTGCGTGGAACGAAGGCCGTTTCGCGCGCTCGGTTATTTCGGTCAAGGACGTGAACGGGCTCACCATCCTCGCCAAGGATGAGCACATGCGGCCCACTACCACCATGCAATCCTTGGCGCAGCTCAATCCTTCCTTCGTGCATCTCGGCGAGATGGGTGGCTTTGATGCGGTCGCGGTACAGGCGCATCCCGAGCTCGAGACGATCAATCACGTGCACCATGCCGGCAATTCGTCCGGCATCGTCGACGGTGCCGCTGCCGTGCTGATCGGCAGCAGGCAGGCGGGCGAGAAGGCTGGGTTGAAGCCGCGTATGCGCATCAGGGCGTTCGCCAATATCGGCTCGGAGCCCGCAATCATGCTGACCGGGCCCGTTGACGTGACGGAGAAGGTTTTGGCGAAGGCGAAGATGTCGCTCGACGACATCGATCTCATCGAAGTCAACGAGGCATTTGCGTCTGTAGTGCTGCGTTATTGCCAGGCTTTCGACCTCGATGCGGCCAAGGTCAATGTCAACGGCGGGGCGATCGCCATGGGTCACCCGCTCGGCGCGACCGGCGCCATGATCCTCGGCACCGTCATTGATGAATTGGAGCGACGCGATCTCTCGACCGCACTGGTGACGCTGTGCATCGGCGCTGGCATGGGTACGGCCACGATCATCGAGCGGGTCTAGTTCCTCCCCGCTGAACCACGAATAAATAGATGGATTGCGATCATTAGCAGCGGTTAGATGGGGGAGCAGATGCCCAAGATCGAGATCGAAAAAATTCCAGCGCAGCAGATCGCGTCTTATCCGAAAGAATTCGCCTCGGTGATCTCTGGACGCGAAAAGCAGAGGATCGGCGATGCGGTGGCCTTGACCCAGTTCGGCGTCAATATCACGCGCATCAAAGCGGGCTCGGCCTCTGCGTTGCGCCATTGGCACGAACAGGAGGACGAGTTCATCTACATGCTCGAAGGCGAATTGATCCTGCGGGAGAACGAGGGCGAGACCGTGCTCAGGCCAGGGGATGCCGTGGGCTTCAAGGCCGGCAGCGGTGTCGCGCATTGCCTCGTCAACCGCAGCGAACGCGACGCGGTCTATCTCGAGGTCGGCACACGCGCTAGGAGCGAGCGCGTGCACTACCCCGATGTCGATTTCATGATGGAGCGCGACGGAACCGGCCGTCGCTATTTCCGTAAGTCAGGCGAGCCGATCCGTGATTGAGATGCACAGGAGAGCACGGTGCCGAAGATAGACCTTGCCAAGGCGACGGTGCGCACCAGAGGCGTCTATCCCGAGCCGTGGCGCCGCATTACCGAGGGCCGAGAGAAGACCGCGCTCGGCGACGTCGTCGGGCTCACCCAGTTCGGGGTCAATCTCACGCGCCTCAAGCCCGGCGCCGCCTCCGCGCTGCGCCACTGGCACGAGGCCGAAGACGAGTTCGTTTATGTGCTCGAGGGCGAGATCATGCTGGTCGAGGACGGCGGCACAACCGTGTTGCAACCGGGCGACGCCGCGGGTTTCAAGGCTGGGGTCGCCAACGGTCATCATCTCGTCAATAAGTCGCAACGCGACGCGGTCTATCTCGAGGTCGGCACGCGCGCCAAGCGTGAGCGCGCGCATTATCCCGATGTCGATCTCGTTTACGACAGGGACGAGAACGGCTTTCGCTTTTCACGCAAGTCGGGCGAGGCTTATCCGAAAAGCGGTGGATGAGGCGACCGAGGCCGAGGGCGCGCCATGACTTACGTCAATTTCAAGCTCGATACCGACGCAGACGGCATCGCGCTCATCACCTGGGACGCGCCCGGCCGTTCGATGAACGTCATCGATCGTAACGTCATCGAGGAGCTTTCCGATATCGTCGAGACGGTCGCCGGCGATGGCGCAATCAGGGGCGCGGTCATCACCTCGGGCAAGGAGGCGTTTTGTGCCGGCGCGGACCTCCCCATGCTGGAAGCGTCCATTCACGCATTCGCCGAGATGGCAAGGGCACGCGGCGAGGAGGCCGCAGCCACCGTACTTTTCGAGGACAGCCGCAAGTTGTCGCTGCTCTATCGGCGCCTCGAGACATGCGGCAAACCGTGGGTGGCGGCGATCACCGGCACGGCGCTGGGTGGTGGTTTCGAGCTTTGCCTGGCGTGCCATCACCGGGTCGCGGGCGAGAGCGCGAACACGCGCGTGGGATTGCCGGAAATCAAGATCGGTCTCTTTCCTGGCGCCGGCGGGACGCAACGCATCGCCCGCATGATGCCGCCGGCCGATGCGCTCCGGTTCTTGCTCAAGGGCGACCAACTTCGCCTCGCGCAGGCCAAGGACATGAAGCTCATCGACGCCATCGTGCCCGTCGCCGATGTCGTGACGCACGCCAAGGAATGGATCAAGACCGACGGAGTGGCCAAGGCGCCGTGGGACATGGAAGGCTTCCGGCTGCCAGGCGGACCTGTTTATTCCAAGGCCGGCATGACGACGTTCCCCGCCGCCAACGCGATCTACCGGCGCGAGACCTACGACAACTACCCCGGCGCGCGTGCCGTCATGCAAGTCGTCTACGAAGGCCTACAGCTGCCGATGGATGTCGCGCTGCGCGTGGAGTCGCGCTGGTTTGCCAAAATCTTGCGCTCGCCGGAAGCGGCGGCCATGATCCGCACCTTGTTCGTGTCCGTGCGTGAGCTCAACAAAGGCGCGCGCCGGCCGAAGACGGTGCCGACAACGAACCTGAAAACCATCGGTGTGATCGGCGCCGGGTTCATGGGCGCCGGCATCGCCTATGTCACCGCGATGGCGGGCCTCAACGTTGTGTTGATCGACCGCGGCCAGGAGGCGGCCGACAAGGGCAAGGCCCATTCGGCGAAATTGATGGCCCAGCAGATCGAGAGCGGCCGTGCGACCACGACCGAGCGCGACGCGCTGCTCGCGCGCATAACAGCGACCTCGGACTACGGGGCACTCAAGGACTGCAACCTCGTCGTCGAGGCGGTGTTCGAGGATCGCAAGATCAAGGCCGGCGCTATCGCCGCGGCGGAAGCCGCGATCGGGGAGGGGGCAGTCTTCGGCTCCAACACCTCGACCCTGCCGATCACCTCGCTGGCGGAGATGTCGAAACGGCCAGGAAATTTCATCGGCATCCATTTCTTTTCGCCAGTCGAGCGCATGATGCTGGTCGAGATCATCCTCGGCAAACAAACAAGCGAAATGGCGCTCGCGGCCGCGCTCGATTACGTGCGCGCGATCCGCAAGACGCCGATCGTTGTCAACGACGCGCGTGGCTTCTACACCTCGCGCGTAGTCGGCACCTACATCCGCGAGGGCCATCTGATGCTCGCCGAAGGCGTGCCCGCGGCGATGATCGAGAATCTCGGACGCATGGCCGGAATGCCGGTGGGGCCGCTCTCGCTCAACGACGAGGTCGCGGTCGATCTCGTGTGGAAGATTTTGAAGGCAACCGAGGCTGACCTTGGTCCTAACGCCATCGATTCGCAGCAGAAGGCGCTGCTCGAAGAGATGGTGGAGAAGCTCGGCCGCCTCGGGCGCAAGAACGGCAAGGGATTCTACGACTATCCGCGAAATGGGCCGAAGAAGCTATGGCCCGGTCTCGTCGAGCTGCAGCCGAGCAAGCTCGATCCCGCTCTAATAGACACCCAGGAGCTTAAACAGCGCCTCCTTGCCATCCAGGCGCTTGAAACCGCGCGTTGCGTGGAGGAGGGGGTGATCACGGACGTCCGCGAGGCCGATGTCGGCTCAATTCTTGGGTTCGGCTTCGCGCCGTTCACCGGCGGCACGCTCTCTTATATCGACATGATGGGAACCAAGGCGTTCGTCGAACTCTGCAAGCGGCTGGAGAGGTCGTGCGGCGCGCGGTTCACGCCCTCAAAGCTGCTGATCGACATGGCGGAAAAGGGGGACACCTTCTACGGCCGCTTTGCCGGCCAGCGCGCGGCCGCTTGAAGCCCGCAAGCTCGACGAATCTTTACATCGGCGCGCCCCTCGGCCGCTGGTGATTTTTGGTGCGCCAACGCTCCGCATCGCAAGGCACGACACCAATTGCCCTCCCTTGCAGCCGCCGTGTAAGGTCGCGGCCCTTTTCGTCGGAACCGCTGTATGGCTCGCGACCAAGTCGACATGACGCCGATCGAAACGCGCGAGGAACTCGTCGCGTGGCTTGAGGCGGGCAGCAAGCCCAGATCTCAGTTCCGCCTCGGTACCGAGCACGAGAAGTTCGTGTTTACGGTCGAGGGCCACAACCCGGTCTCCTATCAGGGCCGCCGCGGTATCCGTGCGTTGCTCGAAGGCATGCAGCATCTGCTCGGTTGGGAACCGATCATCGAGGACGGCAACATCATCGGTCTGTTCGATGTGACCGGGGGCGGCGCGATCTCGCTCGAGCCGGGCGGCCAGTTCGAACTTTCGGGCGCGCCCGTCGAGACGGTGCACCAGACCTGCTCCGAGCTCATGGCACATCTCGCGCAGGTCAAGGAAATCGCGCGCCCGCTCGGCATCGGCTTTCTCGGGCTCGGCATGACGCCGACCTGGAGCCGGTCCCAGATTCCGATGATGCCCAAGGGCCGCTACCGCATCATGACGGGCTACATGCCGAAGGTGGGCAAACATGGCCTCGATATGATGTACCGCACCTGCACGGTGCAGACGAACCTCGACTATTCCTCCGAAGCCGACATGGTGAAGAAGCTGCGGGTCTCGCTCGCGCTGCAGCCGGTCGCAACCGCGATGTTCGCCAACTCGCCCTTCACCGAGGGTAAGCCCAATGGCTTTCTCTCGTTTCGCTCCGAGATCTGGCGCGATACGGATGCCGACCGCTGCGGCATGCTGCCGTGGGCGTTCGAGCCTGGTATGGGCTTCGAGCGTTACGTCGACTACGCCCTCGGGGTGCCTATGTATTTCGTCAAGCGTGGGGAGCGCTATATCGACGTCGCTGGACAATCGTTCAGTGACCTGATGCAGGGACGACTTCCGGGCCTGCCCGGCGAGCGCGCCACGATCTCCGACTGGGCGAACCACATCTCTACGATCTTTCCGGAGGTGCGACTCAAGCGCTATCTCGAAATGCGCGGTGCTGACGGTGGTCCGTGGCGCAGGTTACCGGCGCTACCGGCGTATTGGGCCGGACTTCTCTACGACGACGACTCGCTCGACGCTGCCTGGGATATGGTCAAGAATTGGACTGCCGAGGAGCGCCAGAAGCTGCGCGATGACGTGCCGAAGCTGGGCTTCGCGGCTAGGATCGCGGGGCACGACGTGCTGCATCTCGCCAAGGCAACGATGGTGCTGGCGGAGAAGGGACTTGCGCGGCGTCGGCGGCTGGACGCTGGCGGCCAGGACGAGAG
>Ga0209465_10001001_pt1 | contig 12810 bp, 8 predicted proteins | sample PanSoiPlot1MoBio_FD_188321 | JGI IMG/M metagenome (GOLD analysis project Ga0209465, IMG submission 188321) | Tropical forest soil microbial communities from Panama analyzed to predict greenhouse gas emissions - Panama Soil Plot 1 MoBio (SPAdes)... | ecosystem: Environmental > Terrestrial > Soil...
TGCTCGCGGTGGATCCGCCGTCCTTCACCTTCGACAAAATGAAAGTCGGCTTGACGTCTCCGGAAGTCCTATTCACGGTGAAGTGTGCCGGGTCGGTCCCGGTCACGGTCTCCGGATATGGCTACCCGATGGACTTCCAGGCGGGTACGACTAATCCTCCCCCGCCGATCACCTTGACGCCAGGCGCATCCTATACGTTCGGTGTGGTGTTCGCTCCGACCATTGAAGGCGTGGTCCACGAAACCGTCGGGATTTTATCCGACGATCCCAATAGCCCCTTCCAGCTGGCCGTCAACGGCACCGGCTATTTGATCGATTCGGTGTTCCCTGTGACCGGCAGCCTTCCGGAATTCTTTCTCATCCCGGTCTTCGATCCGGCGAGCGGCACCACCTACTTCATCGAGCCCACCGACGAGGACTGCGCGTTCTTGCGCCCGCCGGGCGGCATCTTCGCCAGCGCCGCCGACTACTACGCCCGCACGAGCGCGCTCCGCTTCCTGGCCGGCATTCGCGTCCCCACCCTCTGCATCAGCGCCGAGGTGCTGCCGGATTTCCCCGGCGATGCGATGCAGGCGCAGCTGTTCCTCGCCCAGTGGACGCCGATCAACGAGCAGCGTTCGGAGCCGTACGCCCGCTACGAGATGTTCACGCCCGTGTACGCGGTGCTGCGCGATCTCGACACGTTCGACCTGCGCGAGAACCGCCAGCTCGGTCCTTTCTTTCGGGCGCGCGTCTCCGAGGGTTTGCCCGAGCTGGGGGCGACGTTCCGCGCGCTGGGCCTCGCCGTGACGGGCGGGTTCGCCGCCGCGCCGGGGGGAGGCTACGGATCGCTGTCTCTGGCCGCGTCGGCGCGCCTGCGGCACGACGACGGACAGTGGATCGATCAGCTGGGGACCGCGGTCCTCTACCTGGCCTCGCCGCTCGTGGATCGGATGTTCCGGATCGTCGCCGGGGCGGACGTCGCGTCGAAAGAGGCAGATACGCAGCACACGCCGTTCAGCCTGGGCGGGTCGAACGGAATGCGCGGCTACGCGATCGGCGAGTTCCTGGGGACGACGGCCTTCGTCGGGCACCTCGAGATCCGGACCGTGCCGCTCGCGATCTTCTCGCAGCGTTTCGGGGCGCTGGCGTTCTACGATGTCGGCCACGCGGCGCCGTCGTTCGCCGATCTGCAGCCGCGCAACGACGTCGGGATCGGGCTGCGCTGGTTGATTCCGCAGCTCAACTCGACGGTGATCCGATTCGACTGGGCGGTGCCGCTGCAAGACGGGACGGTGACGCACGCCGGGATGCCCGGACGCTTTTCGGCCGGCTTTCTGCAGGTGTTCGATACGCGGCAGATCCTCGGATTGTGATCGGCGGTCGCGCTCAGCCGCTGCGCATCGCCGACACGAAGCGGGCGACGTAATCCGCGTTGGCGGGGTGGGGCGCCCGGTATGCCGCCCCCAGCGCCTCTTTCAGCCGCCGATCGTCGTAAGTCCGGTTGTGCGCGAAGTGAAGCTCGTCGGCGCCGGACGTCAGATCCGATTGAGAGCGGCGGACCAGCGCCGCAAGCTTCGCCAGCTGCGGCGTGCGCTTGCAGACCGCGGCCTCCCATTCGTCGAGCGGGGCGATCCGAAGGCCCGCCAGGACGGCGAGATCGACGAAGCGGACGGCGTTGCGGTTTACCACGTGGTACGTCGCGCTGCGCACCGGCCGCGCAGCAGCCATCCGCGCCACGGTGTCAGCGACGTCGTCGACCGGCGTCGAGTTGATCTGCAGGTCCAGCTGCGGCGCGCAGCCGGCGCCGAACGAGGACAGCAGCAACAGCGCGACGACGTCGTGCACGCCGGCGCGGCCGGTGCGGGAATGCCAGCCCACGAAGGCCGGGCGGTAGATGTTGACGGCGAACCCGCGCGCGCGGGCCCGCGACATCATCGTGTCCGCGACCCACTTCGACGACGCGTAGCCGTTGCGCAGCCCCTCCGCGCCCTCGACGACCGCGTCCTCGAACACGGTGGCGCCCCGGTAGCGCGGCGACAGAAACACGCCCACCGTCGAGACGAAGTGAATGGCCTTGGGCGCGCCCCGCGTCGCCAGCTCCAGCACGGCGCGCGTTCCGAGAACGTTCGTCGCGCGCAGGTCCGCGTATGGCGCAAACAGGTTCACGGCCGCCGCGCAATGCACCACGGTGTCGACGCGGTGGGCGAGCGCGTGGTGCGCCGCCAGCGAGCTCTCGGTGAGATCGGCGTCCACCAGCACCAGGCGCGCCGGATCCGCTTCCAGCCGCCGGCGGATGCGTTCCAGGCGCTCGTGGGCCGGCCGATCGGACCGGCCGCGCACCACGCAGTGCAGGCGCGCCGCCGTCGATCGCAGCAGCGCCGCCGCGATCTCGCCGCCGAGGAAGCCGGTCACGCCGGTCAGCAGGATCTCCGAGGGGCGCGACGGAAGCGCGCCGGGCGGGGCCTGGAAGTCGTCGCCGAGGTGGGCGTCGCGTTCCAGGGGGCTGCCCTCGTCTTCCGGCACGGCCTTGGTCTTTGCGGCCGCCCTAGCCACGCGCCACCTCCCTCCGGACGACGACCGGCACCGGTCCCCCCGGACGCAGTGTCATGCGCGGTTCCGGGAGCACGGCTGCGTTCGAGACCAGGACGAACTGCAGACTGCCCAGCAGCGTCGCCAGGATCGTATGGCCCTCCATCAGCGCGAACCCGCCGCCGATGCAGCCGCGCGGTCCGACGCCGAACGGCAGAAACGCGCACTGGTGGCGCTGCGACTCGCGGCTCTTGTCGAACCGGGACGGATCGAACTCGAGCGGGCGCTCGAACAAGGAGGCGCGGCGATGCAAGGCATAGGGGCTGACGACCACCTCGGTGCCGGCGGCGACGTCGATCGTCCCGATGCGCACATCCGCGATCGCGCGGCGTCCGAAGGCGTACCCCGGCGGATACAGGCGCAGCGCCTCCTTGAACACCTGCAGCGTGTAAGGCAGGCGCTGCAGCGTATCCAGCGTGATGTCGGCGGTGTCGGCGCCTGCGGCCCGGACCTCGTCGCGGATCTGCTGCGCTGCCTCGGGATGGCGCCCCAGCAGGTACAGCGTCCAGGTCAGCGCGTTGCGCGGATTCTCCGCGCCCGTGATGAACAGGGTCACCAGATCATCGCGGATCTGCCGATCCGTCACGACGTACTCGCCGTCGGCGGTCCCTTCGGCCTGCGCGTGTAGCAGCAGGTCGATCACGTCGGCCGCATAGCCGTCGGGCATACCGGCGCTCCGCCGCTCGGCCACCTTCGCCATCAGCCGCTCCTCGATGAACGCGCCGGCCCGCTCGATGACGGTCGGATCCTCCCAGCCCGCGCGCCGCTGCGCGGCCGAGCGGCCGAGCAGGCTGCCGATCAGCGCCAGATCGTCGACGATCCGTTCCTCGTCGGAGCCGAGGTCCCACGAAAACAAGGTCCGCGCCACGACGCGCGTCGAAAGCCGCATGAACGCCTCGCCCAGCTCGACGATCGCCCCGTCCGCCCACCGATCGCGTTCTGCCGTCGCCAGCGCCGCCACTTCGTGGACATGCCGCCGCATCGCCGCGGGCGAAAAGATCCGCCCCATCAGCTTGCGCTGCGCCTTGTTCACGGCGTTCGAGCTGGTGAGCATCCCGTTGCCCAGCCCCGTCTCCGACCCTTCCGCCACGCCCATCACGCGCTTCTGGAATTCGGATTTCTCGAACGAGGCGGCGTGCGCGTGCAGCACCTGCGCGATCAGCTCCGGATCGTTGACGAACAGGACCGGCCGGTGCGCGATCTCGTGTTGCACGAAGGGAACGTCCATCGCCGCCACGGCGTCGAGCAGCTCGAGCCGACCCGGCCGCCTGGCCGGCTTGTCGTTGGACAGATTGTTCAGATTGGACTCATTGTTCAAATCAGACTGACTGTTCAACGGAGAGTTCGTTTCCGTGGCGTCGAGCGTTTGCGCGCGCATTGGCTTCACCTTTCTGCGTTCGGACTGGAAAATGAGCCTCGTGTGCAGCGTTTCGTTCCGCTGTGCCGAAGGGACTCAGCAAGGCGCGCGCCAGCGCGCTAGGATGCGCGGGGCGTGGCAACCAGGCGGAACCGATCACGACGCTCCGACGCCGACGTCGACCTGCGCGAGGACATCCGCTTCCTGGGACGCCTGCTGGGCGACACGATTCGCGAGCAGGCGGGGACCGAGGTGTTCGATCTGGTGGAGCGGATCCGGCTCACCGCGATCCGCTACCGGAAGGAGCACGACGCCGCGAGCCGCGAGCACCTCGAAAAGACCATCGAGCGCCTCGGCCCGGCCCACGCGACGAACGTCGTGCGCGCGTTCAGCTACTTCCATCACCTGGCCAACGCCGCCGAGGATCACCACGGCCACCAGGCGCCGGAAGGCGAGGGGAGCATCGCGATCGCGCTCGGGCGGCTGCGCGCCGCGCGCGTGCCCAACCGGAAGATCATTTCGTTCTTCGAGCGCGCGCGGGTCGAGCCGGTCCTGACCGCCCACCCGACCGAGGTCCAGCGGAAGAGCGTCCTCGATCGCCACCGGGCGGTGATCGATCTGCTGGCGGCGCGCGGGACGCAGCCGGCCGGCGAGATCGAGCGGGCGCTGCGACGGGAGGTGCTGATCCTCTGGAAGACCAACGAGCTGCGCCTGGCCAAGCCGACGGTCGCCGACGAGATCGAGAACGGGCTCACCTACTTCCGCTCCACGTTCCTGGACGCGATCCCGCTGCTGTACGCGGAGATCGAGGACGGCCTCGGCCCGGGGACGCGCCTGGCGCCGTTTCTGCGGGTCGCGAGCTGGATCGGCGGCGACCGCGACGGCAACCCGCACGTCACCGCCGAGGTGACCGAGCACGCGGCCGAGCGGCAGGCTGCGGTCGCCTTCGCGCGCTACCTGGGCGAGATCCACGCGCTGGGCGCCGAGCTGTCGCTCTCCACCCGTTACGCGGCGACGTCGCCGGAGCTGCAGGCGCTGGCCGGGCGTTCACCCGACCGCGGCACCAGCCGCGACGAGGAGCCCTACCGGCGGGCGCTGGTCGGCATCTACGCGCGCGTGGCGGCGACGGCGCGCGCGTTGAACGTCGACGCGGGCGAGGTCGAACCGGCCGTCGCGCCGGCCCGTCCCTACGCGAACGCGGCCGAGCTGGCGGCCGATCTCGGCGTGATCGGTACGGCGCTGACCGACGACGGCGCCGGGCTGGCGGCGGACGGGAGGCTACGCAGCCTGATCCGCGACGTCGACGTCTTCGGGTTTCACCTGTGCCCCCTGGACCTGCGCCAGCACAGCGAGGTCCACGAACGCGTCGTCTCCGAATTGCTGGCGCGCGCCACCGGCCGCCGGGGTTACGAGACGCTCGCCGAGGCCGAACGCCAGGCGCTGCTGCTGCGCGAGCTCGGCACGGCGCGGCCGCTCGTCTCGCCGCACGTCACGTACGGCGAAGAGACGGCGCAGGCGCTGGCCACGCTGGCGGCGACCGCGCGCGTGCGCGCCCGCTTCGGCGACCGCGCGATTCCGAACTACGTCATCTCGATGACGGCCGCGCCCAGCGACCTTCTGGAGGTGGCGCTGCTGCTCAAGGAGGTGGGCCTGCTGGTGCCCGGCGAGGAGCCGTCCTGCGCGCTGGCCATCATCCCGCTCTTCGAAACGATCGAGGATCTGCGGCGCTGCGGCGGCGTGCTCGACCAGCTGTTCTCGCTCGGCACCTACCGCAAGCTGCTCGAGAGCCGCGGCGATTTGCAGGAGGTGATGCTCGGCTATTCGGACAGCAACAAGGACGGCGGCTTCCTGACCTCCAACTGGGAGCTGTACAAGGCGGAGCTTTCGATCGTGCAGACCTGCCAGCGGCACCAGGTCGGCCTGCGCCTGTTTCACGGCCGGGGTGGCACGGTGGGGCGGGGCGGCGGTCCCAGTTACCGCGCCGTCCTGGCGCAGCCGCGCGGCAGCGTCAACGGCCAGCTGCGCCTGACCGAGCAGGGCGAGACGATCGCGAGCAAGTACTCCGACCCGGTGATCGGCCGGCGCAACCTCGCCACGCTGGTCGCGGCGACCATGGAGGCGACGCTGCTGGACGGCGCCGATCTCGGCAAGGACGAGGAGCCGTTCACCGAGGCGCTGGAAGAGCTGTCCGCCCACGCGTTCGCCGCCTACCGCGGGCTGGTCTACGAGACGCCCGGTTTCATCGACTACTTCCGCGCCTCGACGCCGATCAACGAGATCGGCGCGCTCAACATCGGCAGCCGCCCCGCCAGCCGCCGGGCCTCGGACCGGATCGAGGATCTGCGCGCGATCCCGTGGGTGTTCAGCTGGGGGCAGTCGCGCCAGGCGATCCCGGGCTTCTACGGTTTCGGCGCGGCGGTCAAGGCGTACCTCGGCAAAGGCAGTGCGACGCGCAAGCGGCGGCTCGCGACCCTGCGCGCGATGTACGCGCGCTGGCCGTTCTTCCGCACGCTGGTCGATCGCCTGGACATGGTCCTGGCGAAGATGGACATGGGCATCGCCGCCCGCTACGCGACGCTGGTCCCCGATCGCAAGCTGCGCAAGTCGGTCTTCGATCGGATCGCGCGCGAGCACGACGACACGCTGGCGGCGTTCTTCGCGATCACGGGGACCAAGGTGCTGCTCGAGACCAACCCGTCGCTGGCGCGCAGCCTGCGCAACCGGATCCCCTACATCGATCCGCTCAGCCACCTCCAGGTCGACCTCCTGCGCCGCCTGCGCTCCGGCAGGGGCGATGCCGAAGAGCTGCGCCGCGCCGTCCACCTCACCATCAACGGCGTCGCCGCCGGCCTCCGCAACAGCGGCTAGACGAAGAGATCCGTTCAGATCCCCTCGCCCCGCGAAGCGGGGAGAGGGTTAGGGTGAGGGGCCACCGCAAGTCCCGACGCAACGAATTCCCGGGTGCGTCCGATGACGCCCGCATCCGAATCGTCGATCGTCCGCAGTCGTTCCTTACGTCGCAACGGCAGGATGCCGAGCTCCTCCTCTGGAAGCACCTTCGTGACCGACGTTTCGACGGCCTCAAATTCCGCCGTCAGCACCCGTGCGGTCCGTTCATCCTCGACCGAAAGGCGGACGGCCTTCGTGGTCCGTCAGGGAATCGTCGTCCTCCGCTTTCCGACGGATCTGGTCTTTCGGGAGCTGACCGCTGTCCTCGAGTCGATCGGCGCGGTCCTACGCGACGACCCCTCACCCTAACCCTCTCTCCGCTTCGCGGGGCGAGGGGATCAGAGCCGCTCGTCTGGCTCAGTAACACTGCAGGATCAGCCACGCCTGGCCGAAGCGGCGCGCGGTCAGATCCTGTTTTCGGATCCAGAAGTAGATGTAGCCGACGTCGCCCCAGATCCACCCGGGGCCTTCCTCGTCGGTGTCGACCTGAAGAAGCAAGGTCCAGTCGGACGCCGTGGCCTCGAGTTGCTCGACCCGCTCGTCTCGGCGCAGGTTCGCGTCGCCGAGGAAATACCCATGCGACACCAGCTGGCACTCGCGCTCCATCGCGCGCTGAACCTGATTGGGCCAGCCGAGGAGACGATGGTGGGTGACGCCGTCCTCGTTCGCCAGCGCCGTCACCAGTCGATCGTAAGCCTGGTCGGCGTCGTCGGGCAGCTTCACGGCGCGCACGGACAACGAGGGTGGCAGGGTGGCCGTCAGCGTGCTCGTCACCAGCGCCGGCTCGAACCGCGCGTAGTCGCCGAGGCCGTCGGGCAAGGCGCGGCGAACGAGCGTCCTCGGATCACCGTCGAAGTAGATCACCTGGAAGCTTCCCGGGTGGCGAGGGTCGAAGCCCCACGGCTGTTGATCGGCCTCGTAGAAGAAACAGAGCCAGCCCGTCTCGGGCAGCAGCCCGCTGCCGTCCGGGACCTCCGCCAGATTGAGCTGCGCGAGAAAGGCGAGCGGCGCCGGCTTGTAGTCCTGCGCGTAAGGTCCGTCCGGCTGGGTGAAGCCCTCCCAGCGCGGCCAGTCGAGCGAGGCGGGGAGATCCGGGCGCCCGCCGAACCGCGTGGCGCCGAGCGGGATGTCCTCATCGGCGACCCGCCGGGTGTCGAGCCGCGTGGCGACGGTGAGCGCGGCGATGATCTGATCGTGCGGCAGATCGCCGCCCTGCTCGTGAACGATCTTGGCGCCACGGCGCAAGGCCATCTCGGGATCGACGCGCATCCGCCGGCAGCCTACCGGATCGCCTGGCCCCAGCGGCGCAGGATCCAGGCGGTGGCGCTGTCGCGCCGGGAGTAGACCGCGAAGCCGTCGTTGTTGGTGCGGGCGGCAGGCGACAGTTGCCAGAACAGACCCAGCTGCCCGTCGGCCTCTGCGAACAGGTGGCGCAGCCAGTTGTCGTAGGTTTGCCCGCGCTCCTGATCGGGCGCGACGAAGCCGCATTCGCCGAGGTACGCGATCTTTCCGGTCAGCGCCGCGATCGCCTGGTGGCGCTCGATCCAGATCTCCGTGTCGCGCGCGGTCGTGAAGCCGTAGTTGCGCGGGTAGAAATGGTAGCTCAGCATGTCCAGCGCCTCGACCCGCCCCAGCTTCGAGAAGCTGGCCCCCTCGTCGCCGCGCACGGCGTAGAAGTTCGACAGACCGACATAGAACGTCGGGTCGTCGTCGAAGCCGTCGCCGCCGTCCGCGATCAGCTGGTTGGGCGCGACCTGCTTCAGGAAGGTCGCCAGCTCGGCGATGGTGTCCGGCAGCCGGGTCGTTCCCGCGCAGCTGGAACAGCGCAGCTCGTTCCCGATCTCCCAGGCCAGGATCGCCGGCTCGTCCCGGTAGGCGACGCCCGTGAACGTGTTGACCCGTGTCGCCAGCGTGTACGCGTAGTCCTTCCACCACTGCTTCATCTGCGCGTTCGAGAAGAAGTCGTCGTGCTCGTAGCTGCCGCCGAACGTCGCCGACGCCCAGGCCGCGTAGGCCGGCAGGCCGCCGTATTCGCCCCAGTTGTTGACCAGCGGGAGGATGACGCGGATGCCGCGCCGCTTCGCCTCCCACACCGCCTGATCCAGCCCGCGCAGACCCTCCTCGCGGAAGCCTTCCTGCGGGTTGCGCCGGATCGACGACGCGTCCTTGGAATCGTTGAACCCCCAGATGCGCGCGACGGGCAGCGACAGGCAGACGAGATCGTCCAGCACCTCGCCCACTGCCTGCAGCGCCTGCGGGTCCTGATCCTGCTGCGCGTACGACAACAGCTGCTGCAGGTAATAAAGGTTCGTCCCCGTCGATCGGTACGGCGTCACCGAATCGAGCAGCAGCGCCGCGTCGCCACGGCCGACGAAACCGGAGATGGGCGGCAGGGGCGGGCAGCCCGTGTTGGCGCTCTCGTCGATCTCGACCGGGTTCGGGATGACTGGTGGCGGGGGCTCGCCCTCACAGCCGGTGAGCAGCGCGAGCAGGAACAGGACGCGTCCACGCGTCAGAGCAACGTCCCTCCCAGGATCACCGCCGCGGTCGTGAAATAGATGACCAGCCCGCTCACGTCGACCAGCGTGGCGACGAACGGCGCCGACGCGCTGGCGGGGTCGAACCCCAGCCGGCGCAGGATGAAGGGCAGCATCGAGCCGGCCAGCGTTCCCCAGAGGACGACGCCCACCAGGCTGGACGCGACGGTGAAGGCGACGCCGACATAGTGCGGACCATAAGTATGAAACAGACCTTCCCAGATAACGATACGCGCGAAGCCGATCGCGGCCAGCACGATCCCCAGGCCCAGCCCCGCCAGGAACTCGCGCCGCACGACGCGCCACCAATCGCGCAGCCGGACCTCGCCCAGGGCCATCGCGCGGATGACCAGCGTCGTCGCCTGCGATCCCGAGTTGCCGCCGCTCGAAATGATCAGCGGGATGAACAGCGCCAGCACGACCGCCCGCGCGATCTCCTTCTCGAAGAACCCCATCGCGCTGGCGGTCAGCATCTCGCCCAGGAACAGCACGCACAGCCAGCCGACGCGCTTGCGGATCATGCGCCGCATGTCGATCTCGAGGTACGGCGCGTCCAGGGCCTCGACGCCGCCGACCTTCTGCATGTCCTCGGTGGCCTCCTCGCGCACGACGTCGACGACGTCGTCCGCGGTCACGATGCCCTGCATGCGGCCCCTGACATCGACGACGGGCAACGCCAGTAGGCGGCTCTGCGCGAACTTCTGCGCGACCGTTTCCTGGTCCATCTGCTCGGGGATCGTGATTACCTGCGTGCGCATGATGTCGGAGACGCGCGCGCGCACCGACGCGTTGAACAGCGCGCTGAACGAGACCACGCCCATCAGCCGCTGTTCGTTGTCCAGCACGAAGACGTAATAGATGGTGCGGGTCAGCTCGCGCATCTGCTTGCGCACGTAGCTGATCGCCTCGTCGACCGTCATGTCGGGCCGCACCCGGACGTAGCGCGGGTTCATCAGCCCGCCGGCGTTGTCCTCCGAGTACGCGAGCAGCGCCGCCACCTCGCGCCGGGTCGCCTCGTCCAGCAGCGCCATCAGCGGCTCGCGCTTTTCATGCGGCGCCGCCTGGATCACGTCGGCCGCGTCGTCGGGCGGCAGGCTGCGCAGCCATGATCGCTGCTCGCGCGCGGGCACGCCCATGACGATGTCCGCCTGATCGCGGGCGGGCAGCCCGAAGAACAGCTCCTCCGCCTCGTCCCGCGGCAAGAGCATGAACGCCTGCATGCGATCGGCGTGCGCCAGCAGCGGCCAGATCTCGCGGATCTCCCCCAGCGAGAGCGGCTCGCGGTCGGCGGCAGGCGGGTGGGGTGTCTGGGGCGGCGGGGGGCCGGCTTCCATTACCCTTAGCCTAACGGATTACCGCGCGTGCTCGGGACGGTATTCGCACGCCTCGTAGAACTGGCGTCCGAACGACGTCACGTAAAGCGCGGTTCGCTGCACGTCCGCCACGACGCGGTTGCCGTCGTCGCCGTTCGGGTGTGCAGCCTCCAACTCGGGGATGCGCGCCTCGATGCGCGCGACCGCCGCCTGGACCTCGGGATGGGCCTCCAGGGGGCGGAACATCCGCGTGTCGTCGGCGATCCGGACGGTCCTCAGCTCCGCCACGCCCAGCCGGCAGAGGTTGTCGATGTACATTGCGACGCGTTCGGGATGTTCGCAGCCGGCCTGCGTGCCGAGCAGGCTGAAGTGCCGCAGCTCGGTCGACAGCCGCTCGCCGAAACGGTAACGCGCGCCGACCGTCACCAGCGGGTACGGTCCGTCGTGCTGAAAGGTGCTCACGATGCGGACCTCGTCCGGGGTCAGCTGGCGCAGCACGGTCAGGAACGCCGGGTGCACCCGGGCCGCCGTGTCGCCGTCCATCGCGGCCGCGAGGAGGTTGAGGTAGCGCTCGCGCATCGTCGAGCCGAAGCGCACGCTGCCCGCCAGCGCCTGGGCCGCGAAGGCCAGCGCGGGGGCGCGGCGCCGGGCGCCCGGGATCGCCGTCATCCGTTCCCCGAGATCGCGCAGGGTCCCCGGAACGCGCGTCGCGATCTCGGGCAACTGCCGCAGCGGCGCGACCGCGAGCATCGCCATCGCGCCGATGCCGCCGCCCAGGGTTCCGGAACCCTCACGGCCGGGCCGCAGCACGAGATCCCGGATCACGCGGGTCGCGTTTCGAACTGCCTCACGCTCTCTGCCGAAGATCATCGCCCGGGAGGTTACCCGATCTTTTGCGGACCGGGCGCGACGAAAAACTACCCGGCTGAGCGGAGGGGCGGATCGCGATCGTCGGACACGGCCGGCGCCGGCGCCGGGCCCCCATCGATGAAGGTCAGGCTGGGCAGCTTCGGGATCGCGCGCTCGACCGCGCGCGCCGGCAGCCAGCCCACGATGCGTGGCCAAAGGGCGTAGACCAGGACGGGCAAGAAGACCGCGAACTCGATGGCGACGTTGATGACGCCCGGGCGCGACAGCAGCGCCAGACCCCGCGGGGCGTCCGGAAAGATCCGGATCGGTGACATGAAGCGGGCCTGCGAGAACGGCCAGAGCAGCGGCAGCCCGCGGCCCCCGGCGCCGAGCATGTCGAGGAGCGCGTGGCTCGCGACGGCGAACGTCGTGGCGACCATCGTCCGCACCACCGGCCACTTCAGCCGTCGCGCCACATAACCAGCGACGAGGCCGATCGCAAGCGCGAGCAGCAACGAATGCGAGGCGCCACGGTGGCCGCACGCGCCGCGGTCGCACGTACCAAGCGCCACCAGGATGACGTCCGCGTCGGGGAGCAGCGCCAACCCCGCGAACAAGGCCAGGGTCCTCCACGAGGAGATACCGCGGCGTCCCACTCCGCCGCCCCCCGGCTGCTCGCCGCCCCCTCCGTCCTTCCCACCCACGCCATGCAGTCGCCCGGTCAGCAACCCCACGGCGACGTGGCCAAAGCTCGCCATGAATCAAATGTGAGTCGAGTTGGCGCCGCCGGCCACCGCAATTCCGTCGGACTTTTTGTGCCGCGACGGTGACGCGGCCGGCGAAGACGGATGTGCGCGGACACCCACCGAGACCGTGCCGGCCGACGCTTGACGCGACCGGGGGCGGGCCCCGATCGTCTGATCTCAGCGGAAAGTCATCGAGATCCGGCAACGTCATCGTGCGTCTGACGGGCGGTTCTTCAAAGGGAGAGAAAGAATGCGCAGGCTCTTGTCGCTCGGTGTCGTGATTGGCGTAAGTCTGACGGCGGCTGCAACGAGGGCCGCGCCGCCCGCCGGGGCCGGCCGTTCAGCGGCCCCTCCGCCGGTGCCGGAGTCGCTGCGGCCGTGGATCCCCTGGGCGATGCACGGCCACGAGGAGGATCTCTGTCCGACGTTGCCCGAAGGCGAAGACCGGGTCTGCGCCTGGGGCGGGCGGCTCGAGCTGTCGCTCTCGG
>Ga0209465_10001002_pt1 | contig 12809 bp, 13 predicted proteins | sample PanSoiPlot1MoBio_FD_188321 | JGI IMG/M metagenome (GOLD analysis project Ga0209465, IMG submission 188321) | Tropical forest soil microbial communities from Panama analyzed to predict greenhouse gas emissions - Panama Soil Plot 1 MoBio (SPAdes)... | ecosystem: Environmental > Terrestrial > Soil...
GCTACGGCGAGACACCGCTGCAGATGGCGACCGGAGCATCCGTACTGGGCGACCAGGGCGTCTACCACCAGCCGTTCGGTATCACGTCAGTGCGGACCAGCGACGGCACTGAGATCTTCAATGCGGACCCGAGTAAGACCGCCAAGCAGGTGGTCGACCCGAAGGTCGCGTTCATCATGGAGCAGATCATGTCCAACAACGCCAACAGGACGATGATCTTCGGGCCAAACACGCCGCTCACCTTTTCTGACCGCACAGTCGCAGCCAAGACCGGCACTACAGACGACTTCAGGGACGCCTGGACCGTTGGCTACACACCCAGCCTCGCGTCGGCCTTCTGGTTCGGCAATATCGACAACTCGCCGATGACCAAGGGTGCGGACGGCGTCTTCGTGGCTGCCCCGGCCTGGCATCAGTTCATGGGGGCCGCGCTCGATGCGATGAACGTATCGAAGAAGGAATGGTTCAGCGAGCCGCCGGGCCTCGGCCACGCCAACGTTGACGGGCTGCCCGTCTGGCTGCTGCCGGGCACCCGAGCCGACCAGCCGCGGCCACCACTGCCTCCAGGAGCCAGCGAGTCGGCGCCAAAGGACTGCGGCAACCCGAGCGGCGGGCCCAACCCGAGTCCCAGCCCGAGCCCAAGCCCCTCAAACAACGCCAACTGTCCGAACGGCAAGCCACCTGGCGGCTAGCAGCCCGCCTGGCTCCGCTGATGGCGCGGCTCTAGCCCAGGTCTGGCCCGGGCCCGGGCCTCATAACATGTGATCCTGAGGCAGGCACTTCAAGCTGTCTGCATTCCTTTACAAAAACTGCTTGCCGGACTGAGCCTTCATTTGGCACCATCAGATACAAAAGCGGCCTGCAGGTCTGTAACCCAAAGTTAGGCTGAGAGGCTGGCCAAAGGAGAGAGAAGGAACCCCCAGATGAAGACCAAGCAGCGCGAAACAGTCGCCGAGGCTAAAACGCCGGCCAAGAGCGATGCCGGGAACATCCACCTCGACAAGCCGATCTACACCCTCAGCGTGGCCTCGGAGATCCTGGAGACCCATCCGAGGACGCTGATGATGTACGAGCACCTGAACATGATCAAGCCGACGCGGACGGTCACCAATCGGCGTCGCTACTCCCAGCGTGATCTGATGAAGCTGCAGGCCATCCAGACGCTGACGCGAAAGCACGGGGTGAATCTGGCCGGCGTTCGCTACATCCTCGCGCTGCTGAAGACGCTGCAGCTCAATGGGCTGGAGGCGCCCGAGGCATTGAGGGATCTCGACGTAAGCCAGCTGGAAGTCTGATCACAGGCGTCCTGCCCCGTGGCCCTGGCCATTTGCGGCCCAGTTTGTTAGCATGGCCGTCCCGTTTATTCCTCTCTTGCGAGTCGAGCCATGTCAAAGAGGCGGCGCAAGGCGGACATCAGGGTCTTGCCCCTTCCCAACGCCTTCGTGAGCGAGACCGCGGCCTGTCCGGTCTGCGGGAAGGATGCACAGGCCTTCGGCCGCCGTGCTCTGCAGATCGTGTTTCGGTGCCAGGCGTGCAAAGTGCTGTTCAAGCGCGCCCACAACCTGTCCTTCGACTTCTGATCGCTCTGAGAGGTTGCGCCAACAGGGCCCGACGGATCTCTGGCGCCCATGCACCCCATCTGGCGGCACGGCATCTCCCACCCCACGAAATCTTCGATTTCGCAGGGACCCCGGGTCTGTGGTCCTCGGTTACGCATTCTTCGAATGCGCGCCCTCCGGTCCTCGGCGCCAGACCACCACCTGGGGCACCTGGACACCAGATCCCTCGCCGTTCCCTATTGGCGCAACCTCTGAGAGCCGCCGTCGCATGAGGAGGGGTTTCCGCCGCGGACTCGCGTTCGGCGTCGCCTACGGACTGACGGCGGCGCTCTTCGCGGCGGCGGTCAGGCCACGCGGGGGCAGCACCGTGCTCCTCGACTGGGATGAGGTGGCGCGCCTGGCGACGAGCCGGTTGCGCGACCAGCGCATGTCGCCGGCGCGACTCGGCGAGGCGGCTGCGACCTACAACCGGTTTGCGGCTGGGGTGCGTGCCCCGCTGCTGGAGACCGTCGGGGGACCCCCTGAGAGCTTGATCCTGCCCGACTTCGAAGCGCTCGACCGGGCTGGGTGGCTCGAGCTCAACATAGGCATACTTCGCCGGGTCATGGAGCCGTTGGCGGCCGTGACGCAAGTGCCGGACTCGTGGCTGGCGATCACGGGTCGGGCGGGCCTCAGCCGCTACGTCTCGCTGATGCTGGAGTTCTTGAGCCGCCGTGTCCTCGGGCAGTTCGATCCTCAGCTGATGGGCAAGGAACCGATCCGCGCAGCGCTGTACCTGGTCGAGCCGAACGTCGTCACGTGGCAGGGTGAGGCAAAGCTGAACGGTGCCGACCTCAGGCGGTGGCTGATCCTCCACGAGATGACGCACGCCTGGCAGTTCGCCGCTCATCCCTGGCTTCGCGATCACGTAGACAGACAGGTCGAAGAGCTGATCGAGCTCGCAAGCCGAGGCAGTTCGGCGCGGGGACTCGATCGGCTCCGTGCGCTGACGATCGGCGTCCCGTCGCAGTGGGACCTCGTGCGCCGAATGCAGGCGACGATGTCGGTGATCGAGGGGCATGGCAATCTGGTGATGAACCTGGTCGGCCGGCGCCTGCTGCGTTCGTTCGACCGGCTCGAAGCGGCATATCGCAAGCGCAGCGGCGAGCGCGGAGTGCTGGAACAAGTCCTCTGGCGCGTGACGGGTCTGGAAATGAAGATGGAGCAGTACCGCGCCGGTGAACGCTTTGCGAGGGCGGTGCACGACCGGTATGGCATGGAGGCGCTGAATCGTGTCTGGGAAGGCCCGGAGTCGCTGCCGCGACCCGAAGAGATCGACGATCCCGCGGGCTGGTATCGTCGCGTCGTCCGTGCAAGATGAGCTGAGGCCTGGGACAGGAGGGGGGAGTGAAGGATGAGCCAGAATCCGGAGATCGGCCAGATCTCGCCCGACGGGTTGTTTCGTTGGGATGGCCAGGACTGGATGCCCGTGGCGCGCGGCTATCGGGAGCCCACGACGTGGACTGTGCCACTGCAGCGTTCTGCTGCTACCTACCTCGGGCTCGCGGCACTGGAACAGGTCGTTACCAACGCGCTGTTCACGAATACCGCGTCAGTCGAGAAGACGATCCGGTCTCAGCGGCCGTCGCTGTCGGCCGACCAGATTCACAGCGCCGCGCAACTAGGCGTCGCGCTGAGTTGGGCCACGGTCATCGTCCTGAGCGCGATCATGATTTTCCTCGCAATCGGTAGTCTGCTGCGCTGGCGGTGGGCCTTCTGGGTCGTGCTGGTCTGGCTCGCCCTCAGCAGCCTAGGAGTGGCCTCAGGCGCGTCGGCGCTGTCGAGCACCGCTGTGCAGTCGCAGCCGAAGGGCTCGATCGCCGCAGGCCTGGTCTTCGCCGTGATCGCGCTCGGACTCCTGGTGTGGTTCATTGCCGCTGCAGCGCGGTTTGGGCCCTGGGCCATGCGCAAGCCCAGCTAGAGGTGCTGCACCTCAGGTGCGCCTCTGAGCTACGCAGGCTCGCCGGTCAGTCTCTGATCTCTTCTTCGGCGGTCTCTGCCGAGATGGGCAAGACCGCGAAAGGGAGCTCAGAGATGTCGAAATAGCGGACGGGCTTGCTCATGCGCTTGGCGATGCCGATCTGCACCTTTACCCCAAGCGAGATGCGACCGAATACCCACACTTCGTCGCACCGAGCCAGCAGGTTGTTCATAGCCTCGCGGACGACGGTCTTGGGGACGGTGTGCAGCAGGTAGTAGTCGAACAGCATGAACGGACTGATCGGAACCATCCCCGAATCGAGCACGAACTTCTGAATGTGGTTGCGCCAGTAGAAGTTGCGGTTGGACATAGCGACGTAGATCAGACGCTTGGGGTGGCGCAGCGTCTGCTCCGCCTGATCCAGGGCGCTCGGCTTTGTGCTGGGTCGGAAGATCCGCTCGAGGATGTCGTCAGCGAACCGGCCCGAAACGACTTCCATTGGCGCTTATCCTATCTATCCGTGCCGAACTTCCAACTCAATGAGCGTGTGGCAATAGTGACTGGCGGCAGTCGCGGCCTCGGCAGCGCGATCGGGGAGGGACTCGCGGAGCAGGGGGCGCGCGTCGTGCTCAGCAGCCGCAAACAGCAAGACCTCGATCGCGAGGCAGACCGAATCAATCAACGTTTCCCCGACTCCGCGGTTGCAATGGCAGCCCACGCCGGCCGCGAAGATGACCTGCGCGCACTCGTCGACCAAACGATGGAACGCTTCGGTCGCATAGACATCCTCGTCAACAACGCCGGCACCAACCCATACTTCGGACCTCTGATCGACGCGGAAGTCGGTGTCTGGGACAAGACATTCGAGGTCAATCTCCGGGGCTACTTCATCCTGACCAAGCTTGTCTACCGCGCCTGCATGGAGGAGCACGGGGGCGCGGTGCTGAACATCGCAAGCACAGGCGGGCTTCGGCCGAGCATCGGTCTGGGCGTGTACGACATAACCAAGGCCGGCGTCGTCATGCTGACACGGCAGCTGGCGCGGGAGCTGGGCGGCACGGTGCGAGTCAACTGCATCGCTCCAGGCCTCTTCAAGACGCGCTTCGCCGAGGCGCTCTGGTCAAACGAGACCATCCTGCAGCGGGTCGTCCAGAGCAACCCGTTCGGTCGGATCGGGAAGCCCGAGGAGATAGCTGGCGCGGCTGTGTTCCTGGTCTCCGATGCGTCGAGCTATGTCAACGGCCAGGTCCTTGTGGTCGACGGCGGCGGCACCGGCGAGGGCTGATGTCGCCTCAAGCATCCGGCTCTGCGTTGCTCTCCAGCCATTTCGCGACGTCGCCCAGCTGGCATTGCTTGTTGGCGATTCCAACGGCCATGTCGACCAGCTCATCGTGCGCCGCGCGCAACCGAAACCCTTCCAGGAGGAGCCACCGAGCCATTGCCGCAGTGGCTGTGCGCTTATTGGCGTCGACGAACCCGTGGTTCCGGATCAACCCAATCCACAGGATGGCTGCCCTCTCGAACGGCGTCCGGTACAGGGGTTGGCCTTCGAAGCTCGCCAAGGGCAGATGCAAAGCCGACTCGATGAGCCCGGCGTCGCGCACCCCGATTCCGCCGCCGTACTCCCTGATCAGCCGGACATGGGCTGTCATGAGCCAGCGCAGGCTGAGTGGTTGTTGAGGCAGCCTGCTCAGCGCTTCGAGAGCTTGGCCATCGCCTCGCCGTACTCGGCGAGGAAGGCGTCCATGAAGGCCAGTGCGTCGGGATCCGGCCCAGCTTCCGGCTCGATCTCGACACGGCCCAACTTTGAGCGGATGACCACCGTGTCATCCACGGCGAGGCCTGCGTCCTGGAGGATCTCCGGTGGCAGGGGCACCATGACAGAGCCGCCAACTCTGCGCAGCTTGCGAGTCAGTTCCATAAAACCGGATTCTACATCGTATAACCCGCATCCGACCGGTCGCCGCTCTTCGTCGTTGAGGCGGCTGCTACGCTGAAGCGCCAGAAAAGTGAGGAGGGTATGCGAATGACCGGTACGGAGACCGTGCCCGGGCAGGGGTTCCTCGGGGGCCTGCACTGGAGATTGATCGGCCCCTTCCGAGGCGGGCGTGTTGTGGCGGTTGCGGGCGATCCCACCGACCGCGGGACCTTCTACTTTGGCTCCACGGGCGGCGGCGTTTGGAAGAGCATCGACGCCGGCCTCAGCTGGCGCAATGTTTCCGACGGCTTCTTTCGGCGTGCCTCTGTAGGCGCCCTGACCATAGCCGCCTCCGACCCCAACGTCATCTACGCCGGCATGGGCGAGTGCTGCATCCGTGGCAACGTGTCCCACGGGGACGGCGTCTACCGCTCGACCGACGCTGGCGCGACCTGGTCCCACCGCGGACTGGAGGCGACCCGCCACATCGCTCGCGTTCGAGCCCATCCCACGAACCCCGATGTGGTCTACGTTGCCGCTCTCGGGCACGCCCATGGCCCCAACGACGAGCGCGGCGTCTACCGTTCGATGGACGGTGGCGCGAGCTGGGACCTGGTCCTCCATCGTGGCCCAGAAGCCGGAGCGGTCGACCTGGCAATGGACCCACGGAACCCGCGCATCCTCTACGCGGCCTTCTGGCAGTCCCGGCGGCTGCCCTGGCGGCTGGACAGCGGTGGCCCGGGCAGTGGCCTGTGGCGCACCACCGACGGCGGAGACAACTGGACCGAGATCTCGCGGCGACCTGGGCTGCCGAAGGGGACGCTCGGGAGGATCGGCGTCACCGCCTCGCCGGCGAGGCCGGGGCGCCTGTGGGCGATCGTCGAGGCGGACGATGGTGCCGTCTTCCGCTCGGACGACTACGGCGAACACTGGGACCGGCTCTCGGAGCAACAGGAGCTGCGGAGCCGAGCCTGGTACTACCAGCACATCTTTGCGGACCCCCTCGATCCCGAGACACTGTGGGCGCTGGACATCGACATCTGGCGCTCGATCGATGGCGGCCGCACTTTCGCGAAGGTCCCCGTGCCGCATGGGGACGCCCATGACCTCTGGTTCGACGCGACTGACCCGCGGCGGCTGATCATGGGCAGCGACGGCGGTGCGAACGTCAGCTTCGACGGGGGCACGACCTGGTCGAGCTGCTTCAATCAGCCGACCGCCGAGCTGTACCACGTGACCACCGACACCCGTGACCCCTACCGCGTTTATGCAGCTCAGCAGGACAACAGCACGATCAGCCTGCCCAGCCATTCGGAGCTCGGTGTGATCACACAGCTCGACACCTACGACGTCGGCGGCGGCGAGAGCGGCTACATCGCCGTGCGTCCCGACAATCCCGACATCGTCTTCGCCGGCAACTATCAGGGGTCGATCACTCGCTACGACCATCGCACCCGATCCGCGCGTCCGATCTACGTCTGGCCTGAGTCGACGATCGGCGCCGGGGCCGAGGCGGTGCGCTACCGCTTCAACTGGACGGCGCCGATCATGCTCTCGCCCAACGACCCAGACGTTCTGTACCAGGGCGGCAACCGCGTCTTTCGATCCACAGACGAGGGTCAGAGCTGGACGCCGATCAGTCCTGACCTCTCCCGCAACGATCCCGAGAAGCTCAGGAGCTCGGGCGGCGAGCTGACGGGTGACAACACCGGCGCCGAGTACTACTGCACCGTCTTCGCGCTGGCGGAGTCTTCGATCGAGCGGGGCCTGCTCTGGGCGGGAACCGACGACGGCCTGATCCATGTGACTCGTGACGGCGGCGCCACATGGAGCGACGTCACACCGCAGGACATGCCCGAGTGGGCGTGCGTCAGCATCGTGGAGGCTTCGTCGAGGGATGCGGGAACCGCCTACGTCGCGGCCGAGCGGCACAAGCTGGACGACTTCAAGCCCTACCTCTGGCGGACCCGCGACTTCGGCGTCACGTGGCAGCGGCTCGACGGCGGGCTCCCGGCCGACGAGTTCTGCCGCGTCATCCGGGAGGACCCCGTGCGCGCCGACCTGCTGTATTGCGGCACGGAGGCAGGCGTCTACGTGTCGTTCGACGGCGGCGTCTCGTGGCGTTCGCTTCGCGGCGACCTGCCGGTCACTCCTGTCCACGACCTGATGGTGAAGGGGGATGACCTGGTGGCGGCCACTCATGGCCGCTCGATCTGGATCCTGGACGACCTGCCCGCGGTCCGCCAGTACGACGCCGGGCAGGAGAGCCGGGCGCTGCACCTCTACGAGCCACGACGGCAGGTCCGGTACCCGTCACGTCCGCCGTTCGGTGATCTGCCGAGCGCGGGCCGCGGATATCGCTGGGCGGGGGTGGTCGTGATCTCCTACGACGTGCGGCTGAAGCCGGAGGGGACCGAGCGCGAAGCCGTGCCTGTCGAGTCAGGGCAGAACCGGCCGAGCGGCGTGATCGTCCTCTACTGGCTCGCCGATCCGGCCGACCACGAAGTGCGGCTGTCGTTCCTCGATTCGACGGGTGAGGAGATCCGAAGTCTCAGTGCGGCGCCTGGCGACGAGGACGTGAAGCCAGAGCCGGAGCCCGGGCGTCCGAAGGACCCCAAACCCTCGCGCCGGCAGGGGCTCAACCGCTTCGTCTGGGACGGTCGCCACGCAAACCCGACGCGGATCGAGATCGATCCCCCCAAGGAGGAGGCGGGACCATTCGGCCAGCCGATCGGTCCGCTGGTGCCGCCCGGCGCATATCGCGTGCGGCTTCAGGTCGGCGACGAGGTTCAGGAGGCCGCGTTCGAGATCTCCAAGGACCCACGCAACGGGGCCTCGGAGTCCGACCTGGAGGCGCAGTACGCTCACGCGCTGCGGGTGTGGCGCCGGCTGTCGGACCTCAACACTGGAGTCAACACGATCCGCGAGCTGAAGCGACAGCTCGAGCGCTGGGCGCCCAAGGACGGCGCAGTCGAGGAAGAAGGGGGGGTCGGGCCGGCGGCGTCAGCGCTGCGAGATGCACTGACCGCCGTCGAACGGCAGCTGGTGCAGGTGGATCCCAAGGGCGACCCTCGCCTCAGCACGCCGGACCAGCTGGATGGCAAGCTCAAGGTGCTGCTGTTGCAGGCCGGCGTTCAGTCGCGGCCGACGGAGGCCTCCGTGGCGGTCGCGGAGGAGCTTTCGCGGCAGCTCGATGGTGCGCTGGCGCGCCTCGATGCCTTGCTGGAAGGGCAGGTGGCGGAGTTCAACCAGCTGGTGAGACAGATAGAGGCGCCTGCCCTGGCGCCGCGGCTTGCAGAGGCGCCGGCGAGCGCCGGAGTCGCGGCCCCTGCCACCAGAACGTGATTGGAGGAGAGGTTTCGATGGGTTTGTTCGAAGAGCAGCCGTGGCTGATGGTGCCGTTCATCCTGGTGGTCGTGGCCGCGTACGACGTCGCGAAGTGGGGAGTCCGACGGGCTCTGCAGCAGCGGCGGGAGGAGCGCAGAGCGTCACGCTGATCGAGCCGGCTTGAGCAGGCTGGTCCCACCCGTTATCCGGTGGTAGCCCAGCTGTTCGTTGATGTGCAGGATGGGTGCGTTCTGACTGTCGTTGTCGGTGCGCACCCGCTCGATCCCTAGCTCGATGGCCTGTGCCAGGGTCTCCAGCTTGAGCGCCCGCGCGATTCCGCGGCCGCGTACTGAACGCAGCGTGGTCGTCCACTCCGTCCACACGTGGCCGCGGACGGGCGGATAAGACAGCACCGAGAGCCCCACGATCCTGCCGCCCTCGCGGGCGATCCACAAGCGGTCGGGGTGAAGCGATGGATCGTCGAGCCACTTGACGAAGACGTCGAAGCTATGTGGTACGTGCGGGACGGTTGACGGCACGTCCTGGTCGCCCTCCTCACTGAGCTCGTAGAGCTGCCGGTACCGTTCAGGGTCTTCGTCGTCGGCCAGGGTCAGCAGGCGGACGCCCTGCGAAGCCATCCGGGTCCGCGCGGCCGTGGCCGCCTGCACCAAGCGTTCGCGATTGGCGAGGAGGTCCAGCTCCCAGTAGCGGTGGCGGCGGTCGACGCGGTAGCCGCGTCCGCCCAGCAGGTCGAGCAGCTGGACGTCGTCGTCGCGTCCCCACGCTCTGAAGATCTCTGCGCCGTCCTCACGCGAGCGGTCCTCGATCCGGTCGAACGCCCACGTCAGGTTGGCGTCGTTGCGGATGTCGGGATGAAGGATGACGTCGACGCGGTCATACCTGGTCTCCACCTTGGCCCAATCTGAATGGCGGTGCGTGCAGACGCCCACGACCTGGCCCTCCGCCAGCACTGTGAAGCGTTCGACGACGTAGGTCGGGTCGTCCGCGACCCACTGATGGCGAAGGACGAGCGGATCCGTCGGGTCATGTGGCCTGAGCGCGGTCGCCACGTCGGCCACCGCCTCGACGTCATCGAGCGTAGCAGGCCGAAGGGTCAGCTCGGCAGTCAGATCGGTCATCCAAGGACCAGGCTAACCGAAAGGCACCTCTTCCACGCCCGGAGGCGGGGGGACTACGTGCGCTTGATGACGTCCCGCTCCATCGCCCGTACTGCTTCGCGCACAGTGCCATGGAGCGGCATCTCGGCCTGTCGGAGCGCGAACTCCAGCTGGCGTAGCACCGAATACAGGCTCTTCATCGCCTTGATCGCGTCGCCGATGTCGACGTTGGGCGGCAGAGGGATCGTGTCCATTGCTTCGCCGGCCGCCCACCGGTATGCGAAGTCCACGTAGTCGAATGAGGGCTGGCGCAGGTTGGGCTCGTCCAGGTCCTTCTCCAGGTCGGCGAAGCGGAAGTACAGCGCCCGCAGGAGGCGCGCAGTCTGCCCGACGGCGGGCGTGGGATATCGACGGGGTTGGCGCGGCCCCCGGTCCCGGCCGCGATCCTCCGTGGCCAGGATCGCCAGCGCTGAACACAGCTCGTCCGGCCGCAGGCCGTCGAGCCATCCGTTCCACACCGCCTCCGTGATCAGCAGGGTGTTCTCCCCGTAGACACGCGCCGCCAGCAGGCCCTTGTCGGTCGGCTTGTCGTCCGCAAGAAACCCCGTGTCGGCCAGGATCCGGCACAGCCGGCGCAGCTTGCGCTGATACTGGTCGGCCTGCTCCTGGATTGCGTGCTCGCCCTGGCGCAGTTCGCGATCCAGGTTCCGGTACTCGCCGTAGGCCGCGAGGTGTTCGGAGAAGCGCGGGCAGCGCAGCACCGGCAGCCTGCGCTGGCGTGCCTGGAGGTCTTTGCGGTCCTGGTCGAGCTTGTGCAGCTGCCTCCCCGCCGGCCCATGGGGCTGCCCTTGCCACCCACCGCGGCCTCGTCCGCGACGCCGCACCGGCACCGCCTCTCGACGCAGCCGCCTGATCTCGATCCGGATCGATCGCAGCCGGTCCTCCATCCGAAAGTACTCCGCCACGTCCTCCCGGCTGCAACGGTCGCAGTCCCATGTGGCGTCAAGGTCGCGCAGCCGCTGACGAATGTTCTCCAGGCGATCCACCATCTGGTCGGCCGCCAGCCGCCTCTGGAACTGGCCGAACGACCGCGCCATCAGCTCGTCAGCCTGCTCTGGCGTGTACAGGCGCAGCAGGTTGAGCGCCATGTTGTAACTGGGTAGAAAGCGCGACTCGACCACCAGCCCCTCACCCATGGCCACTTCGTAGATCGTGCCGATCTCGACGTCGGCTTCTTTGAGAATGACGCCGTGGCCGATCGTGTCGATGCCGCGGCGGCCCGCGCGGCCCATGAGCTGGGTGAGCTCCCCGGTCGTCAAGGTCGAGAAGTTGACGCCGTCGAACTTGGTGAAGGAGGACACGACGACGGCCTTGGCCGGCATGTTGATGCCGAGCGCGAGCGTCTCCGTCGCAAAGACGACCTTGACCAGGCCGGCCTGGAACAGCTCTTCGACCAGCTCCTTGTGGTACGGGAGCAAGCCGGCGTGATGAACCGCCAGGCCGCGGCGCAGCATGTTGCCGTCCACCATCTGGCGGAAGAGCGCCGCTTCGTCCTGGTCGACCAGAGCCCTCAGCCGCTCCCCGGCGAGCGAATCGATAGCCCGCTTCTCCTCGTCGGTGGTGAGGTCGAACTCGTGGAACGCGCAGCGCTGGAGCGCCTCCCGGCAGCCGCGCCGCGAGAAGATGAAATAGATCGCGGGCAGCATCTGGAGGCGCCGGAGCTCCCCGATTACCCGCAGCATGTCGTTGGAGGGCAGGTGGCGGAAGCCCCGGACGTGGAAGCTGGCCTCCTCCTCTTCAACTGCGCGGCCCCAGGTCTGCTGGTCGATGCCGCCGTCTCGGGCGAGGAGGGGATGGAAGCGGTTGCGCATCGCCACCCAGAGCTTCAGCTCCGTGGGCCGCTCCTCGTGGAAGACGGTCGCGATGGGGCCCCGGTTCTCGGACATCCACGTGGCCAGCTCGGCGTAGTTGCCGATCGTCGCGGAGAGGCCCACGAACTTGATGTGGCTGGGGGCCTGGATGATCACCTCCTCCCACACAGAACCGCGCGGGAAGTCGTCGATGTAGTGAACCTCGTCGAGCACGACGTAACCGACGGGGTCGAGCCGAGGCAGGTCCTCGTAGATGACGTTGCGAAGGATCTCTGTCGTCATCACGACGATCGGGGCCTCGTCGTTGATCGTGTTCTCGCCGGTGACGAGGCCCACGTGCTCGTCCCCGAACTCGCGCCGGAAGTCGCGGAACTTCTGGTTGCTCAGCGCCTTGAGCGGCGTGGTGTAGATGACCTTGCTGCCTTCGTATTTGGCGCGGAAGTTGCAGTAGTCCGCTATGACGGTCTTGCCGCTCGACGTCGGGGCGCTGACCAGCACGCCCCGATGGGTGTCGAGCTTCTCGATGGCCTCGATCTGGAACGGATCGAGCGGCCAGGGACGCGTGGCCTGGAACTCGCCAGGGAAGTTGCGAATCTTGGTTTCGATGTGGTTGATGCTAGCGAGGTTGAATCTGGGGGCTTCAGGCCCCACGAGACACCAAGGTTGTGTAGCCGACCCAGTCGGATGGATTCGGCCGTTCGTCCAGGGCTTCGTTCAGTCGCCGGACGATCAATCCGAACTCTGAGTGATCTATGCCGACAACAAGCGCGCATCCGGCATGCCCACGTCCGGCCTGCGCCCATTCGTGAGCTATGCGTGCAAAGTCCCTGACGTTACGGGTGACCATGATGCGGCCCTCCGCAGCCGCCAGCCTGAGCAGCTCTTCGTCGGTGTACTGGTCGAGCGGGCGCTTCTCCCCGGCGCTACGAACGTCGTGACCCAGCTGCCGCAGGGGAGTCCCGATCCACCGTGGAGATAGGTGGACGTCAAGCAAGAGGCGCATGCCCTCCGCTCAGTATTTACTGGATGACGTCGAACTCGGGATAGATGGAGCGC
>Ga0209465_10001003_pt1 | contig 12801 bp, 10 predicted proteins | sample PanSoiPlot1MoBio_FD_188321 | JGI IMG/M metagenome (GOLD analysis project Ga0209465, IMG submission 188321) | Tropical forest soil microbial communities from Panama analyzed to predict greenhouse gas emissions - Panama Soil Plot 1 MoBio (SPAdes)... | ecosystem: Environmental > Terrestrial > Soil...
GCAGGTCTAGAATTGCAACCCCTTATCCAATCATTCCTGAATCTGCTCAATTAGTGCCGGAGGAGCAAGACTGGGGCGGGTCCGACTGTAACACTGTTACCGGCCGTGGATACTTCGCCTGTCCAGCTTATGAGGCTTCGTATTTGCCAACCGGCTGGTAGCGCGAAGGACTGCGTGCGTTGGTCTGACCATACGATCCACGACGCGGAGCCCGAGCGATCGAAACTGCAGGTCCAGACACCCGAAGGCTCTCGCACGCAGGAACGAAGATTCGCACCGAGCAGCCAGTCACGCATCGTGCCATACGCTGCACCTGCTTTCGTCATCTGATTTTTGGCAGGTGAGGTCAGGTCCAGAGTGCTCCAGTTGTGGTTGTCCCATGCATACCAGTAGCAACGTTGAATGCCCATCAGCCAATTCAGGATGTAAGTTCGAATCAAATAGCCCGCAGCTTCCTCTTCTGAGGGAAATTGCTTTGGACTAGCCCATCCAGATTCGGTGTTCCAGAGGGGTTTGTTCTGGCACTCGTGCTTGCGGAGCGAAGTCCTGACTTTCCGGATGAGCGCAAGCATCGCTTCTGGCGGCTTCGGAGTTACGTAGAAGTGATAGCCGATGACATCGGCATACCGGCAGCCGTCCAACGCGACAAACTGGTTCAGCCACGGCGCCCCGTCGTCCGCCGTAGCTGAGGGTGAGACGACCGTAATGATGGGGTCGACTGACTTAAGAATACGGTACGCAGCGCGCGACAGCTCCAGCATCGTCTGTGAACTCCCGGTGAACATGCCCTTCACGTTCGGCTCGTTCCAGACTTCGTAGTTGTGGATCACGTCCTTGTATCGGGTGGCAACAACGCGAACGTATTCTTCCCAGTCAGCAAGCAATTTCGGCTCGGCAGCGTTGCCCTTGCCGTAGTTTGAGGGCTCTTCGGGGCGCGCTGAGGCCCAGGCCGGAGTCGGTCCAAGCGTCAGCAGGATATCGACGTGCTGTTCGGCAGCGATTCGCACGTAGCGATCGAGCAAGTTGAAGTCCCACTTGCCACGCTCGGGCTCCAGTTGTGGCCAGCTTACGTCGGCATCCCACAAACGCCAGCCAGCAAACGTGACAGGCGGCCATGCAGTACCCGCTGCCGCGCGATGTATATGCATTCCGAAAAATGCCGCATCTACGGGCTGTGTAGGACCTGCATACGATTCGGAGCCGTCCGTCGCAATCACCGAACAAAACACGACCAACAGTAGGGCGGTAATGAAGTATGCGTGAGTTGACCGCATGCGGCTGGGCAACGTTGCCGTCATAAGTTATCAGGGGAGCACGCGTTTGCGGTACAGTGCCGTGGACCACAGCGCCCGTCCGCAGTCGCTGGCGTAGATGATGGTTTTCGAATCCGCCTCCCATGCTGGCGAGATGTCGTTGCAATCAGCGTAGGTGAGTCGGCGTGTGTCTCCGGTTAGTGTATTTCGCACCCAGAGATTCCATACACCTCGATACAATTGGCTATAGGCCAGCCATTGGCCGTTCGGCGAGGCGGCAGGGTATCGGGTCCCCACAAGGTTGAGCGCTTGAATGCTTCCGTCGTTTGCGACGCGATATAGCGCTGAAGGGCCTCTGTCGTAGGCCGCTGCGAAGATCAGTGATCCGTCTGGAAGGAATGTCATCTCTTCAACGTCGAAGCTCGGGGGAGTCATCAGAGTTTCTGCAAGACTAGTCTCGTTCAAAGCACGCACCCAGAGCGCGCTTCTGCCCTTGCTCGAACGCAGAAACGCCAGCCATTTGCCGTCCGGTGATGCCACAGGGTACTCGGCATCGACTACCTCAACGCGAATCGCTTCTTGATTCCGCCCCGCTCTGACGATTTGCTGCTGCACTCCGGCTTGTTCAATCCAATTTGTCTGCCCACCAGCAGTCTGACTGAGCTGATCAGTCGCGCTGGGATGCAGATAAGCACCTGAGCTGCCAATAGATCCGGCGACGTACCCATCAGATCGCATTGCGATGAATCCAACTTCACCATCGGCGCGAGCGATGGGATCAGTTTTCAAAAGAAGCTCGGGGGAGGTACTAAGCCTTGAAGCACGATCCTCGTATGCTCCTCGCTGGTGGTACAGAGTTGCGGCAATTTGAACACCTAACACGCCGGATAATGCTATTGCCCATATCCATCGCCTCCGGCGTTCGGCCTCTGCAGAGTGCGAGCTAGCCAGAGTCTGGTAGCAAAGCGCGCATAACAGAAGAAGACAGGTCAACCGAGGTACGGTCAGAAGCACCCACCAGCTGCTCGCGGTGCTGCGCGGCCAATTAGGGAAGCACACTCCGAAGTAAAGAATCAATAGCAGCGCCAGTCGTACGTGTTGACGCTCCTGCAGAAATGCAGCTGCCAAGATACATACCGGCAGAATCAGCAGAGTGAAATGGTAAAAAGCGGGTAACGTTGAAACCGCCAGCAGTGCGACAAGGAATGTGGACCACTCTAGCTGGACTCGTTGCGAATCTTGGCGGCTGCGTGTGACGAGATAAATCGCAGGCGCCAGCAACAGCATTTGCAGCAACGAATGGAGCACAGCAAATGCTGCCGGCGCATGTGTCACTGGATGAGGATTCCATTCCGGTTCGCGAATCAGCAGCCGGTGCAGCAGCGATGAGAGCGACCCGGAGCCGAGATTGTAGGGATCATTCGCTTCCCCACGCAGCGCCCAGGGCAACACCTGCATGAGATAAGTGCGATGCAGCGCGAGCCCGAACGCCCATACAGAGGCAGCTATGGACGCCAGCGATCCCGTCGCGATACCTCCTATCGAGCGCAGATCTCGTTTGCGCGCGAAGTAGAAGACAAACAATGCAGGAAAGAGTTTCAACCCGCCCGCAACGCCTATCAGTATGCCAGCAAAGAAGCACCTGTCTTTCAGATAGAGCCACAATGCAGCAATTATCACCAGGAGCAGCAGGAGGTAGTACTGACCATATTCGAGGTTGCGCAGGAGTGGAAAGTTCACACATATGATCAGCGCGATGTGGCGCCATGGAACCTGCGTGAGCGAGTGCAACAATACTGCCACTGCCAAAACCATTAGCAAGTTGCAGACGATCCAGATTCGTTTTGCGGTGAGCGGTTGCCAATAGGTCAATGGCCACATCAGGAGGGCGGAAAACGGAGTGTGCGGGATGAAGCCTACGACGGGTTGATCGCCTGGCGCGATACCCATCCGATCCTTCTGACGTTGTATCCAGATCCATTCATAGATGCGGTCTGTCCTGTAACCCTCGCGCAGCAAGTGCGCGGTCACATAATAATTCGGGAAGTCGGTGTTCAGGTGACGCCAGGCGCTGGGCACAGCGCGTCCGCCCGCGTACGCGACAGCAGCCAGCAGGATTACCCACTCGCCAGTCAGAATGATCTGCTTCAACGAAAGCCGGCAAGCAGCCATTCGCCGCAAAGCGATTGCCGGTGAACGCGCAAGCACTGAGAGCCGTGGCATCGGCTTCGCGCCTCAGGCCACCTCAGCCATGCTGCGTGGACTGCCCGCCGATAACTGCGCCGCCACCCTTGCTTCAATCCAAGCGTATGTCCTTGCCAGACCATCTTCAAGGCTGATCTCCGGCTCCCAATTCAGGACCTGGCGGAGCAAACTGTTATCCGAGTTGCGGCCGCGCACCCCTTGCGGGCCGGGCACGTGCTTTAGCCGCACGTCCACACCTGCGATGCCGGCGATCATGCCAGCCAGTTGATTGATGCTGATCATACGGTCCTGGCCGAGGTTGAGCGGTTCGTCAAAGCTCGATTGCATCAATTTGTAAATCCCCAGGACACAGTCATCGATATAGCAGAATGATCGAGTCTGTTCGCCGTCGCCCCAGATTTCGACTTCAGGATTTGCCGTCAGCTTTGCCGTGGCGATCTTTCGGCACAACGCTGCAGGCGCTTTTTCTCGTCCACCTTCAAAAGTTCCGTAGGGGCCAAAGATGTTATGGAAGCGTACGATGCGAGTTTCAATGCCGTAGTCTCGCCGATAATGCAAGCACAACTGTTCTGTGATCAGCTTCTCCCATCCGTAGGCATCCTGCGGCTCGGCGGGATAGGCCTCGGCTTCGCGCAAGGGCGCAACGTCGGTTCGCTGTTGCCTGTACTCCGGATAAACGCACGCGGAAGAAGTGAAGAAATACCGGCGCACGCAGTTTAAGCGCGCGGCTTCGAGGGTGTGCAGATTGATCAGAGAGTTGTTGTGGAGAATACGCGCGTGGTGGCTGGAGATGTAACCCATTCCTCCCATGTCAGCGGCCAACGCATAGACCATGTCGACGGAGCGCGTGGCCTGCAGGCAGTCTTCCCAGCGTCGCAGATCGAGAATCTCGAACTCATCGGCCGCAGTCGTACAAAACTCCGGGAATTTCAGATCGATGCCCCGCACCCAGCAGCCCTGGGCCTTAAGGAAGCTGACCAGATGATGGCCGATGAACCCTCCTGCGCCGGTAACAGCCACGCTCAAGTTTTCTGAACTCATGCTGAATCTCCTCGATAGATTTGTGTGGTGCTTGCCGATGTGGGTCTAGGTAGCGCCAATGCCGCGGAACACTGCTGTGATCGTGCGCAGCAGAATGGCGAGATCCAGAAAGATGTTTCGGTTCTCGATGTAGAAGAGATCGAGTTCCACGTGCTGATGGATGGGCGTGGCACGCGCCGGACTGATCTGCCACAGACCGGTGATTCCGGGTATGACTCTTAGCCTCAAGCGCTCGCGCGCGTCATAGTTTTGCACGATGAAAGGCATCTCCGGGCGCGGGCCGACGAGGCTCATGGCGCCTTGCAGCACGTTCACAAGCTGCGGCAACTCATCGATGCTGAAGCGTCGCAATGCCCGGCCGATTTTTGTCAACCGCGGGTCGCCCTCGCTGACTGGAGAAGGAGCGTAGCGGCATACGCCAGATTGCATACTCCGAAATTTCCACATGCGAAACGGCACGCCGCACTTGCCGATACGCCGCTGCCGAATCAATACCGGGCCGGGGGAATCCAGCTTGATGAGGACTGCTACACAGGCGAGCAGCGGCAGCGCCAAAATGAGAACGACTAGCGATACGACGATGTCGAGCATGCGCTTCAGCAGACGCCCCGCTGAGCTGTCGCCGTGCAGCATTTCGCACTGGTAGGAACAGTCGTCTGTGATGCCGACCTCGACACCGGAAGTGAACCATAGCGCTGGCGCCGCTGGCCATGGCTTTTTCCTAAGGACGTAGGCAATTTCCCGTTGCGCCACGAGCCCTCCGATCATGATGGTCACTCCCATCAGTAAACGCGGGTGCGGCATTGTGCGTGTCGCAATGCTGCCGAAGACGAGGAGCAGCAACCCGCAACAAACGCCCCGAACCAGACCTTCAATGTTGCCAATGTTGACGGGTGTCACGCGGGAAAGGTACGCGCCCGAGAACGCCAGTACGGTCGTGATCATCATCGCAGTTGCAATCACTGACACGGGGGACGACTGCGCCAAACCTGCGCCGACGCTGCCGCGGAACGCCGTCGGCATGATGACGAGCCCCAGCGAGACGGTCATGAAATCCATCGCTGCCTGACGCCATACTCGCTTTGAACCGCCGAAGCGGTGACTGGCCGTTGTTTGCGGAACGCCGGCTGGGTCGCCGAAAGTGATTACGATACGTTCAGAGGTTGACACCGAACGAGGTCCTCGGAGTTACACTATGGAACGTTGTTTTAGTGACGGTGTGACAGCTCGCGTAGTTCGTCATGCCGCACGAGATTCGTTGCCTGTTGCGGATCAAGCACAAAGCGGCGAATTCCCGCCAATTGCAAAGAAGCTTGGGCTAGGAACAGCGGATTGTTGACAAGATAGCGCTTGCCAAGCCGCCTGGGCTCTTGTACCAGCCGGTGCAGCCATTGCAAGCCCAGCCGCTTCAGCCATTGCGGACTGTCTTTCAGTCTGCCGGTATGGAAGTCGAACGCAGCGCCGACTCCAATCATCAACGTTGTGTTCAGGCGTGGCAGATACTCAGCCATGAATCGTTCTTGTTTCGGTGTACTCAACCCAATCCACATAATGTCGGGGTGCGCACGCGCGATGATTTGCCGCAACTCTGCGGTTTCTGCGCGGTCGAGCGGCCTGAACGGAGGGGTGTATGCTCCGATAATGCGCGCACGAGGGAAGCGTCGGCGCAGAATGGCTTGAAGTTGCTGCGCCACGCCGCTGTCGCCACCATATAGAAAATGTGAACAGCCGCGCAGTGCGGGACTACCAAGGACGCCCAGCATCAGGTCAGGCCCGAAGACGCGCTGCATTTTCCGCAATCCCTGCAGATGGCCCATCCAGACTGTCGGCACTCCGTCAGGAACCACCAGCAGCGCCTTTGAGAACACGGTGCGCAGCGAAGCATCGCGCTGCGCTTCCATGACACCATGAACGCCAGTAGCGCACACGTACCCTTTTTTGAAAGTCGCAATTGCATTTTCGATAGTCGCGACGGCGGCGTCCATGTCCACGGCGTGAACTCCGATGCCGAGGACGTTGGCACGCTCGTGGGTTCGGAAATTGGCTCCCGACTCGATGCTATTGGACGGACTCATGGTAAAGCTGCGCGGAAGGTGCAGGTTGATGGCGGTCGTTCACCAGCCTGGTGTACAAGGCCAGGTACTGGCGAGCGATCTCATCCCTGCGAAAGCGATCAGAGATGTGGGGCTCAGGTAGTGGCCTGTGCGATGCAGTCTCCATCGCCTTCGCCAACCCCGCAGCGCCCAGTTCACGTTTAAAGTAGTCGCATCGTGATTCGCCAACCTCGCGCAGGACTGGAATATCCGAACACAAAATACGGCTCCCGCAGCGCAACGCCTCCGCCAGCGGAAAGCAGAAGCCCTCGATGCTGGACGGTACGACAAGAAGTTCGCAGCTACGATACAACCAGCACAATTCGGCATCCCTAAGGCCTGATACGAAGAGCACGTGTTGGTGAAGCAAGAGTCGCTCTACAAGGGATCGCAAGGCGCGCGTCTCAGGTCCTTCGGAACCCACGATGACCAGACGGAGGGATTGATCTGCCCGACGTTGCCGAAATATGGCAAACGCCGATATCAACATGTCGAGATTCTTATTGCGACGATGCTGCGCGACCGCTAGCAGAAAAGGTCCAGCGATACCGAGCTGCGCCGCGGGTGGGACCTCCGAGCACGGGTCAAGCGGAACGCTCTGATAGATGCGTATGGCTTTCTGCGAGGCGATGGCCGGCGCGTATCGCCGCAGGCGGTCAAGAGTGAAGTTGGAGCTGCAAACAACGGCGTCGCTGGCCCTCAAAGCCTGCCGTAAGAAGGCGCGGTTGAACAAGACCCGGAGGTATCCAAAGTTGCTTGGCGCGTCATAGGGATAGAGATCGTGCAGCGACAACACTAGGGGACAACGAAAAAGCGACTTCCGAATCGGCGCAGGGAACGAAAGCTGAAGGATGTCGGCGCCCTGCTCGCGCACGATCGTCGGAAGCGTGAAGTAATACCAGGCGTTGCGAGCCCATGGATTGATGGCTACGTCAACCGGCAGAATAGCGGTTGGGGTGTTGCTCACACCGAATGCGGCACGGAAATACGCAATCTGCCAGCGGCCGATCAGCAGCGTAACGCGTGACGCTTTGGGCTCATCGGCTAGAGCGGTTGCGAGGTTTGCAGCGTGGCGACAAATACCCGACGGCTGCCGCGCCGAGGACACCGCAGATATGAGGATGTGCATGAGAGCTCGATTATGAACCGAAGCGCAACCGTGACCGCCAACGCTCGTCCATGTAACAGCCGCGCAACAGCTTTTCCGAGTATCGCAGCGCCGCAGCCAACGAACTTAGCAAGCTGCCGAGGCTCCTGCGCAATGTAGGCCAGGGCAGCGCCTGAAGGACCGGCGAGTAGGTTTCCATAATACGGCGCTTTTCCTCAAGCTGCAGGTGGGCGGACTTACACGTCTTGCTGTTCGGTTGAAACCTGAAGTCCGCCAGCACCATCCGCAGATGGTGGAATCGAAAACCATTCTTTGCCAGCCGTATGAAGAACTCGGCGTCGAGCGCAAAGTCCAGACGCTCGTCGAGGAACTGCCCATTCTCGAAAACTCGGCGCCGAAAGAACGTACTTGTAGTTGGGATATATAGCACGCGATGGTAGAGGAGTACGAAACGGCTGAATTCGATCTCGCGACGAACCTGCTGTGGACTCCCGGCCTCGTCTATGTAGCGATAATCACCGTAGATGACATCAACCTCCGGATGCCGCTCGAAAGCGCTCGCCACCCGCTCGAAACACAACGGCAGGTACCGATCGTCGGAGTTCAGCCAGCCGATGATGTCACCGCATGCGATAGCGAACCCCTTGTTCAGAGCGTGGGCTTGTCCCCGATCCGGCTCGGAACACCAACGCAAGTGGCTCCAGTCGGAGCGCCCGGAATACCCTCGAAGGACGGCGACTGTTCCATCGTTCGATCCGCCGTCCATGACCAAGTGTTCCAGATTCGACCAGTTCTGTCGGCGCACGCTTTGTAGCGCCTCATCAATATAAGGCGCCTGGTTGAAGGAGGGCGTGACGATAGAGAAGCTGAGTTTCTGCATCATTGGGAGCGCAGCGGTACGGGATTGCTCACGAGCGCGATCGAGAGCATCGTCATCAGCCACAGCGGAAAGCAAAGTTCAAAGCGATCCGTGTCGACCAGGCTGCGAATAAGCACCAGCACTAGAATCGCTGTCGCCAGTGATTTCATTCCGGTGTTTCGGCCGGTTCTTATTATTTGGTAGAAGCTCACGTAGATGGCTATCACGATCACCAAGCCTATAACGCCATACGCAAATAATTGTTGAAGCCACTCATCGTGGGCCTGCCATGGTTGGAACGTGCCGAACCTTGGAAAAAGCCATCGGAACGAATCGAATCCGTGCCCGATCCAAGGCTTCTCCATCGCCATTTCGAAGCTAGTGGCCCAAATATAAGTGCGTCCTGTCAGGGTCTCCAGGTTGCTGCCTTTCGTATAAACATCGAGATAAGCTTCCAGCAATCCCCAAAAACCAAGAATTACGAGGCCGCTGCCGAGCGCAATGAACATACGCGTTTTGCGGCTGATTTGTAATCCGCGCAACACGTAATAAAGACCCGCAAAAATAAGACCAACGATCGTAGCCTTGCTCAAAGTGCGAACCGTTGTAACGACGAAGCCCGCGCAGACCCAACCCCAGGTCTTCCGTTGTTGTGCGAAGTATGCTGCAAGCAAGGCTGCAATGCCGAATTCAAATCCTATGAAGTTGGGGTGTAGAAAGTCTTCATTGCCTAGCCGCATGTCGTCCATAACGGGAGCTGTCCAGGCGATGACTGCGACGATAGCAGCACCCAGAATGAAGCCTTGCATAATGCGATCGGCGTTGTCCTGCACGGGGCGGTAGCGAAGTAGCAATCGAATAGATAAAACGTCAGCGGCTACACCAAGCCAGTACGCGCTGGCGACAAGCACCGAGTTGCTTGCCGTCCAAGCCAGGCTCGCTCCAGACAACACTAAATAGAGCGATATACAGCGAAGCAGCACGGGGCTGGCATCGCGCGATGTTTTCGGAGGATCCAGGATCGTGTATCCGAGAACGAGCAAGGCATAGCTTACGGTAATGCCCGTTGTTACGGCAGTGCCCATTCGCGGATTCGATTGAAAAAACAAAAAAGTCAGCGACCCTTTGAAGGCAAGCAAAAACCCGCCTATTCCGCAGAGCAGGAGGCCGCGAGATGGCTCACGCCTGGATGCGCGGACCAACTGTTGTACAGCTTCCATTGGCTTCTACCGAGCTTCTGTTCCAGACACGATAAGTTGTCCGAGTTCTGTGTGCGTGTTCAACGCACTTGGCGAGAGCAGCCGTCGCAGTCGGGGATACATGAGCAGGGTTATTGGCCCGTACAGAAGTCGGGCCGCTGCCGCTCCCGGCAAACCTAACCGAGGTGCAAGCAGCAACATGGAGATAAGCATTGCGGCTCCACCAAGCAGGTTCAATGTAGCAACGAGGCGAACTTGCGCCAGCGCGAGCAGAGCGTAATGAGCGCTCACGTTCAGAGACAGAAGACCGAAACTAAGGGCGATAATCGACAGCGCTATCCAGGCATGCGCGGCAAACGCGGCACCCATCCACAACCGAAGGATCACGTTGCTAAAAAGAACCATCGGAATGCACATGACCGCCGCCATCAAAGCGTTCAATCGAACGATGGACATTACCACCCCACGGAGTTCCGCGGCGGAGGCGGTGGACAGGCGCGCGCTCAGGTGGGGGAAAAGAAAGTGGAGGGCAGCCGCAATCAAACCGTGAATGGGCTGCGCGGCTTGCACACAGATGCTGTAGTAGCCAACGGCGGGCGTACCCAGCAGCGCTCCAACGACCAGGCGGTCGGCTTGATTGAAAACGCATCCGGCAAACGCCTGTAACCAGCTGAAGCAGCCGAATCGGAAGACGTCCGCGAAGGCGAGCCGGTCGAATGATGGAAGCGGCCAAATTCTAGCGATCAAAATACGCACCGCCACCGCCTGCACGAGCACAGAAAACGCGACGACGCAGAGCGTCGCCGACATGATGGTGACAATGCCGTGACCTTGCCACACCACAGCACAAGCAACAATCACAATCGCCGCGCGCGAGACGATGCTGATCTGAACTGCAGGTGCATACCGCTCATGCGCGCGTAGCGCACCGGTCAACACGCTCTCAATACAGCGGACGATCAGAATCGCGCTGCCGATGCGAAAAGCAGTTACCGCATCGCTCTGCAGCGTGGGGACGATCTTGAAGATCGAGCGTACCGCCAATGGGGACCCGAACCACAGCACGCTCGCTAGAATTCCGCCCAGCCCGAGATTGATCGTCACGTTGACACGAACGGTGTGTTCAAAACGGCTAGCGTCGGCTTTTCCGCGATACATGGAAGCGTACTTAAGAGCGCCATCGCCGAAACCGGTGCTGATTAAGTTCGAACTGGTCACCGCGGCACTTGCCAGCACCCACAACCCGAACTGCACAATTCCGAGGTGATGCAGCAGAAAGGGAGTGGCCAACAACATCGTCAGCGGCAAAACGATATACTCCATCGCTCCATAGAGTGCGTTACGAATGCTGGCGCGGGCTCTCGCTGAATCACGAAGCGAGCGCCATTGCATCCGCAAATTTGGGCCTCTATCGGCTGAATAACTAGGACAAGTTTGCGGAAGAGAGCTTTCCACGGGCAATGTGCCGGAGTTCTTCAGTGTCGTTTCTAAGTGCGATCCACATTCTTTGGACGAGCCGCTTGCGGGCGTCATGCGACGACAGGCGAAGCCAACGGTGCTGGATTACCAGGATCATTGCGGCAGTAAATACCGCGAAACTCGTCAACGCCAAAATGATGATTAATCTTGGGGGGAACGACTTCTTTTCCGGCCAGCTAGGCGGGTCGATCACTTTGACGCTGGGCACAGACTTTACCTCTTCGATCCTGACCAGCTCGTATTGTTCTGTCAAGAGGTCGTACACCGTTTCCTTTACTTTCACCTGGCGATAGAGGTCGGCCCAGCGCACGGCCAATACGGGCAGCTGCCGAAGTGGCGGGTAAAGCGCGTTGCTGTCCAGCTCCTCTCCTGGTTGAGCTGCCGATCCGCCAAGCTTCTTCAGTTCGCGCTCGAGTTCGGCGACCTGGGCGTTTGCCTCCCGCATGCGCACGTTGCCCGGTGCATAGAATTGCGCCAGCGAATCTGCCTGTGCGTGGGCCATAATCAGCTGCGCCTGAAGCTTTGCGCTCGCCTCTACCATAGCCTTGGTCTGTTCTTTGATATCGAGCGTCGCGTTCTTGCTGGCAAAGTCGCTAAGCGCGACCTGGGCTTTCTCCAGATCGTTCTGCACGGTGATGAGGCGTTGCTCAATGAATTCGCGCTCGCGCCGCGCGGCAGAAGTATTTACTCGAATCACCAACGAATCGAGCTGATCGAGGTACGCCTGTGCCATGTCGCGGGCGCGCTGGCGGTCGGTGTCGGTGACAACGATCGTAATCACCCCGCTTTTACGGTCCTGGGTTATTTCGGTACGGCCAGTTAGCTTCTTCAGCGCGTCCTGCTTATACTTCTTGTGGTAGACCTTCCGCAGATCGAAGCGATCCACCAGCGCTCCCTCGATGCTTCCGCTACGCAGAAGGTCCACAAAGAGAGCGCCTGAGTCTTTCATACCCAATGCGCTGCCCGCGAGCGCGACCAGCGCGCTGGGCATAGCTTTTCCCGCGAGCGCTAAGGGTATCGCCGTGCTTATTCCCTGTTGCTCAGGTGGCATCATGCGCGTCGTTGACTCGTACTCCTTCGGCATGAGGAAAGCAACCAGCGTGCTCAGCACCAGCGAACACAGGAACACTTTGACAAGAACCCGCCGATGGTCGCACAGGAGTGAGGTGTTCGGCACCCAGCCGTAATGGTTGTTGTCGAGCCTCAGCTCCGCACGATCGTTTTGCGCTTGTAGCATTGTCTCAGTGAAGGAGGCCATCAGTGCACACTCCAGCGGGGCGTGTAGGACAATTGCAGGGATGTGGCAACGTTCGACACTGGGCCGGAGGCTAGCAGCGGAAACTGCCAGCGTTCAAATTGAATACTCGCCTGTAGAGCGAAACTCGAACCGAGCGCAAGGTTAGTATTGGCGGCTACGTCTCGCAACCATCCACCTTGAAGAAAGCTATGATCAACCCACATCGTTCGATAGGTCACCTGCAAAGTACTGCGTCCCGACAGCCAATAGGTCGTCCAGAGCTGGAATCCGCTGCCTTGCCGTCCGATCCAACTGCCCATCAGTTGC
>Ga0209465_10001004_pt1 | contig 12789 bp, 14 predicted proteins | sample PanSoiPlot1MoBio_FD_188321 | JGI IMG/M metagenome (GOLD analysis project Ga0209465, IMG submission 188321) | Tropical forest soil microbial communities from Panama analyzed to predict greenhouse gas emissions - Panama Soil Plot 1 MoBio (SPAdes)... | ecosystem: Environmental > Terrestrial > Soil...
CCGCCGCCCTTGCCCCGGCCGCCCGCGTGGATCTGCGCCTTGACGACGACGAACTCGTTGTCGGTCTCGGCGATCAGCGCCTTCGCCGCCGCCTCCGCCTCGTCGGGGCTGAAGGCCGGGCGCCCCTTGGGGACGGGGACGCCGAGCTTCTTCAGGATCTCCTTGGCCTGATATTCGTGGATTTTCATAGCTTGGCCGACGCTTCGACCAGCTCGCGCACGGCCGCCGCCGACTTGTCGAGCATCGCCTTCTCGTCGGCGGTCAGCTCGATCGTCACCACCTTCTCGACACCGCCCGCGCCGATGACGACCGGCACGCCGATGTAGAGATCCTTGTAGCCGTATTCGCCGTTCAGATACGCGGCGCAGGGGAGCAGCCGCTTCTCGTCCTTGAGGTAGGCGGTCGCCATCGTCACCGCCGCCGAGGCGGGCGCGTAGTAGGCGCTGGTCCCCATCAGCTTGACGATCTCGCCGCCGCCGTTGCGCGTGCGGTCGGCGATCGTCGCCAGCTTGTCGGCGGCGATCAGCTGGCGGACCGGGATGCCGTCGATCGTGCAGTAGCTGAGGACCGGCACCATCGTGTCGCCGTGGCCGCCCAGCACCATCGCGCGCACGTCCTTGACCGCCACGCCCGCCTCGCGCGCCAGGAACAGCTGGAAGCGCCCCGAGTCGAGGACGCCCGCCATGCCCACCACCTTCTTCGGTGAGAATCCAGTGACGCGCTTCAGCTCGTAGACCATCGCGTCCAGCGGGTTCGACACCACGACCACGAACGCGTCGGGGCAGTGCTTCTTCAAATTCTCGCCGACGTTGCGGATGATCTTCAGGTTGATGCCCAGCAAGTCGTCACGCGACATGCCCGGCTTGCGCGGCACGCCCGCCGTGATGATGACGACGTCGGCGCCGGCGCAGTCGGCCCAGTTCGAGGTGCCGGTGATGGCGGCGTCGTAGCCGAGCACGGCGCCGTTCTGCTCCAGGTCCAGCGCCTTTCCTTTGCAAACGCCTTCCTTCTCGGGGATGTCGAACAGCACGACGTCGCCGAGCTCGCGGCGCGCGCACAGCGCGGCCAGCTCGCCGCCGATGTTGCCGGCGCCAATCAGGGCAATCTTGTTCCTACGGGGCATCGCGGGACTCCTTTACAGACGGGTTACTACTACAGGTTTCCGATGATCGCGTCGCCAAAGGCGGAGCAGGCGACCTCTTTGGCGCCTTCCATCAGGCGCGCGAAATCGTAGGTGACGACCTTCTGCGAGATCGTCTTTTCCATGGCGCTGACGATGCGCGTGGCGGCGCCCGTCCACCCGAGGTGCTCGAGCAGCATGACGCCCGACAGGATGACCGAACCCGGGTTCACCTTGTCCTGGTTGGCGTACTTGGGGGCGGTGCCGTGGGTCGCCTCGAACACGGCGTGGCCGGTCATGTAGTTGATGTTGCCGCCGGGCGCGATGCCGATGCCGCCCACCTGCGCGGCGAGCGCGTCGGACAGGTAGTCGCCGTTCAGGTTCAGCGTCGCGATCACGTCGAACTCGTCGGGGCGGGTCAACACCTGCTGCAGCGTGATGTCGGCGATCGCGTCCTTGACCAGCACCTGGCCCGCGGGCGGTTTGCCGCCGCAGTCGTCCCAGCCGACCGCCTTGCCCGCGTAGTCGCGCTTGGTCAGCGCGTAGCCCCAGTCGCGGAAGGCGCCCTCGGTGAACTTCATGATGTTGCCCTTGTGCACCAGGGTGACGCTCTTGCGCTTGTGACGGATGGCGTAGTCCAGCGCGGCGCGGATCAAGCGCTCCGAGCCCTCGCGCGACACCGGTTTGATGCCGATGCCGGACGTGGCCGGGAAGCGGATCTTCTTGACGCCCATCTCGTTCTGCAGAAAGGCGATCATCTTCTTCGCTTCGGGCGATTCGGCGGCCCATTCGATGCCGGCGTAGATGTCCTCCGTGTTCTCGCGGAAGATCACCATGTCGACCTTCTCGGGCGTCTTCACCGGCGACGGCACGCCCTTGAAGTAGCGGACCGGGCGCAGGCAGACGTAGAGGTCCAGCATCTGGCGGATGGCGACGTTGAGCGAGCGGATGCCGCCGCCGATCGGCGTCGTCAGCGGGCCCTTGATGCCGACGAAGTAGGTCTTGAACGCCTCCAGCGTCTCGTCCGGCAGCCAGGTGTCGAACGCGGTCTTCGACTTTTCGCCGGCGTACACCTCGGCCCAGGCGATCTTCTTCTTGCCGCCGAATTCCTTGGCGACCGCGGCGTCGAGCACGCGCACGCTGGCGCGCCAGATGTCGGGGCCGGTGCCGTCGCCCTCGATGAACGGGATGACTGGATGATCGGGAACTTCGAGGCGGCCGTCGGCGTGAACGGTGATCGAATCTGCGCCGGCGGGGATGACCGGTTTCGGGCTCTGCGGTTTGGACATTTGGGCGGGCTGATTACCTCCGACGGGGGGCGATCAACGCAAGGGAAAAATTCGGGTTTTGGCTACGACGATTAACGAATGGGGGTGCCGGGCGGCACGTCGCGGTCAAGACCGGACAGAGCCAGCACCTCGTCGCCGCCCGCGGCCAGGATCATCCCCTGCGACAGGACGCCGCGAATCTTTCGGGGCGCCAGGTTTGCGAGGTAGATGACCGTCTTTCCGACCATCTGCTCCGGCGCGTAGGCCGGGGCGATCCCGGAGACGACGGTGCGTTGGTCGCCACCAACATCCAGCGTCAGCTTCAGCAGCTTGTCGGCCTTGGGGACGCGTTCGGCGGCCGTTACTTTTGCGGCGCGCAAGTCCAGCTTCTGGAAGTCGTCGAAAGCGATGTCGGCGGAGGCGGGCGCGGCTCCGTCGGTCTTCGCTGGCGCCGCGGCGGCTGCTGCATCGGCGGGCACCCACTTGGCAATCAGCGCCGCCTGGCGCTCGGGCTCGACGCGCGGGAAGACCGGCTTCGGCTCCGCCAGCGTCCCGCCCGGCCATCCCCACGCCGCCGGCCAGGTGCCCTCGTCCTGCGCGCGACCGAGCTGGCGGAGGATCTCGCGCGCGGCGACCGGCATCGCCGGCGCCACCATCAGCGCCGCCCAGCGGAGGGCCTCGCAGCAGCCGGCCAGGACGTCGGTCAGGCGATCGATCTTGCCCTCCTTGTGGAGGGCCCACGGTTTCTCCTCGTCGATCTTCTGGTTGTAGGCGCGCACCAGGCGCCAGGTCGCTTCCAGCGCGCCCGACGGGCTGAAGGCCTCCCACGCAGACTGGGCCTGGCCCAGCAGCCGCCCCGCCGTGTCGTTTTGCTGAGGCCGCGCGGGTAGGGCCGCGCCGACGAACTTGTGAACCATCGAGATCGTCCGGTTCAGCAGGTTGCCGAGGTCGTTGCCGAGGTCCGACTCGTAGCGCTGGAACAGCGCCTCGTACGTGAAGTCGCCGTCGGCGCCGAGGGTGTACTCGCGCAGCACGAAGTAGCGCAGCGGATCGACGCCCAGCTCGTCGGCGATGGCGTTCGGGTCGACCTTGGTCGCGGGCACCGACTTCGAGATCTTCTGGCCCCTGACGGTCAGGTATCCGTGGCAGAAGACCTGCCTGGGCGGCGGCAGCCCCGCGCTCATCAGCATCGCCGGCCAGTAGACGGCGTGGAAGCGGAGGATGTCCTTGGCGATCATGTGGTTCGCCGCGGCCCAGAAGGCGGCCTTGTCGTCGTTTCTCTGCTGGCGCGCGACCGCGTCCGGGCCGCCCAGCACGGTCAGGTAGTTCGTGAGGGCGTCGATCCAGACGAAGATCGTCTGGGTGGGATCGTCGGGGACGGGGATCGCCCAGCCGACCGATTTCTTCTGGCGTGAGACGGAGAGGTCGCGCAGGCCGGATTCGACGAACGCGCGCACCTCGTTGCGGCGCGATTCCGGCAGGACCGGCGACGGCGTCTGCGCGTACCACTCGAGCAGCCGCGGCGCGTACTTCGACAGGCGGAAGAAGTAGTTCTTCTCCTTGACGCGCTCGACCGGCGTCCGGTGAATCTTGCAGACCTTCTGCCCGTTCTCCGTGTCGACGTCGTCTTCGGTCTTCGCCGATTCGCAGCCGACGCAATACATGCCGTCGTACTCCGCCTCGTAGATGTCGCCGGCGGCGACGAGCCGCTTCCACATCTCCGCGACCGCAGCCTTGTGGCGCGGCTCGGTGGTGCGAATGAAGTCGTCGTTCGAGATGCCGACGCGCGCCCAGGTGGCCTTGAATTTCTCGGCGATCGCGTCGCAGTAGGCCTGCGGTTCGATCCCTTTCTCGCGCGCGATCCGTTCGATCTTCTGGCCGTGCTCGTCGAGGCCGGTCAGGAAGAAGACGTTCTGCTTGCCGTGGCGCGCGCGGTGGTAGCGCGCCAGCGCGTCGTCGACGACAGTCGAGTAGAACGTCCCGAGGTGCGGGACCGCATTGACGTAGTAGATCGGCGTGGTGATGTAGAAGCGGGACATCGAGGCTGGCGGATATTAGTCTGTCGCCGCCGCCTCTGCACGGCGTTAGCATCGGTTTCAGTGCATCGCTTGCTGGCTTCCGTGGCGTTGTTCGCGATTGTGCTCGGGGGGGCGCGCGTGGACGGCAAGCCGCGCGCCACGCGGCCACTGAGCAAGAAGGAATGCGATCGCATCTGTGTGCAGATCGTGGAGTGCGCCGGGATGCCGCACCAGAGCTCCACCGCCGTCGAGGCCCTGATCTGTTCCGACGATTGCGTATTCGAATCCAGGGACAAGGAGCGACGACCGGGATGGTTGTGCGCCGCTCGGGCCCAGGATTGCGACGCCTTGAAGGCCTGCAACGCCGGCGGAAAGAACGTAATGTGAAACAGGTTGGCGGAACCTGGGCCCGGCGATCTTGTCCACCTGGCATGGACATGCTCACGAGGGTGGCGGCCGTCGGGTTGGCGCTGGGCGCTTGCAGCCACCTGGTCGCGCCCGCGCCGCCGCCTGCGCATTCGGATGTCGCAGCGGCGCCTGCCAGCGCGGCGACGGCGACCGGCGGCGGCGCGGCATCGGCGATCGCCCGCCCCCATGGGGTCGTCGCGGAGGGCGAGTTGCACAGGGCGTTGCTGGAACGCCTCGCCGCTCCCTTCACGTCTCCCTGCGCCGAGCTCGACTTTCCGCGCGCCTACGGATCCGTCAAGCGGCACGAGGAGGCCAACCTCGGTCGCGGGCTCGCCCTGACGTTGCCGCGCGGCACCGTCGTCGCGCGGCGCGCCGGGTCCACCGAGGTCGCCGTCTATCTGTCGTACAAGCTGGATCCGAGCTCCGAGGTCGGGGACGCCGGCTATCGCGTCGTGCTGCGTGACGCGAACGGCAGGACGAAGGAAGGATCGCTCGGCTTCGCGATGCTCCGGCCCTACGTCGTCATCGCCCACGACGTGCTGCCGATCCTCGACGGCGACTTCCTGCAACTCGCCGTCGAGGTCCGCGAGCTGGACGACAAGAGCATCACCTTTCCGCCCGTCGCGATGCGGCCCAAACGCACCGCCCACAACAAGATGATTCGCTGCTCGCTGGCGGCGATCTTCCGAGACACCGACGGCGACGGCGTCACGGACGTCGAGGAGGCGCGCCTCGGCACCGACCCGGCCGATCCGGACACCGACGGCGACGGGCTGAGCGACGGCGCCGATCCCGCGCCGCTCGGGGCCGTCGCGCCGACCACCCCCGAGGATGCCGTGCGGCTGGCCGCATTCCAGCAGCTGGTCGACAAGGAGATGCACGATCAGCTGCTGGTGACGGTCGGCGCCGACCCGCGTCTGGCACTCGAAGGCGTCTCGTTCCGTCTCTTGCAGCTTCGGCCCGACGAGCTGCAGGCGTACGAGAAGAAATGGGGCAGTCGGGTGACGTTCTCCCTCAAGGTCAAGATGAAGGGGCCGGACGCCGCCGACGTCGACATCGACTTCGGCTGGCGCGGCGCGCAGTACGCCGCGACGCGCGACGGTCGATCGAACCGCTGGACCTTCAAGGAGACCGGCGGGTGGATCTCGGAAAATAGTCGCACGCCGCGCCTGCGGCGCGGAGCGCCTAGGCCGCGCGGCGCTCCTGGCGCTTGAGCGCGATCAGCAGCCGCTCGATCGCGAGCGTCGGGTTCACGTTCGCGAGCAGCGCCTCCTGCGCGTCGACGATCGCCGCGAGCGCGCGATTGAGACGTTCGACGCCCAGCGCCGCCAGCGCCTGCGCGTCCGTGGCGCCGCCGCCGTCACCGCGCAGCACCGCCAGCTCGGGCGCGCCCGCGGCCAGCGCGATCGCGTCGCGATACAGACGCGCGGTCAGATCCAGCAGTCGCCCGAGCTCCTCCTTGCCGGCCTTGCCGGCCCGGTCGCCGGTCTGGGCGGCCGCGAAGTCGAACGCCGCCGATGCGCGCGCGTCCGTCACCGCCGCGCGCAGCGCCGCCACCGTCTGCGCCGCGGCGCCGCCGTCCTCCTCGGCCGCCAGGGCGAGCAGCCGGGCCGCCGAACCGTCGGCGAGGGTGGCCGCGATCTCGGCGCGCGCATCGGTCAGACCGTGGCGCCGGGCCAGCTCCACCAGCTGGGCGACCGGCAGCGGCCGGAAGCGAACGTCCTGCGTGCGCGACCGGATCGTGGGCAGCAGGCGGTCGGGCGCGCTCGTGCAGAGCACCAGGTGGTTGCGCGCGAGCGGCTCCTCCAGCGTCTTGAGCAGGCAGTTGGCCGTGCTCGTATTCATCGCGTCCGCGTCGTCGACGACGATGATGCGCGCCGCCGCCTCGTGCGGGCGCGAGCGCGCCAGCGCCTGGATCGCCCGGGCGTCGTCGATGACGATCTGGCCGCCCGGCCCGGACGGACCGAAGGTCGGGACGTCCGGGTGGATTCCTGCCTCGATCCGCCGGCAGACGTCGCAGGCGCCGCAGCCGACGCCGGGCGCCGTCGTGCAGTTCAGCGCCATCGCGAGGCCAAGCGCGGCGCCGCGCTTGCCGACACCCGGCGGGCCGTCGAACAAGTAGGCGTGCGCCAGGTGGCCGCGCTCGATCGCACGCAGCAGGGCCGTTCGCGCCGTCTCCTGCCCGATGAGGTCCGCGAGCCGCATCGCCGGCATTCTACTCGGAACCCTGGGAGGGTTCCGAACCTCCCGCGAGGGGCTCGGCCAGGCGGAGCCCGGCCTCGCCCACGCGCCCTAACATCGACAGCGCCGCCGGGCGACGCTAACCTTGGCGCATGGGGATACTGGGCAGGCTCTCGTCGCTCATCAAGTCGAACGTCAACGACGTCATCGACTCCATGCAGGATCCTGCGAAGGAGATCGATCAGATGGTGCGCGACATGGAAGAGTCGGCGCGCCAGGCCCGGACCGAGGTCGCGCAGTGCTTCGGGGAAGAGAAGCGGCTGCAGAAGCGGGTCGCCGACCTGGAGGCCGAGGCGGGGCAATGGGAGAAGCGCGCCGAGACCGCGGTCCGCGCGGGCGACGACGCGCTGGCCAAGGAAGCGCTGCGCCGCAAGGCCGAGAAGGAGGCGGAGCGCGGGGAGACCCAGAAGTCCCTCCAGGAGCAGGGCGTCTACGCCGAGCAGCTGGCCCAGGCGCTGAAGGCTCTGGAGGCGCGCCTCAAGGACATCAAGCTGCGCCAGGGGACGCTTCGCGCCAAGGCGCGGGCCAACAAGAAAGGGACGCCGCTGTCGGCGAAGACGTCGGCTTTCGATGACTTCGACCGGATGGCCGGGCGGATCGACACGGTCGAGGCGGAAGCCGGGCTGGACGAGCAGCTGGGTGGCCGGTCGGCCGAGTCGGCGGCCGCCGAGCGAAAGCTGAACGAGCTCGCGGCCCAGAGCACGGTCGACGACGCCCTCGCCGAGCTGAAAAAGAAGCTTGGCGGCGGTGGCCCGTAGGCAGCGGCCAGCGGGGTCAGAACGGGCCTTGACGGCGCTGGGACATGCTAGTCTCAGCCGCGATGGCTGATCGTCCCAGGGCCACGGCGTCCGGCAGATCGCGGCCCGCGCCCGCGTCGCCGCCTCCGCGGGTGGCGGCTCCAGCGCCCCGTCATTCGACGGCGCGGGTCGCCACCACATCGGCAGGCGTGCGTCGCAGCGATCTGCCGGGCTGGTTCTGGGGTGCGCTCGGCTGCATGGCCGTGCTGGTCGTCGGCCTGACGATCGTCTTCTTCATGAGCCAGCCAGGCGGTCTCCTCGCGGCGCCGGCGAGCGGTCCGGCGGCGGCCGCGGTTGCGCCCGCAGCGCCCGTGGCGGCTGCGCCCGCGCCGGCGCGCGTCCAACCTGCGCGCGGTTCCGGGGCCATCCGGATCGAGCCGATGGCGGCGCCGCCTCCAGCGATCGACACAGCAGGCGCGGTCCCCGTGGCGCGCCCCAAGGCGCCGCCGCCGCGGGCGATCAAGGTCGCGCGCTCGCCTTCCCCGACGTCGAAACCGGCGGCCGCGAAATCCGCAGTCGCGGGGGAGCCCGCCGCGGCCGACACCGACAGTCAAGAAGAGGAGCTGCTCAAGCCGAAGCCGCGTGCTCCTGCCGCGGCGGCGGACGACAGCGACTCCGACGACGACAACAAGTAGCGGGTCGGTGCGCCGCTCAGGCGTCCGCGGGCGGTGACACCTTGACGCCTGCGGTACGTTCGAGGGCGGCGATGCGGCGAGCGGTCAGCAGCAGCAACGTCGCGAGCAGCGCCAGCAGCGCCAGCCCGGCGGCGAGCGCAGCCAGCAGCAACGGGCGCGTGCCGGGCGTGACGCGCAGCGGGCCGAGCGCCGCCAGCGGCGCGGCGGCGGCAGCGCCCGGATCGGCGGCGGCGGTCATGACGACGGACACCGCCGCCGGGTCCAGCCCCGCGACGCTGCCCGCCACCAGTTTCTGCACGTCGACGTCGCGGAACGGGGCGCTCCCCGGGCGCGCCTTGAGCAGCACGGCGGCGCGGGCCGGGTTGCGCGGCTTCGCGTCGGCAGCGAGCGGGTCGCTCTCCTCGAGCACAAGATGAACGCGCGCGCTGACGACGCCGTCGGCGCTCTCGAGCGTCCGTTCGATCTCGCCCGCGAGCGCGTCGACGTAGCGGGCGCGTTCCTCGGACGGCGTCGGAATCAGACTGGGCTGGCCGTAGGTCTCGGCGAAGCCGCGGCGTCGATCGTGCGGCAGTCCCAGCGCGCGCAGCAGGTCGAGGGCGCGCGTTCCGTCGGCGTGCGCGACGCGCAGCGTGTAGGTCGCGCCGCCGGCCGCGGCCGCCGCGCCCTCGTCGGGGACCTTCTCGGCGCCGATGCCCGCCCGCTCGAGCGCCGCGGTCGCCTCGTTGGCCGAACGCTCGTCCACGCCGTGCAGGATGTTCGTCGAACAGGCCGCGGCCGTCATCGCCGCGACGAACACCAGCGTCAGCCCGCCCGTTCCCCGCATCATGCGCCGGTCATAACACAGGTCAGCGGATCGGGATCCCGATCGCGCGCAAAACGGCCCGCTCGACTTCCCTCATCCTGGCCGGCCTTATGGGCATGCCGAGCGGCACCGCATCGACCTGATAGTTCTTCAGCGTCGTGATCTGTTCGCACTTCAGGACGAAGTCCTGCGGAAGGCCGCCTTCTCCGCGCCTCAAGCGGACATGCGTCGGTGCCTCGCGCATCGTCGTCGAACAGGGGATCACGAGTACGTCATTTGCGCGCTCATTCCGGGCATCGACGGAGACGACCAGCGCCGGTCGCCGCTTCTCGAGTTGAGCCCAATAGACGTGACCTCGTCGGTGCATGTCAGCGCCTCCGCGAACGCCGGCGGCGGCGGGGGGTCGGCTCGTCGATCGTCAGCTCGCTCGCGGCCCGCGATGCGAATTCAGCCCACTCGGCGTCCTCGCGTTTCTCCGCCGGAGTCAACGAGTCGTAGTACGCAGCCGTCTCTTCTTCGAGCCGCTGCAACTCGGCCTGGCGGGCGGCGCCGCGCAGCCATTGCTCCATCACCGCGCTGCGGGTCGTCTTCTCGCGCTTGGCCCGGCGATCGACGGCCTCCAGCACGTCGGCATCCAGGCTGATGCTGACCTTCGTCTTCATACTTTCTATCCTACCCATCGTCCTACCCCGATGCCAGGCGCCGGCCCTTCACACCTGCGTCCCCAGGGTCTGTTTGACCGCGCCAACCAGCTTGTCGGTCGCGCGCGACACGACCTCGACCGCCTGCGAATAGCGGAACACGGTGGTCTGCAGTGCCAGCAGCTCCGAGGGGGAGAACGTCTTGCCGCGGGCGGCCGCGGCCAGCAAGGTGTCGACCTGGCGCTCGCTGCCGAGCGTCCGCTCCAGCAGGGCGCGGACGGGGCCGGGCGACAACCCGCGCGCGTCGGCCGCGGGCTTGGCCTTCGGCTCCCGCGCCGGTCGGGGCGGGGGAGGGGCCGGCGGTGCGGACGTCGACACCACCCGATCGCCGAGGACCGCGGTGAACGTGCGCGTTCGCCCCGCGTCGCGGGGTCGGCTGGGGGAGGGAGGCGGCGAGGCCGGGGGCCCCGACGTCGCGGGACGAACGCGCATGTCCCGTCATCGGCGCGCCCCGGCCGCGGTTGCGCCCGCGCGTGCACTTTTTTCGGCTAATCGATGGCGTCGTCGAGCGCCTGGCGGAGGCGGTCCACGGCCCGCGCGTGAATCCGGCAGGCCCACGACTTCGACAGGCCGAGCTGCGCGCCCGCCTCTTCCAGGTTCTTGTCGCCGAAGTAGTAAAGCTCCATCAGCTGGCGCTCCTTGTCCGGCAGCGTGCCGAGCGCCTCGCGCACCCGCCGTGACAGTCGGACCGTGTCGACGGCGGCGTCGGGCGCGGGCAGGCTCTCGTCTGCGACACGCGAGGCCGCCTCGATCGACGTGATGTGGATGGTGGCGATGCCCGACAACGCCTGGGCGACGCCGGCCAGGATCTCGCCCGCGTCGGGCGTCGGGGTAGCGGCGGTCGGGTTCTGCGCCCGCGCCGCGCCCTCCTGGTCGGCCTGGCTCTGCAAGTACTGGTTGGCGCGTTCCTCGGCGCGGTAGCGCGCGTAGTCGGCGCGCGAATACCAGCCCATCGTCCGGATGCCGTCGTACATCGCGCCGCGAATCCGGTAATAGGCGAAGGTGGTGAACGTGACGCCCGCGCGTCCGTCGAACCGTTCGGCCGCCTCGACCAGCCCCTTGCGGCCGTAGCCGACCAGGTCGTCGACCTCCATCGCGGCGCCCAGCGTGCGCTTGACCTTGCGGGCGATCGCCTCGACCAGGCCGAGGTGCTTCTTGACGAGATCGTCCTTGTCCGACGCCGCCACGACGCGACTAGACCAAGAGTTGCGTGATCTCGTCAAGTCTGCGAAGACAGGCTTCTTGATGAAGGAATACGTGACGGCCTGCGCGGCGCACGAGAACGCCGCGCGCACGCGCCGGCTGCTGGATCGGATCGTCGTCGACCGGGAGACGCACGCGCGCTTCGTCAACACGCTGGCGCGCCTCGAATACGTCGGCGTGCGAAAGATCCTGAAGAGCCGCCGCTCCGAACGCATCGGTCTGGACGGTCTGCAGCACATCCTCGACGAGACGGTGCACGCCCTGCGCCTCAAGAAGGCGGCGGTGGCGCTGGCGGGCAGCGGGGACGGCGTCTTCACGTTCTCCGATGGCGCCACGCTGGCGGGCAACGCGGGCGAGAGCTACTTGCAGGCGCTCGATCACCGCGCCGAGGAGGCGCTGCTGGACCTGCCGGTCGGCGAGCGCGGCGAGGCGAATTATCACCTGACCAGCGCGGCGGTCGAGGTGCGGGCACAGGTCTTCTATCCGACCTACGACCGTTGCTTGAAGGAGAACGGCGTCGGCTTTTCGGTCGCGGCCATCACCAAGGACGAGGACCGCCACCTCGACGAGATGGCGGCCGGTCTCGAGCGGACGCTGCCCGACTGGCGCCGGCGGCTGGAGGCCGTGCTGGCCGCCGAGGAGGCGCTCTTCGGGCGTTTCTTGGGGGCGGTCGAGGCCGCGCTCGCCGCGTCGACTTCTCATGGCGCAGTTTCGAACGCTTAGCGCCGGCGACGTCCGCGAGATCCTCGAAGCGTTCGGGATCCGCGGGTATCGCGCGCACCAGCCGATCGCCGTCGGCACCATCAACACGAACGCTCGCGTGGAAGCGGCGGGAGGCCCGCTGTTTCTGCGCATCAACGAGGGCAAGTCCGCAGACGAAGTCGACCGGGAGGCGAACATCGTCCAATACGCCTACCTGCACGGCGTCTCGACGCCGGCGCCGCTTCTGACGTCCGACGGATCGATGCCCTTTCTCGACTGGCGGGGCGAGTGGGTGTCGTTGTTTCCCTGGGTCGAGGGACGGACACTGGCGCGCGCCGAGGTGACGCCCGTGCACGCCGCCGCGGTCGGCGAGGCGCTGGCCGGCCTGCACCTGGCAATGGACGGCTATTTCGACCGGCGCCTCGGCCGCTACGAGCCCGACGAGATCCAGACGCGCCTGGACCGCGTCACCGCTCTGGCGCGTCCCGAGCTGGCCGGAGCGGTCGCACTCCTGGCGCCCGAGCTGGCCCGGCTGCGCGCCGAGCGGATCGCCGACTTGCCGATGGGGATCATCCACGGCGATCTGTTCATCGACAACGTGATGTTCGACGCCGCCGGCGCGCTGACCGCGCTGATCGATTTCGAGCAGGCGTCGTGGGGCCGCCTGGCCTACGACCTGGCGGTGACGACGCTGGCCTTCGGCTACGGCCGCGACGACTTCCGTCCCGAGATCGTGCGCGCGCTGATCGACGCCTACGCGGCCGCGCGCCCGATCACCGACGCCGAGCGCGCCGGGTTCGGCGCCGAGCTGCGCTTCGTCGCCTGCCGCTTCGCGGTCACGCGCATCACCGACGTGCACCTCAAGCGCGAGGCGGGCGCGGCGCCCGGCAAGAA
>Ga0209465_10001005_pt1 | contig 12789 bp, 21 predicted proteins | sample PanSoiPlot1MoBio_FD_188321 | JGI IMG/M metagenome (GOLD analysis project Ga0209465, IMG submission 188321) | Tropical forest soil microbial communities from Panama analyzed to predict greenhouse gas emissions - Panama Soil Plot 1 MoBio (SPAdes)... | ecosystem: Environmental > Terrestrial > Soil...
GTCGAACTGGAGTTCCAGACAAAGCTGCTCGGACATGAGCACTGGGAGTTGTACGATACGGGTTCCGTTCCCGAAACGGGATTGCGCTGCAAACACTGCGGCAAGGAGGAGGTCTTTTCCGACCGCGATGTGGCGATTGCCGCGTTGAACGGCGCGATTCTCTGCTCCAACTGCGAGGGCGAACCCGACGACACCTATGCCGATCCCAACACCCTCATTTCCCGCAAGACCGAGCGGGGCGCAATGCTCTACGGCTATGCGCTCTCGTATTACGGCGAGAACCTGCTCGAACTCGTCACCCATTCCGCCGTCGGCACCGTCACCGCTGCCCTCCTCACGCACGACGATGCCATCGCTCTCCGCGACGCACTCACGCGCTGGATCGACAGCAATCGCCTGGTGAGCGATACTGACCACGCGGGCGAGTAGTACCCACCTGCCGCCCGTCACCCCAAGCCCCGGCGCGTCTTCCTTGCGGACGCGCCTTTTTGTTGCCTGTACAACAGTCCATTGACAATCATGCGTCGGCGTCGTATCATGATAATGTGCGGGACGTTCCGCATGAAGAGCGCGATGCGCGCAAAGGAGTCACAGTCATGTCAGTGCAAGCGACAACGTTCCCGACGATCCCGACGAGCGAACCCAGGTATTACGAGTTCGCGGAGCGGTACATGCTCCAGTACGTGCTGGACAACACGAAGCCCGCTGCGATTGACGAACCGCAGATCACCCCGGAACTGTCTGATGAGGAAGCGAACGAAATCGTCAAGCGTCTGCACGGGTTCGTCAACATCTTCGCGCAAGTCCTCGACCACCTGCCCCGCTTCACCGCTTCGACGCGGACGTGGGAGTTCGACGAGTCGAATCACTCCGTCCGTGACTGCATCCTCCTGATCGAAGAGGTCACATCCGACGCGCTTGAGGAGATTACCGCGCTGAAAGCGATCCTCAACGAGCGCGGAGTGATGGAGTTCTCCGAGCGCGACGACAGATAAGCACATCCCCGGCACATGCGCATCCCGCGTGGGATGCGCTCTTTTGTTGCTCGTGCAACAGTCCATTGACATTTGTGCGACGGTGACGTATCATAGGATTGTGCGCGGACGTTCCGCGCGACGAGTGACGCGCGAAAGGAGCGCAAGCGATGGGTTATGACATGTACCTCAAACGTGATTGTGGCAACGAGGCGGACAACTACTTCCGCGCCAACATCGCAGGAATGCATCGGTTTCTGGTCCCGGCGATGCGGCGGGCGGGCATGATTATCGAGTGTGACTACGAAGGTGATTGGCCCCCGGTTCCCGAAGAGAAGCGCGACGATCCGACCTATGACCACGACGCGTCTGAGGTCTATCTGGCGTTCGTGGGTCAACAGGTCGAGGCGCGGGGCATCCCGTTGTTCAAGTTCTCCTCCAACGACGGGTGGTGGGTGCGCGCGGACGAGTGCGAAACGGCAATCGCGATCTACAAGGAGAACGGTGAACCGCGCCCCGGCGAGTACAACGACTTCTGGGACGACTGGATCGCCTTCATCAACCTCGCATCCATCTTCGATGGGTTCCGGGTCTGGTAGGTGAAACGGTGATTTCTGATCCGAAGCGCGCTTTCATTGATCGCGCGAAAACGGCGTATGAGGGGCGGATGTTGAATCCGCCCCGCCTCCTCGCCCTGACGATGGCAATCTCGATGGATCGCTACGACGTGATCGTTCACGCGGTCGGAGCCGAAGGGTTGCTGGTCGAGGTTCCGGGCCGGGGCATTTATCTCTTCCGCTACGAGCAGGTGAACTTCTTCGATCCGGAGGCAAAGCAATGATGATCTTCAGGCGCGAAGGAACGGAGTGGAAGCCGTCGGGCGTGCCGCTCTGGAACATGCCTTCCGCGTATCACTATCTCGCGAAGGAGAAGTCCGTAGCGAATCCCGACGTGGTCTTCTGTGTGGTCGTCGTGGACGACAAGGGCGCGACTCCCGACCTGTCTCGCGATACGTTCTATCGCAACGGGCGCGAGGTGAAGGGTCGCGTCAGGCAGCAAGCAAATGAATCCGCCTGAAGTCCTGATCGCCGTGGTCGGCGGTTTGGGCGTTCTCTACTGGCTCAATGGTCGGAATCATCGTGACGGTGTGCCTGAATCAGGCACGTCTGCGGTGCGTCAGTACATCGGTGAGGAAGCGATGCAGCGTGGTGTCGCGATGTTCGCGAACGCGGGCTGGGAAGTCGTGTCCGTCGCACCGATGCTCATCAATCGTGGGGCGATGAAACTGCTGATCGGCTTTCTTGCCCGTCAGCGCACCGCCTACGTCGTGACTTTCCGGAGGACCGTATGAAATGGACCGAGAGCGCGGAAGCGTTCTTCTACAACGTCATCGGTGACAAGCACAAATCACCGTACAACCTCTGCTTCGACATCGCGCGTGCCGCGTGTGAGCGCGAGTGTCTTCGGCGCGTGATGCAACAATGGCCCTATACGGGTCAGGTCGAGGTCAGGGATGTCGTGTCCGTGGTCGCGTGGACGGGCAAAATCATGTCGCCGGAAGAGGTGGCATCGTGGTCGGGAGAGATCGTGCCATGAAGCAGAAACGCTATGAGCGCGAACGCGACATTCACCTGTTTGACGCCGCGATGCTCGACCTCTATCCACGCACCCTTCAGGCGTCGAAAGAAGCAGGAAGCAGGTTGAGCGCGACACGATTCCTGCAAGGGTGCTATCACAACGGTGGCTACAAATACGCCCGCATCAGACTCGCCAGCAATCAGAATATGGGTTGGCTGGAAACACTGCAAAATCTCGGTCTGGTGCATCTCTCTCTGGAAGCCTTAGTGCTGGACGAGCGGTTCAGCCATCTGTTCTCGACCTGGGAACTCAAAATCGCGCGTGAGCGCATCGGAGATGACCATGTTTGAAGTTCAGGAAGACACCACCCCGCGCCGCAAGGCGAAGTTCACCGGAAAGAACCGCTTCACGGCGCAGTTCCACGAATATTACAAGCAGTTCGAAGTGAAGATTGAACTCGACACCTCGGACGACATCGATGAACCCGCCCGGATCACGAAGACCTATTGGCGCAGTCTGAACCAGACGCATTGGGTCGAGGAGTATTCCGGCAAGGTCGCGACCGAAACCCGGAACGTGCATCTCTGGCACTTCCTCAACAAAATGGTTGAGAATCTCAACCCTCCCGCCGTCGCGATTGACGCGATCCGGGCGCAAGTGAAGAAGGCGAGGTGAGGCGTGAGCTGGATTTATAAGCAGACCGAGCGGCAGTTGTGGACGGTCGGGACGCTCGATGCGTCGGGTAAGTTCGAACCGGAATCCGATCACGATTCGCCCACGAAAGCGGCGGAACGCGTTCGCTACCTCAACGGCGGCGCGATCCAGAATGACCCGCAGATTCGCACCTCGCACGCGATCAGGGCGGGCATGATGTGGGTTGAGGACTACAAGTCACCGCCCAATGGCAGGGTCGTGATCCATGCCGACGAACGCTTCATCCATATCGTGGCGTGGGAAATCCGCGGTTCGCTCGAAATCGTCGGCCTGTTCGTCCGCACGGTCGGCATCGACACGCTCCCCGGTTTCACACACTGGTGCGACAGCGAAACGGCGGCGGCGGTACAGGCGTTTCTGATCGATAACGACCTGTGGGAACCGGAGCAGTGGGGCGAATGGTATCGCCGCGAACGCTTCGGCAAGACCTACCTGCAACGCCGACACGGAATGCGCTAGCCCTGCATTTGACACGTACGCGCGCGAGGCTGGTTGTGCCTCGCGCGTTTTTCATTGACCGAAAGACCTTTCCAGTGGCAAGTTGACAATCGTCCGTCGGTGTCGTAAGATTAGATCGTTGGATGAATCGCGTCCAGCAAGCGATATTCGGAGGTTTGTCATCATGGTAGCAACGGTCAAGGGTCTGACGGAGAAGCAGCAGAAGGTGCTGATCGTGTTCAATCCGGACTCGGTGTTCACGAAGGGCGATCTGACGCAGATCACCGGACTGAACGGGAATCAGTTGAGTTCGATTCTGCCGTCCATCGTCAAGCAGGGATTGCTGGAGGAGTTCACGGTCGAGGATGATCCGACCCGCAACTTCCACTATCGCCTTCCGCGTGTGGAGGAACCGGAGTTCGTGGATGTGGAGCAGGACGAACTGCCCGCCGACACGACACCAGAGGATGCAGCGGAGATGCCGCTCGATCTGCCGACGACGGGGGAGATGGGCGCGCTGATTCGTCCCGATCTCGGTTCGGTGTCCGGTTACAAGAACCTCGTGCCGATTCAGGATATCGTCGCCATCCTGCGGGAAGCGATGGAATCCGACCATCCGCAGAAGGTGGACCCGACCTCTCTCGCGATCAAGATGGCGCGGGAGAAGTTCGGTTCGGACAAGTTCGGACCCAACGAGTTGTACGACCTCGTGACCGACGCGATGGGGATTCGCGCCCGCGAGAAGATGGGTAAACCACATTCCGGCGATCCGATTGATCGGGCGATGCGTGAGGAACTGGAAACGTGGCGGGAACTGAGCAAGGACGGCGATCTGCGCATCCTCGCTCCGGACTACATCACGGCGAACATCGAGGCGCGCGAACCGTTCAACTATCTGGAGCGCGGCGACATCTACAAGATGGTGACGGAGTTCCTGAGTGTGGAAGACCCGGAACTCTTCCCGATGCCCAAGCCAAAGGCGTCGGACGGTGTGAGCGGTATCAAAGCCGCTCTCGCGCAGTCCGATCAGGCGAAGGCGGACAAGGCGAACAACAAGCCGAAGCCCGGCGAATCGAAGCCCAGTGTGCCGAAGACGAACTTCTCGTCGGACAACGCCGGGGTGTACTACATCCGCCACGGAGAGCATAAGGGCGTCATCAAGTTCAGCGCCTATTGGGAGGCCAACAAGAAGTACGTGCGGATGGCGATCACGACCGAGAATATGACCTACCACCCGCAGATTTTCGCGGCGACGGAGAAGGCGGTGATCGAGAAGATGACCAGGCACTTCCCCAACGCCGTCTACAACGGCGTGATTCTGGAGAGCAATACGCCGTAGTCAGATCAGAGAAACGCCCCCGGTGCAGAGATGCCGGGGGCGTTTTTTTCGGCTGTGTGGACATTCCCCGGTCGACCATTCGGTGGCGTTGATAATCAGACCATCGATCACAGCCGAGAGGTCCAGTGTATCAGAGAATCGCGCGCGTCCGTATGATTTATCCTCCGCGTGTGCCAAATCGCGGTAGAATCGATTGTGACGCGTTGTGGACGCAACCGATGCGATTCTCCGGAATCACATTCCACGCGCGTCAATCCCACACCAGTACCAACTGATTTCTTGCCCACGCGTATTTGCCGCCGCCTTTCGCCCATTCGCGGCACGTTCTGCGATAGGTCATCGCTTGCGACTGAAGATTGGTGGCCTTCTGGATCGCGCGGTGTACCTGCTGCAACTCGTAGTGTCCGGGTTTCATCGACGCGAAGAAACGGTTCAGGCCACTGACCGTATGTTCGCGCGGTTCGACCGTCAGCCATTCCGCTCCTGCCTCGGCAAGAATGTCCGCGTATTTGCGCGCGTACGCGTACAGTCCGAATCGCTTCGCCGCGAAATGCCGCAACTGCCCCGACCATTCCTCATAGACGGCGGGCCAATGAGTCAGCATGTGATGGAGCATCGCGATCTGCTCTTTTTCACTGCTGAATAAATACGGATAATCGGCTGGCACCAGTTCCGGAAACGTCACGCCGCGCGGGGCCAGCGGCAACTGACCGAGGGCGATGGAATCGACCATCGCGATGCAATAGGTTTCGTGCGTGCTGTTGCTGACGTTGATTGCTGGCACGGCGATGTTCTGGATGTACTTCGCCCTGACCGGATCGCCCACCAGCTTATCGACCGGAAAGAACTTGATGTTCTGACCGTGTTGCTGCGTCGCCCAGACCTCGACGGTATCGCCCATCTTCCGCACCGCTTCAATCGCTGCCGCCGTCTTCAGGGGTTGTTTGTACGATTCCTGCCGATGGTTGTAGACGATCAGCGGTTTATCGTGTGGGCGGATTGGCACCTCAGTTTCGTTCGTCAGCAAGCCAAAGGGCAGGGTCGTCTTCGTTGGTTCGACCTTCTTCAGCCACGTCGGGCCGACGAACTGCGCCGCCGTCTGCTTCAGCATCGTCGCGCAGTGTTCGCTGTTAAACACGTTCCTGTCCGCGACATATGCCCCGCCTAACTGTAACCAGAGGCGATTGAACATGCCGTCCATCGGATATGGCAAGGAGTCATGAATCACGTAGTGATGCTGCGCGACGATGTTCGGTCGCGCGGATCGGTTGAACGATTGCTTGTAACCCCCGGAGATAAATGCCCCCATTTCGGTCTGATGCAGCCAGTAGATGCCCGGAGCGACGTTGTAGTCGAGATTGCGGAAGCGGATCGGATCGAAACCTAACGCCCCCGTCCTGACCGATGTGTCGTAGGGCCACGGATAGCGGACGATCCGGTCGGTGAAGAACGAGTCGCCGTGCCACTTCCACGGATCGTTGCCGTAACTCGATTCGGGCCACAAGACGATGAAGAGCCAGTGCGGTTTCAGGCGCGACAACTCCGGCAACACGATGCGCAAATAGGCGTAGTTGCTGTCCCAGTTCATGCCGTCCGATTGGCTCCAGAATGGCGCGACGACGACGATTTCCGGCAGTCCTTCGGGTTTTTCAGACGAGCGCACGGACACTCGTCACCTCCGGGGTGTAACCCATCTCACGCAGTTGGGCGACGAGTTCATCCCGTTGATCGGGGTCATCGATGGTGACGGTAACATGCCATGACATGTCGCTCGATTCGCCGCCACCGGACGGGTCAACGAGCGCATCGAAATCGGGAATCCCGTCGAGCGCACGCAGTTCAGCAAGCAGCGTGTCCAACTCGTCCTCGCTACTGCCGAGAGAGGCCAGATCGAAACCCTGATCGCGCTGTTCGCTGAGTAACTTCGCGAGAGCGGCCCGATCATCTTCCGCTCCACCCATGTTGTCGGCAATCAGATAGCCAGCAACCTGCTCCGGTGACCAGTCGGCGGGAATGATGTCAGCGCGTAGTTCGGTCAGTTCCTCTTCGATGGCGGCCTTCATCACCCCATGACCCGCGACCATCAGATATTTCCCCGGTGCGCCTTCCTGCACCACGACCGAGCGTACTTGTCCGAAACGGGCCAGAGACGCCTGAAGCCGTTCCACCTGTTCGTCGGGATGGCGGCGATAGTTTTCGGGGTGTTCGCTGATCGCGCTGATCGCAATCGAGGCATTCCGGATTTCACCCACAAGATTCTCCTCCCCGGTGCGTTGACAATCCTACGTCGGTGTCGTATCCTAAGATGTACGGGACGAATCGCGTGCCGTAAGTGACGATTGGGAGGTTAGCACAAATGGAGGGCAAACTGGAGAGGGAGCGGGCGATCATCGAGGGCTGGCTGCACTACATCGGCAGGGAGCTTGCGGTAGGATCGCCCAACGTTGGGGAACCGCCTCTTGTCGAGGTCAGGCGCGAGGGGCATGACACCTTGCTGGTACAGACGAGTCAGGGCTGGGCGCGGATCGCGCTCATTTCGTGTGGCGACGCCACATACGCGAACTCGATGCCGATTTATCCGGCACGAGTCAATGTTTTGCCTGTAGGAGGCAAGTAGTGTCACTCGACCCCGAAGATGTGAAGCGCGCGATCCACATCGCGCACCGAACGCTGCAAGCACAGATGCAGTTCGAGAAGAAGAAGCAAGAGATGCCGTACGACAACACCGAAATGACCTACACGCTGGGCGCGCTGCATCAACTGCGCGTTGTTGATCGCGACAATCCCGATTGGAGCGACGAGCGCAAGTATCACCTGAACATGATGGCGCGAACCATCGCGCGATTGGAGGGCTGTGAAGAGGTCAACGGTATGCACGTTGATCTGGCGGCAGAAGTCGCGGATGGCATGGACCTGCATTATTGCCCCGATTGTCACGCACTCGCCATCGCCCCTCCACTGATGGGTTCATTGATCTGTCCGGGCGCACATACGACCGATCCGATGCTGCGGATCGCTTTTCCGGAGGAGAGCAATGACTGAAGAACTGGTACGCGTCTGGTGGGTCATGTACGAAACGACGAGTCGAACGGCGCATTACACGGCAGGGCAGTTGACCGAGGAAAAAGCGAACGCTGATCGGGACGAACTGCTCACGCGTGCAGAAGTGCAGACCGCCGTCGTCAACTTCGCGGACATTCCGCGCTCCGTGCTGGAGATTGAGGGCGTCGTCACACCGTAACCGAATCGAAAGGCGCGGGAGCGATTCTCGCGCCTTTTTTCAAGCCGTGCCGCACCGTGCCATCCGACACCCCACAACAACCAGCCTTATCGCGCGACACCTGACCATGCATTAGGCAACCGCACAAAACCCCGGCGAACCTCAGATTGCCCAACTGCGGCCAGTACCGAACAGCGCCATACCGAGCCTTTACATGCCGGAACTCGACGAGCCTTGCCCGACCATGCGCGGTCAGCGGAGTTATCTATCCTCTGTCCGCAGTTCTCAGAATATCAAACCACAGACGCAATGTCAACACACCAACAACATTCAACGGATCAGTCTCTTGACAATCATACGTCGGCGTCGTATCCTGTAAACATGCGGATTGCGGAATCGCCGCAACCGCACGCGAGAATCGCGCGAGAGCGCAAAGGAGCAAGGCAATGTCGCATGAGTTACTTTTTGATGTGGACACTGGAGATGCCTCCATTGTCTACGTCGGGGATGTGCCGTGGCACGGCTACGGCTTTCAGGTCACGGAAATCAGTGCGGTCGAGGCGATGCAAAAGATTGGCAGCGACTTCCGGATCGAGAAAGTCCAGAACGTGTGCCTCAACCCGTTCAATGACGATATCACCGTGGTCGAAGCCTACACGCTCTGGCGTCCTCCGCTTCCGAAGTACGGACTCGATGCCGAAGTGATCGGGCAGGTTGGCGCGGATTATGTGCCGATCAACACCGACGAGATTGCGGCAGGACTGGACGCGAAGAACGGCGACGAACCGCCCGTCACGAAACTCTGGCCCGTTGTCAGTCACGGCGTTGTATCCGCTGGGACGAGGGTCTTCTTCAGTCTCGCGGGCGGGGAGTTCGAAATCAACGGCAATCCGGTCGTGCTGTTCGTCAATCTGCGCGATAACAAGATGGGCACCGGAGCGTTTGACATCTCGGTCGGCGGCATCCGGATGATTTGCAGAAACACCTTCGACGCGGCAGGGTCGTCGAACCTCATCTCCGCGAACATTCGCCATACGGGGAACGCCGCGACGGAAGTCAACGAGCGGCTGAAACTGATCGCGCAGGCGCAGAAGGCGATGAACAAGACTGAGGAAGTCTGCAAGGAGATGGCAGAAACGCAGTTGACCGACGAGGACGTGGCGACATTGCTGGAGAAGACCTACCCGATGAAGCGTCCGACCCCGAAGTTCCGACTGGCGAAGGAACTGGAGGATGACCCGAAGGGAGCGGAAATCTTCCGGCGGATTCACGGCATCGAGTTGGCGTCGTTCCTCAAGTCGCAGGAAAGCGGCGAAGACCTGACGATGACCTACCGCGCGGGCGTGGTCGATGAGATGAACGCCTACAACTCGCAGGATAAGAACGAAGCGCACGGCAGTGCGTGGGCGTATTTCAACGCGGTGACGAGCTATGTTGACCACGTTCAGGTGATCCGTGGTTCGGACGAGTCACGCGCTCTGTACAAGGGCTTCGGCAAGGGAGCCGATGCCAAGATTCGTGCGTACAGCGCGTGCGCTGCGCTGGCCGAAAAGAACTAGGATCGAATCGGGGGCGGATGTGCCGCCCCCACACCAGAAATGGAGCAATGCAATGGCAACGAATGGCAAATCCCGCAAGCAGATGAGTTACGAACTGACACCGATGGCGAGTAAGCAACTGGCGATCCTCGTCAAGCGGCACCGCATGAACGCGGAGCAGATTGATGCGCTGCTGACCGAGGCGGGTGAATACGCGATTGACTCGCACCAGCAGGGCCTTGCAGCGATGGAGCAGGTTGCCGATAAGATCGGCACCGACGTGATGGAGCAGATGCGCAACGCCACCGTCGCGGACGTGACTCCGGGCGATCTGCGACTGATCTATGCGAAGCAGCATCCGAAGAACTCGACCAAGAATCGCAGGGCGTACTGATGGACGAAGCGAAGTTACAGACCATCGAGCTTGACTGCCCTCCCGGTTTTCCACGTCCCGGCGATCTGATTGCCGAGGTGATCGCGGGAACCACGTTGCCGAAACGCGACGATTGCAGTCGTGTCTTCGGCAACTGGCTCTGGGACTATTCCGATATCCCGGCAGAAGAGTGGAAAGCGGCGCAGCCGATCCTCCAGCGGCACATTGAAGACCTGTACAGAAGGGGCTGGATCAGATACGGTTCGTGGTGACAGAGCGGCGAAGAAGGCGGGGGGCATGTCCTTCCGCCTTTTTCGTGGCCTCAGTTGCATGGTGCGTCATCGACGTGGTATACTTGATGGTTGGGATTTTCGTGAAAGGGGCAATCATGACGCGACGAAAGGGTCATCCGATTCCACCGACAGAAGGCAAACACTGGGGTGCGACGATAGCAGCGAAACGCGTCAGCGTCGGCATGACGCAACACCTGTTTGCCGAGTTACTGAACGTGAACGTGCGCACGCTCCAGGCGTGGGAGAGCGGCAGACGGACACCGCCATACGCCAACATCATCGAACGGGAAGTGGACAGGATCGTGCGCACCGCACCGCCCTACATTCCTCCGCCCCCGGCAGAACCACGCAAACCGCGTGAACCGCGTGAACCGAAGGAACCCGTAGTGCCGACGATGCGCGATCCAAACGACCGACGGCGCAGAATACCGCTCCCGGCAACGTAATCACTGAGCGAGGCAAATGTTGTGCCATACGCGTGGATGGATGATTTATCCTCCGCGCGTTTTTCGCGCGATACGGACGCGTACAACGCGCACAGAATCCGTGGTTGCGTCTAGGAACGCGTGAGAGACACGGCCTCGCGCGTTCCGTTTTTCAACGTAGGAATGCACAGGAACGCAGTTGCCATCGCGTACGCGCGATCCTACGACGTTGTGAGACAAAGCACGAAAATGGCGCTCTTGACATCCGCGCAATAGTTTGTTACGATAATACTAACGAATACGACCGTGGAACCCAACTCGGCGTAATCGTGCGCGGTACGTTTGTTTGAGGCACGTCTAGGAGGAGTCGGGCGAGGCAATGTCGGGCATCGAGCAGATTCAAGCAGCCAGTTGGAGCGGACTTAGTGGATGCTGCACCGAAGATTCTCAGGAAATGCCACGATCCAGCAGTGGAGCGCACCAGCCTTTCTCAGGCAGCGGAAGAGCAGAGGGCCGCGCTGGGCCACTAGCGATCCGGGCCGCCGGGCTTTGGCGTGGCAGAATGTTCAAGTGCTAAAACCCCACAGGCCAGCTTTTGCGTTTCGGCTCGGTGGCAACTCGGCGGGTTTCGGGCCGGAACTCAGTCGGCTCGGCCCTGCATTTTCGCCTTCCACGCCGCAACCGCCGCTTCTGCCGTGGCAAAGCCCGGAAGCGTGTCCTCGGCGGCATCAGCTTCGGCTAACGCGATATTGATCGCGGTGTAGTCGTTATTCGGATCGACGGACATCGGTGCGCTCCAATGGCCCGATTCACCGCCGATGAACAGGCGTAATGTGCCGATTCCTTTGACATAATACGCACTGATATCCATCAGAATGCGCTGCGTTTCGGGTGCGCCCGCCATCGTGAGTTGCGCTTTATCCCCGATCCGGAACCGCTCAACGGATTTCTGGAACAACAACTTGACTTCGGGTTCTTTCACCACCACGATCCGCTCCGTTCGCTTCCTGCGTCGCGTTACGCTCACGCCGAATGTCCAATCGGCTCACCGCGCCCCGTGAGAATGCGCGCCAGCACATCCCGTTCATCGCTCAGCGACACGACTGCTTTCTGATCGCCCAACTGTGCAGCGACCGCGATTTCATCGATCAGATACCAGTAGCGTTCGCGGATGTCGTCCGCACTCTTATCCGCCAATGCCCGCGTCGCGGCAGGAATGGCATCGAAATCGCCCGTTTCGCATGAGGTCACGAAACGGGCAAACTCCGGGTTATACACACAGACGATCCGATAGGGCATATCGTCGGGACGCCGCGCGATCTGATCGGACCAGTCTTCGACGCGTAAGGTGGTAATCGGGTTCGGTGCGGTCGGAAAGATTTCTTTTACGACCTCCGCCAGTCTGAGAACCTTGCCCATATGAAGGCGAAGATACGGCTCTGCAAGAGCGGTGGCAACCGAATAATCACCGCGTGGATCAGTCGCCATGCTTGCTCCCTCCCTCCTGTTCGCGCATCCACAGTGTATGCAAGGCTACCAGATAGTGCCAGGTATGTCGCGCACCTTTTCCCACCTGACGCGCGACCCATTCGGGCCAGAAACAGACCCATGCCAGTGAACGCTCCCCAACGCTCAGGAGCGGTTCCTCCATCGGCAGAGCGACGGTGGGGTTGGTCAGCGCCGTCGGAATGGTGGGATGAATGGGCAATGGATAGGAGAAGTTGTACAGGTCGAAGCCGCCCTGTTTGCCGTTGAGATGCTTGTAGGGAATGACACGCCCATCTTCCAGCACTGAAAGGATTGAACCGAAGTGGTGATCTTTCTCCGGTCGGCAATCCTCCTCGATGACGAAGGCGGGTTTGCCCCACGAATCGACGCCCGGATCGAGCGTGCCGCG
>Ga0209465_10001006_pt1 | contig 12778 bp, 14 predicted proteins | sample PanSoiPlot1MoBio_FD_188321 | JGI IMG/M metagenome (GOLD analysis project Ga0209465, IMG submission 188321) | Tropical forest soil microbial communities from Panama analyzed to predict greenhouse gas emissions - Panama Soil Plot 1 MoBio (SPAdes)... | ecosystem: Environmental > Terrestrial > Soil...
TAGACCGAATGACCGCCCGAAGAAAGCCCAGCCGTATTGAGCGAGACTGAAAAAGGAGCCACCGTATCTGCTCCTCCCAGCGGCGAGCCGTCGAGGTAGAACTGAACTTGTTTGACCTGATCGTTGTCGGACGCATTCGCGGAGACTGTAATTGTTCCGCTCTGAGTGGTTCCTTGCCCCGGATTTGAAATCGAGACAGCGGGCTTGACCCGATCACACGCTGCGAGGACGCCGGGAGGGATCATGGCACTAGATTCCCCACGGCCCACCAGTCGTTCGTAGTGCGCTTGACAATTGATGCCATCGCATTCTGACCGGCCAGTCTCAGGCTGTTGTTGTACGAGCGCAAGGTGACTCCTCCTGCTGCTCCAATTGTCGTCTGTCCTGCTCCCATCTGTACGATTGTGACGTTGACCCCGACCTGAAATGCAACTGTGGCATCGGCAGGGACGGTGACGGTGTTGGCCGAGGCCGAGTTGACTTCGACAATTTTTCCTGCGTCCGCAAGGACGAGTGTGTACGAGCCGGTCTGACCCGAGAACTGTGAAATCGCCCCACCGAGTGGCACCCAATTCGGAGTCGTATCAGAACCAGAATTCCATTCGAACTGATTCGTGTCGGTATTGAGGATGATCAGGCCGTAGGGACGAGAACCGGCTGCGATGGCATTCCGCTGTGCCGTTGTGAACGCCCCTGCGTAAAGCCCTCCCAAAGCCCTCAGAATGCCGTCTGAGCGCATCGCACCGCTGAGGCGGGCTTCCCCAGCCCCGTAGCGGAGAAGCTGCAAACCGGACTCTCCAACCGCCAGTGAGCCGACGCCGTGATTCTGCGTCAAATTCATCAGATCGGCGTACAAATCCTGGATCGCATTCAGGTCGCCAGCGTAGAGCCGTCCGGCAGTGGCCAGGCCAGTCGAGTCGAATGTCTTGAATCTAGACAAATTTCACCTCCTATGGCGTAGCCACGTAGACGATTGTGTATGAAATACCGGCCGGTGTAATCCGGTCAAGCTCTCGCCGCAGTCCAACCTCGTCCGGAGTCACCGTGTCCTTGAACCGGATCGTGTAATTGAAGTTCGGAATGTCCTCGACGATCTTGTAGAGCGTCGAAACGTCGCCGCCTTCACCGTAGAGCGGCACTCCTGCGGATGCCATCGCGACACCGACAGGGACAAGCTGGATCGGGTCACCGAACGTCGCCGTGATGTAGCTCTCGACAATTTGCGTCCTGCGAGTCCTGGTGAACGGGCCGACACGAATCCGGTTCAGCACCGCTTGCCTGCGCTGCGCAATCGTCAGCGTCGTCGGAGCCATCGGCAAGCCGTACTGCTGTTCATGCATATCGAGGAACTGCGTCGATGTGGCCGGAAATTTCTCGTTGTACATCGTTTCCTGCTCGCCTGAAATCTCGGTCACACGGTCACACCACATCTTGCGGATGATGAAGCCAAAGTTGGAATCCTGGTTCTGCGGGAACAACCCCGGCGGGCTGTTCTCCATGAAATCGAATTCCGCCTCGGTCGGCTGAACCTCGACTGGAAGTGTCGGCTGGAAATCCGTTACGCTCATGTCACCGAAATCGTCCCAGGCGTCCGCTTGGAGTCAGCGGCCGTCGTCTGATTGGTCGTCGGCGTCGTTACTACCACGTCCTGAATTCCAGCGAGGCCGAAAACAGAATCGATGATCCCGGAAATGTAGAGCGTACCGCCGACGGCTAGAGTATTAATGTAATTCGTGATCGCCGTCTGAACGGCTGCTGTCACGTCGGCAAGCTGGTAAGTACCGGAAGTCGTCACGTCCACCGTAATGTTCGTAGGAACGGCTGTGAAGGCAGCGACGATGATCGTGATGTTCGCCAGGTCTTGCGCGGCGAGTGCAGTCTGCACGTCTGAAATAACTTGCGAACTGGGAATCGATCCTCCCGGCCCTGAAATTCTGACGGTCACCGATCCCGCAGCGGGGGTGTTCGTGAAGACGGTTGCCGACTCGACACCGGCTACCGCTTCTGCCCATGCCTTCAGGTCGGCAGGCGATCCCGTCTGTGGGTTCTGCACCCATTGCAGAAGCCGCGCACGGTATGTGTTCGTATCCTCCGGTTCGGTGCCGCCTGTGAACGCAATTGGATTCGTAACCGACGTGAGCGAACCGGGAGCATTGGTCAAGACTGTAATTGTTCCGACCGCAGCATTTCCATCGACACCTGGCTCCTGGGCAATGCCGTTGACGTAGACCGAATGTGCGGAATCGAACGTTGGATCGACACCGCCGAGCGTCTGTGCGCCGGAACCAATTGTGACGGTCGTGGCCGTGTTGTTGTTGAGCGCGTTGACGACAGTAGTAGTCGTCACCTTCGCCCAGGCACCACCGTTGATCCGCTGGTAGACATTGCGCGCAGTCGTTCCAGGCCCACCCAGTGGAATTGCAGTGAGATTGACCGCATGGCTGGCAGCAAGTGCAAGCGCGTTACTAGCCGCTCCTACGAGCGTTTCTCCGGTCGGTGTCTGAAATGTAATCGCGTACTCGTAGAGGCCCGCAGCGAGCGTCCCAGCGCCTCCGTCGGCCGCTACCGGGGCAGTTGGAGTACCTGGATTCGGGATCGTGCCGTCGCTCGTCGTGTTGAAATAAATTACGTCGAGTCCGTTCCCTGGGTCGTAGCCGACTTCGGTTCCGACCGGAATGTACGTATTGCCGTCACCCGTGAACATGAGCGAGCCGCTTCCGTATGTGCCGTCCTTGATCGGGACGCCGTACTCCTCGCCGTGACGCTGCAATGCCTCGTTCGAAGCCGTCGTGATGAACATGTCCTGAAGGAGCAATTGGTTGGCGAGATAGAGCGTTTCCAACTGCCCGCCTTCGACATTGAAGATGATCGACAGGATGCCGTCGTCGTCGGTATGTGCGTCTGGAATTGCAGCGACGAGTTGCGTCATCATGTCGAGAACGATCTGATCCTGCGCTTTGAAAAACGTCGTGGGTGTGATCGGCATGACTTTCCTTTACTCGTTTGCTGCAACTATGGGTAGGGTCAAAGTTAATTCTTGTAGGTCGGGGTCGGAAGTGGTGGAGTCATCTGCCTCCGTGTAGACCATCTGGTAGACAACGATGAGCGTAATGTCTTCGGCCGTTATCTGTGTCTGCACGTCTGCCACTGAAATTTCCTGCATAGTGAGCAACGCCTCACGGACGTATGCATCGACGTACGTTGCCGCATGCTCCGCAGGAATTCCGGAGAGCGTGTAGAGGAGCGAGCCGAGCGTCCCGGCGTAGTCGTATTTCCATTCGCCTCGGTGCAAGCGCAACCGCAGTTTCATCCGCTGCTCCAACAGCGTCGATCCTGAAATCCCGGCCAGGTCACGGCTCGCCGTCAGGATCAAATCGCCAAGGTCTGAAATTGCAACGTCGTAGCTCACTGCTCATCCTCCGACAGAATCCAATTCTTCCCTTGCAAGATGCCGAGTGCTCGCGGCAGACCGCGTGTACCGTACTCACGGGCGACGACGACGGTATCTCCGACCCTCGGCATCTTCACCTTCGATATTGCCGTCTTCTTGACTGTGTTGCCGCTTTGATCAGTGACGTAATAGTCGTGGGCATAGTCATACGCGACGATTGGAATTGCTTGGTCGCCAAACTCCGCGAGATAGACGCACCTGTTCGGCAGATCGACCTTGATTACAGGCCCGGTCGTGAAATAGTCCTGCCGCTTGCCCGACACCTGGGATGAAATTTTCTCGATCATCGAGGCAATCGAGGCCCATTCCGGCTCTGAAATCATCCATGCACTCCGATCCGGGTGACATGGACGGGATCGGAATGGTACTCCTCCCACATCGAGCACCAGATTCCAAATTTCTCGATAGTCGATGCAGGAACCGCATGACCCATTTCAACACCATCGACGGTGCAGTCACAAGCCTGCCCGCGCATGTGGTTCGATCCCTTCGCTGGGTCTGCTGCAAGCAACGGGTTGTGACCGTAGCGATCCCAAATGTCTTTCTGCTGCGCATACGTGCGGTAGCCGGACGTGATCAGAATTGTCTTTCCGAGGTACGCACCGAGGTTGTTGATCCCGGTCAGCAGCCGCCAGTCCACATCTTTCAGATCGACCAAATTGCCCCAGTGGTCGATGCCACGCTTGATGTGCGTCAGCGATTCGATTGCGGCCTCGGAGTTGACCTTGCCGTCTGCGGGCTGCGACTTTTGATCAAACAAATTATCCGGGTACTGCGACGGTGGCGTCGAGAAGATATTGCCCTGTACCGGCCCTGCCTGCTGCGCGTCGGTTACCGACTGCTGCCTCGCCGTCTTCACTTCGCCCAGGTAGCCCGGATCAGTCATCACCTTTGCCTTGACCGCTTTCGTGTACGAGTCCAGTGAATGGTTGTCGATCCAGAATTTGTGTGCTCCACCGACAGAGCGATGGTACGCCATCACGCCCATCCACATGTCGTCGTCGTTACCGGAGTCCTGCTGCAATTGCGTCAAGCAGTTGCGCAGGTAGCTCGCAGCGACCCAAATGTTTGCTTCGGGCAACCAGCGATGACCCGTGTACTCGTCGTGACCGGCTGCATTCGTTTTCGGCTGTGCGGCCTTCTGACCGTCCGGGCTGCCGTGGAACGATACATCGTTTGGATTGCCGCCAAGCTGCGTCAGATACGTGGTGACATTCCTCGACCAATTATTATTTAGGCCGGTCGGATCGTTCGCTGCGCCTCCCGGTGCCCAGTGCTGCTGAATTCCCTGGACTGTGTTGTTTCCACCACCGAGGTAGAGCGGGCCACCAAGGTAGGTCGGGCCTGCACACGCTGCAATTCCAGATGGCCAATCGGGATACTGATTGTGTGGGCCAAGACCCCAGGCATTGTGTCCCGTCGAGGCATCCGGAAAGCCGGTTGTTGCGAACGACGTTTCCGCACCAGCAATTGCGCAGATCAACCGGGGATCGACGTTATTCTTCTGTCCCTCGCTGACGAATGAATTGCCATATCCCGACAGCGGTGAACCCTTCTGTTTCAGAAACGAGTCGATCTTCGCCGCCGTGATTGTCGTAGCAGCACCCGTGCTCTGCGTTCCACCCGGTGTGTAATCGTCCGCCTGGTGCTTCAGGTCACGGGTCTGCAATTGCATCGGCCCGACGGCTGCATCCTCGCTCTTCGGCCAGAGTCCGTCGCCTACCTCGTTGCAAAATTGAATTTTCCAGTGCAGCAGCGAGCTTGTCTTGCTCTGATCCTGCCGGGGTGGAGTGAATGGATTCCCCGTTCCCTGTGTGATTTCAGTCGATACCGCCCGCCCTGTCGGCATCTGCGGCTGCGTGTCCGGTGGGTCGTACCACTCGATCCCGTCTGCACCAGGCCCGCCACGCTCACGGATGTTCATGAAATTCGTTTCCTGGTCGCAAATTGCGAGCAGCACAGCAAGGAAGAGGTTGTAATCCCACGGGCCGTGGAATTGATTTGCCGCATTGACGAAGTAGTTGCCCCAGTCGTGCGGAAGCTGCGACGAGATTTCAGTTCCAAGCTGTGATTCCGTCAGCGCAGAGTGAGGAGCGTTGACACCCGTTGCCTTCGGCTCCGCTGGAATTCTGTTTGTCAGTGCCATCTTGCGATCACGCAAGCGGACTTGTTGCATCGCTCCGTTCATCCCGACCTGGGACTGAACGCCAACGACGAAAAACTCACCGAACAAATTCAGTTCGGGTATTCGCAGTCTGGCAATCGTGTTCTGCCGGATCAGGAAACCGGGATCGGGGATCGTCACCGTGTATTCGATTTCACCGACCTTGCCCTCAAAAATTTCATCCCAGCCGACTTTCATCGCTCGCTTGCTCGTTCTCGCAGTCGCATCGAGAAGGATTCTCCTCGGCCGTTTCTGCCAGCCCTTCAGCGTCGGGTCGATTGCAATTTCATGAAATCCGTTCGAACCTCTGTGCGCGAATACCCACACTTCGGCAACGCGCGTTTGAGTGGACTTGCGAACGGTGATCTGCTCGACTGGAATGTGCGCCTCTTTGATCCTCGGAGTGTCGGACGCCTTCGGTACGCCGAGCCAGTAATTCGGTGTGCCGCCGTAGTTGAGGAAGTCGGCCCGCAGCATTCCGTTCGGCTCCGTCCAAATCCACATCTTCTCGGTTCGGTAGAGCCGGTACCAGAATTCCCAGTACGACTCGGAGCCGTCCGTATGCACGACCTTCTTGACCATGTTCCCCTTCGCCAGCCGGGTGCGATTGAAGCCAAGCTCGCTCGCCTGCTGTGCGACGATAGACCAGGGACGGACATGCCGGAATTGTTTCGGCGGCACAGTCGAGTCCATCGCAATCGAGGACAGGTCACGGCCGGTCAGAGTGAGAATCCCTTCATCGCTAAATTCCACTTCATCGGCAAGTCCGGTCATGATGTAATCCGGGTTCTGGCCGACGCCGAACAACTGCACCCGTACCTCGCTGTCGCGATCCAACGTATCGACGTACGTTCCCCACGGGTCAGTAATTTCAACCGACCACGTATCCGCATCGGTGTCCATCGCGGAATCGACTGTGTAGCTCTCGATTGTGTCGATCACTCGCGGCCGATAGGCATGTCCGCCCCAGCGCGTCGTGACGATTGCGCGGACATTTGCAATCCCCGGATTCAGGTCGATCTGCTGATCGGTTGTCTTCGACTTTGCCATTACCAGTGAATTTTCGTTCCTAGCGGCCAGCGGTGTGTCGGCACTTTGTGCAACGGGATATGTGCCCTGCGAACGAGCGTCTGGTTCTGGTTAGCTAATTTCAGCCATTGGCCCGAGTTGTGGTACTTGAATGCTGCAATTGCCTGAAATGTCCGGTAGCCCTCCTGGACGATGAACACTCGCGCCGGGTTGCCACGGTGAGCCTTCTTGACTCCCGGCTGCGGAGGAGGTTCAGCGCCGTGGGGATCAGTCACCTTCTTGCCGGTCGAGGAGCGCACGAACGTGATCGTGAAATCGATGGAGTGCGTACGGTCTTCGGGATCGTGGTTGAAATCCCACGACTCCGGTAACACGTTCTGTACCTGGCCGAACACGCCCGGTACGTAGAGATGCATTCCCTCACGCGGTGCAATTGATGTGAGCATCGTGATGCACTCGATCATGTTCTGCTTCGCCGTCACTCCCGGCAACGTGCCACGTAATTCGATCCGTGCTTCGTCACGATGCATTGCACGGCCGATTACGTAGTGTCCGCCGATGTGGTGGTGCAAGCCGAGCGTTGCCTGCCCGCTCCTGCGAAATCCTTCGGTGCCGATTGGAAAGACATACATCTGCGAGCCGTTGACGATGTACGGTCTTGCATGACGCAAATTCCCCGGTCTGTGCTTACCAGGTTGGCGAACGTCACCGGGATGAATCAGGTACTTGGCAGGGTCTTCCCCGCGCCCGTCCTGCCAAGGATCATTACGTCTAATTCTGTCCGGCCGCGCCATTACCTATGCCCTCTCGTCGTCTTCGGCTTACCGCCCTGACTTGGATGCCTGCCGCCCTGGTAGGCCATCGAGACAGGAATGTGGAATCGCTTGTGCGTCACCTTGCCGTCGTGTGAAATATCAAGGGTGAAATTAACCCATGCCTCACCTTGAATCTTCTGCTGAGACAACTTTGAAATAATTCCCTCGGGATGCTGCTGCTGAAGCGTCTGGTACAAACCCTCGGTGCTGCCACCAGCGTTTTGCGCGTTGTAGAAATAGTCGGCAACAATTGCCGCAAGCCCGACAGGCCCAGCGACTCGTCCGACCCTTGTTGGATGTTCCAGCGCAAACCGGCCTGCGCGAGCACCATATTTCGCTGCTGCACCAGCGGCGAACGTTGCCGGGGTTGCAGCCTTTCTCCCGACGCTCTTAACGATGCTCCAAAATCCCCTATGCGAAGCCACTTGCTCTGCTTCTTTTTCAGCCGTTTGCGCACCTTTGCCACTAGCCAAATCCTCCAAGCCCTTTTTCAATCCCTTCATGCCGCCGCCGAAAAGCTGACCGACGACAATTACATACATCGGGTTAAGCGGGGAAGCTCCAAGCTGGCCGGGATGCTGAAGCGAAGCCTCGACTGCTTGCACTCCCAGTCCGGCACGGCCGAGTCCGCCAAGACCGGGAAGCCACTTCGGGCCAATTCCAAGCAGCCGAGAAATGCTGTACAGGCCGATTGCCCCGACGCCACCGTACGTGAGCTTCTTCGTCAGATCGCGATGATGCTGCATCCCATGCGCAATCGGAGTGACGCCGTGCGAAGCCACGAAATTCAGGACGGGAGTGAATGTCTGCGCGACCTGAATTGCCATTGTGTTGATCGCGTTCGCTGCCTCCTGCAACGCGGCTTTCTTCTGAAATCTCTTCCACGCATCCGCGAGTGCCTTCGACTGTTTCGATTGCTCGTCCTGCACGTCCTGCATCTCCTGCACGTCCTGGCCGATGCTGAGGACATTTCCCTGCTGGCGTAGCTGCGAGGCGAGGATGATCGCTGCCCGGACGCCGTGGATACGGGGAATCATTTCACGCAGCCTCGTCATCTCCGAGGCTGGAATTCCAGGAAGCCCTGCATTCTGATCCTGGTCTAGCTGATCCATCACGTCGTCTGGAATTGCACCAAGCTGCTTTGCATTGCCGGTCTGCGTGATCCCACCGAGCAAGCGCATCAGCGCAGCATAGATTCCGTTCTTCTGGATGAATTCCGGAGTGATCCCGATTCGGGCGAGCGCAGCTTTCGATTTTCCGGTTGGCTGCTCGATGCTCTGTAGGAGGTACTGACCGCCACGCATGGCCGTCGCTGCGGGCATGCCGGTGCGAAGCAGGCCGAGAGTGATACCCATCATCTGAGCCTGCCCCTGCGCCGGGGTGACGTTCTGGCCACGGCCCATCATGAACATTGTTGCGAGTCCCGGAAGAGCCTGCGCAATTGTCGTTGACGCTGCCTGGCCACCAGGAGCTTGTAGAATCAATTCCTGCCACATGCGAGTGAACTGGCCGGTCGTCTGCGGAGTGACAGGACGGCCGAACTGCACCTGTGAAGTCGTCGCAGCCTGTGTCAGCGTCGTCAAGTCCGTCTGAGCTACCTGAGCCGCTTTTGAAATATCTTCCAGCATCGACGGCAACGCTCCTCCCGGCGGAACGTTCTGCACTGTCGAGAGGAAGTTAATTGCCGCGTCATTCACTTGGCTCAGCGGTGTCATCGTGTTGAGTGCCGTCGTCTGAAGTCGGTTCGCCAAGTCGTCTACCTGCTGCATGCTGAACGCAGAGCCACCCGTACCGGCAGTCGTCAGAGCCGCCATCTGCCCGATCTGGTAATTGATATCCTTCAACTGGCCAAGCATGCGGGTGAGTCCGAAGACTGCCTGCCCCGCAATTGCGTACCGCATCGTCGTCTGCATTGCGCGCCATTGGTTACTGACCCGTTGGCTCATGCTCACGTTGTCGCGGAGCCGGTTTGTAATTGTGCCGAAGCCCTGGGCGTAACCGCCTAACTGCGCAATCAGTCCTCCGTCGCGAGCACGGAAGACGGTATTGACGATGTTAGTAAGGGCGCTCATCTCGCTCTAGCTCAATTTTCCCCAGGTCGGCTTTCAGCTTCCCGTTCTGCTCCGTTATTTCAACTTCCTCGTCGTCGTCCCTGCTCATCCGTTTCGGCTTCTCCACGACGACTTCGACGTTGTACTGCTCATGATCACGCGGCCGGTAGACCTTATCCTGAATTTCAGGCGGGAGTTTCGACGTATCTGTGATCGGCTCTCCACAGACTTCACACAAGTCCCGGTGAAATTTAGGCAGGCAGTGAACATGGATTTTTTTCAGTCTTTCGTCGTAGTCAATCCCTTGGTTAAGCCAGACCCATGAGAGTTGACCAGGAGTGGCTTCGGAATGATGAGCGAAAGGAAACGTCTGGCTGCGTACCATGCCGAGCCAGATAGCTCGTTCCAGTCCATTTCCTGCAAGGCTTTTTTTAAGTTCTCTAGCTCCACTTCTGGAATTCCGTCCAGGACGGGCGACGACTTCTCGACCATCTCGTTGTACATGTCGATGACGTGATCCACGTCCTGCACTTCCAGCGCGTTCATCAGGTCTTCGACAGATTCGAACACCTGTTGCTGAAGGTCTTTTTCCTCGCGAATTGCACGGACACAGATTTCCTGCGCCTGCGTCCTGTCCTTGATCGCGGCACCGGCCAGGTCGTCACCCTGCGGTACCTGCGCCACCTTGTTCAGTGCCTGCAAGTATTGCGCCTCGGTGAGAGGCACAATTGCAAGCCGAACCTCCGGATCGGAAGGTAAGGTGACGTAATCGCACACGGCCTGTCCGAGCCGCATACGCTCTAGCTTACGTTCCCGAATTTTTTCCGCTGTGCTCATACCCCGCTAGCTCCGCCCTTTCTGCAATTACTTCTTTGACATGCTCGATATTCGCAATGCAGTTCCACCCTTCCGCGACCGCGTAGAAGACGCCGTGACAGGAGAGGCACTCGCACATGATCACAAATTCGAACAGTGGCCCCGTCGCCTCCGACTCCTGAACGCGAACGTACGGATTCATCCGCTCGCAATTCGGGCAGACCGGAGGCTTCACCTGTACATCGACAACTACATCGTCTACGGCCATTTTTTCCAGAGCGTCCACGCCACGCTCTAGAAGCCGCTGAATTTCCCGATCCATCACCTATTGATCAGGACTCCCGGCGATGCGTAGCCGGGGATGCTCACGTCGCAGTCGAGCGTCACGTTGTCGAGCGTCGAGCGAATTGAAATACGGTTCCAGTTGCAGCCGGTGTACGTTCGTACCGTGTTTCCGCGCTGGACTTGAATGTCGAAATCGCGCATCTGCAACAGGAATGTCTCGTCGTTCATCTTCGCGCCGACGCCATCCTTCAGCAGTACGGCAGAGAACGAGAACGTTCCTTCGTCCGCCGCCTGAACGCGACGGAGCACAGGGCCGTCCGTACCGAACGCTCCCTGGTAGGTGACGTTCTGACGGAATTCTTCGGTCATGTCCTGGGTCGCCGCAAATTCCTTGCCGTTTGCAAGATGAACGCCCAGGTCAACCGCCGTCAGACCTTGAAGCCATGCCATGTAATTCCCTCCTCTCTATGTGATCCAGTTGAAGCCGAACAACAGGAACAGGACGAAGCAGAGTGCGATCACGAATTGCCAAAGACCGGCATTCGTGTTGAAGACGATGAAGATTCTCGCCAGTGCTGCCATTGCTCCTCCTAGACCGGAATCGAGAGGTTCGCCGCAACCTTGACGGTGTTGATGCCACGAACGACAATTCCCTCGTAGCCGACTGTCACTTGGCGCTGATCCGCCGAAGGAGTGACCGACACGTTGTAGCCCTGCGAGCCGTCGGCTTGCGTGACCGGATTCACCCAGTTGTTGCGAGCCTGCAACATCGCCTCGACGCCGGACTTGATCCTTGCCCTGGTTGCAGTCGTATTCCCGGCCCGCAGGAAATTCTGCTGCAAGATGTAACTCTTTACGTCGAGGAAAAGCTGATCGACGATGACGCGCGTGTAGAGGTTGTCCCACGAGGAATTCGTGATGTACGTGGTGCGAAGGTGCGTCGTCATGATCCCGCCTGCGACAACGCTTGGCTGAAGCGGCGAGACACCGCCTTGCAGAAGGTCTTCATAGTCGTTGACGGCAGCACCGGACACGACCTTGCGCCTGAAAACGTCGAGGCCGGTTGCGTCCTTCTCGATTGCCGTGTAGAGCGGAATTTGCCACAAGTCCAAGTCGTTGCCCGGATCGCTGTTCTTCGCAACTTCCGCTGCGACGACTGCGGCTGCGAACGCACCACTGCGAAGCGTCCCTGTCTGGTCGTAGACACCGGGGCCGACAAGGCAAGAACGAGATGCTGCATCAGTGCCGCCGGTAGCAATTGAGGCCGCGCTTGTAATCAGAGCCGCCTTCGTTGTTCCGGATGCCATCCCGACGAAGCAAATCTGCTTGTTGTAGACAAGGTTCGCATTCGCGCATGAGACTGCGAGCGCCGCCAAGTCGGACTGGGTGATCGAGTCGGTCAAGCGAATTCTGAGATTCACGTCCGACTCCTGTGCCGCCCATGCCGTCTGTCGTTGAACAAGCGTCGGAGCCGAAGCTTTCGCTGATGCAATTCCAACGACCGGCCCAGCCCCAGCGTTCAGGACTTGGGTGATGATCGCCGTCAGTGTCGATGCTGGCCCGAATGCCGTGTTGGCTTCATCGACGCGATTGATCACTATCGGCGTAGCGATATTGGCCGAACCGGCGGCATCCGCCTGCCCTTCGACGCCAATCGGCATGTAGATATCCGATGTTGCTTTCGGAATTAGGGTACTCGCATCGAGAACCCTTGGATCAAGCAGAGTTGACAAAGCTCCCTCCTCTCACTACCCGAGAATGATTAGATCGCCTGTTGGTGGCCCGATAATTTCAAGGTTCGGGTCTTGGATGATTTCCTCGATTGCAGGCCCAGCCGTAACAGCGAGCTTTGTCCGGCTGAACACTCTGACGACCAGTGCCGTGTCGATCATGCGGTAGACAGGAGAGTCATTGATCGTGTCCATGATCATCCTGCCGCCCGTGTAGCTGATTGTCTCGACTACCCCATCGCCCCCATCTGTGAAATTTCGTAGAGCCAACTGGCCGTTCACGGCTCCGAACATCTCTTCCAGCGTTTGCTTCGCCCGCAGTCGCGACGTGACTCCACCAGACTTCGCGGACGCCCACACCCCAACGTCGAAATTTACACGGTGCTGCCGGGCGTATTGCGGATTCACCGTATGCGCCGTCGAGTCGTAGTTGTCCG
>Ga0209465_10001007_pt1 | contig 12773 bp, 18 predicted proteins | sample PanSoiPlot1MoBio_FD_188321 | JGI IMG/M metagenome (GOLD analysis project Ga0209465, IMG submission 188321) | Tropical forest soil microbial communities from Panama analyzed to predict greenhouse gas emissions - Panama Soil Plot 1 MoBio (SPAdes)... | ecosystem: Environmental > Terrestrial > Soil...
CTCCTCGGTCGCCCCGAACGGCAACACCGAGCCGCAGGGAATGGCCGGTGGCCTGTTCGAGTTCCTGCAGACGAACAAGCTCGACTGCGCGGGCGCGGCGATGACCCCGTCCGGCTTCGACAACCTGATGGCGGCCGTGTTCCAGTACGGCTCCACCAACAAGGTGCTCTTCGCTGCCCCCGTGGTCGTGCAGTGCATGAGCTCCTGGAACCGCTCCGGCATGGGCGCACAGTGGGACCCGACGCCGCGCAACGTGTACGGCGTCAACGTGGACGCGTTCATCTCGGGCGCGTACGGCTACCGCATCCCGGTGGTCGTGAAGAAGGAGTTCGGCGAGTTCCCGGTGGCGAACAAGGGCTTCGGCTCCTACGCTTTCCTCGTCGACCTCGACTACATCGAGCGGCGGCCGTTGCGTGACCGCGACACGAAGCTGCTCACCGAGCAACAGCCGAAGGGCCGCGACAGCTACGCGGCCGAGTACATCTGCGAGGCAACCTGGGAGATCGCTCACGAGCGGGCCCACGCGTGGATCCTCGGCGCGATCGCGCCGTAGCCCACAGCTGGCGAGGGCGCTCGTGAGAGCCACGGCCCGGAGCGCCCTCGCCTCACATCCCAAGGAGCACAGATGCGAGTCATCTCCAAGCACGGCCGCACGCGCACGCTCTGCCGCCCCGGCCAGCACGAGGCGTACGCGAACGGCGTCGTGCGCACGATCGAGCGCGAGCTCGTCGCCGAGTTCGAGCCCTGGCTGCTGTCACCGCACGAGCGCGAGATGGCGATCGCCGAGTGGACGTTCAACGGCTCCTACCAGGAGCAGGACGAGGTGACCACCGTCCCGCCCGACTACCGGATCGGCCTGTTCGACTCCGAGCAGGCGCAGGCCCGGCACGGCTGGTCGGACGACGAGCGCATCCTCGTCGAGCGCAAACTCGAAGTCGAGGCCGAACGCGACCCGTCCTACCTGGTCGTCCGTTCGACGCTGCGGCCGCCCTGGCCGCGCTACGACGAGTTCCGCGGCACACCGGGCGCGCTCATCCGCCGCATCGTCGAGGACGGCTTCGACCTGGACGAGGTGCTCGTCTACGAGCGTGAGCATCAGAACCGGCCCAAGATCGTCGAGGAGCTCGGCAAGGCGATCGAGACCGGCACGGTCGAGGTGGAACCGGACGAGGAGACGATCCTTGGTTGAGCGCTGGCGCAAGCCGATCGAGGTGCTGAACATCGAGCAGTCCGACGAGATCGTCGTCGGCCGCGACGGACGCATCCAGCGCGCTGTCAACCTGGAGCTCGCACCCGAGTCGGTCGAGCGGCTGCGCGAAGGCTACGCCTGCCTGAAGTGCTTCGAGCCGTTCGAGCAGGCCTGGCCGGAACGCTGCAACGTCTGCGGCGCACCGATCGCCCGCGACCAGCGGCTCTTCTTCGCGCGCGAGTACGCGGGCGTCGTCCCCGCGCCGCAACGACTCACCGTTGACGAGGAGATCGAGCTCATGTTCGAGACGCTCGCGAAAGAGGAGGAGGCGAAGAAGAAGTGACGCTCGTACGCATGATCAACTCGGTCGGCGAGTACGTCGCGGGCGACGAGGTCGAGCTCGACGCCGACACGGCCGACCGCTTCATCCTGCTCGGCTTCGCCGACGGCGAGCTCTCGCGTGAGTACAGCCCCGAGGAAGTCCCGACCGACCACCAGGTGGTGAGTCTCTGATGGCGAGCCAGCATTACAACCTCGCGCTGCAGGAATTTTGGAAGGCGACCCTCGGCGACATCACCGCCGCCGGTACGACGGTGAAGGCACGGTTGATGCGCACGTCCGGCTACACGGTCTCGCAGGCGCACCAGTACGCGTCCTCGCTCACGGCCGCGCTCGTCACCGACGTCGTGCTCGGCACCAAGGTCGCGAACGGCGGCGGCGGCGCAGACCCCGGCTGCTTCGACGCCGCGGACGCCACCTTCACCGCTGTGCCCTCCGGCGCTGCGATCGACTGTCTCGCCGTCTTCAAGGACACCGGCACGCCGTCCACGTCGCCGCTTCTCTTCTACATCGACGGCTTCAGCGTCACTCCGAACGGGGGCGACATCACGATTCAGTGGCAAAATAGTGTTCCGTGGATCGCAAAACTCTGATGGCAAACAGCAAGAGTCGCAAAGAGTATTACCGCGAGTGGCATCGGCAACATCCCGATGCCCAGAGAGAGGCCACGTTGAAGTACCGCTACGGCATCTCCATTGAACAGTACGACGAGATGTTGGAGCGCCAGGGTGGTGCGTGCGCCGTGTGTGGCCAGGAGTGCCGGACAGGGATGCGTCTTGCCGTCGATCACAATCGTGAGACGGGGCAGGTTCGCGGACTTCTCTGCCGTGCTTGTAACGGCGGCATTAGCGCGATGGGCTGCAGCATCGAGAACCTTGAGCGGGCGATCGAATACCTGAAGCAATACGAGCTCTGAGGTAGCGCATGGCCGTCGTCTCGATCGTCGGCAGGTTCAACGTCGGAACGATGGTGGTCGGCCAGCTGGCCGTCATCGTCCCCGTCCCCGGCGTCTACCCGTCCGGCGTCACCCCGGAGATCTGCGGCGACGGAAGCGTCAGCGGCGACGGCTCCATCTGCGGCTACTCGGACAGCGCCCAGTTCGGCAGCGTCACACCGCTCGTCCGCCAGATCGCAGGCCCGGGCGGCATCCCGTCGGCGCAGCTGTTCGGTGCGGTCACCGTCAAGGCGGCCACCCGCATCGGCGTCTCCGGCGTCACGAGCGCGCAGGCCTTCGGCGCGCCGACGGTCAAGACCGCCATCCGCGTCACCCCGGCGAGCGTCCCCTCGGCGCAAGCCTTCGGCGCGGTCGGCGTCGGCCAGACGGCGCACCCCGGCGGGGTCGCCTCCGCGCAGGCCTTCGGCTCGATCACCACCCGTTCCGGCTTCACCAAGCCGGTCGGCGGCGTCAGCTCGGCGCAGGCGTTCGGCACGGTCACGTTCAAGACGGCGGTCAGCGTCACCGTTCCGGGCGTCCCGTCCGCACAGGCGTTCGGCGGCGAAACCTTCCGGCTCTGGGTCCCGGTCGGCGGCGTCCCGTCGGCGCAGGCGTTTGGGCAGGTCTACGCCTACATCGTCTACATCCACCCGATCCGCCCGGCCGACTGCGTCGAGCTCGTCCTGAACGCGATCTACTGCCGCACCTTCCACGGCGCACCGATCTGCGGGACACCGATCTGCGGCGACGGCTCGATCTGCGGCGGCACGCTGCCCTGGCTGGTCGAGACGAGCCCGGCCGGTCTCACGCTCAACCCGGCCGCCGAACAGGAGCTCGCGCTCGCCCAGCCGGTCAGCTACTCGTTCGACCTCACGCCAGCAGGGAGCCGCTGATGCCAGCCCCGTATGCGCCCCAGACCTGGGTGGACAACACGACCCCGGTCGACGCCGCGCACATGTCCCACATCGAGTCCGGGATCGCATCCGCCGACGATGCGCACACCTACCTGGGCGACTACAACGCGGGCACCACCTACTACGACGGCGACATCGTCGTCGCCGCCGACGGCTTCGCTTACCTGTGCGTCAAGGACGGGGTCACCGGCAGCGCCCCCGTCGCCTTCCCCGGCTCGAACGGCGGCATACCTCTCCCTGTCGTCAACGGCCAGTGGGTGAAGGGCGTCGGGGGCGCGGCCGTCTGGAGCGCGATCGCGGCAGCCGACCTGCCGCCGCAGGCTGTTCCCGGCTACGGGACGACGCTGCCCGCGAGTCCGACTGACGGGCAGGAGTTCGTGCTGGTGGACTCGACCACGAACCCGAGCTACCAGTGGCGCTTCCGCTACAACGCGGGCAACACGACCGCGTACAAGTGGGAGTTCGTCGGGGGTCCGCCGGGCCTCATGCCAAACGTTGGTGCTTTCACGGTGGTTGGGGACAGCACGAACAGGAACATCACGTCGCTGACAGCCCCCCGGGCCGGTGTCTACAGGGTTCAGGGCGTGCTGTGGGGGCCTTCCTCGGCGGCGGGAATGTGGCAGTTGGGGTTCGGAGTGAATGCCGGGTCTCCGGCGATACTCGGAATCTCCACCGTCACCGCTAGCTCGCAGTATTTCATGATCGCGACCTACCCGTATGACATGACAGTGGCAGCGGGGAACACGATCAACCTCATGTACTACGCCAATGTCGGCGGGGCTGCGGGATCATCTGTCGGGAATGCGTGGGTCTTTCCGGTGCGCGTCTCATGACCGAGATCGCAGAACCACTCACCGCTCCCTCCCCGTCCACGACGAACTGGGTCCCGCTCGGCTCCGGTTCCGGCGTCCCGCAGCCGGTCGTGAACGGGCAGTGGGTCAAGGGCAGTGGCGGGGCGGCTGTGTGGCAGCCGATCACGGCCGGGGACATCACGAGCGCCGTCAACGGCCAGTACTTGAAGGGTGCCAGCGGTGTCGGCTCCTGGTCCACCATCGGCTGGGGCGAGATCGTCGGCCTTGGCAGTGTCCCCAGTTCGCCTCCCACTCCTCCGGGCAGCGACTGCAACCAGATCATCTCGTCAGGCTGGTACGTCGGCTCGAACCTCACGAACGCACCGACAGCCAACTGGATCTACGTCCGGGCGATCTACATCAACTCGAACTACCAGTCCCAGGAAGCCTGGGAGATGATCGCCGGGAGCGCCCCGAATCGCTGGTACCGGCAGAACAACGGCGGCTCTTGGTCGGCGTGGGCGGCTGGCCCCGGCGTCACGACTTTCGGAGGGCAGGCGTTCAGGGTGCAGGCCGGGACGGGGACGTACTCGATGCCCGCAGGCGATCCCGCCACCATCATCGTCACTCTGCCTACTGCCTGGCCGACTTCGCATGTGTGCTTCCTCGCCTCGGTGTGGCCGACAGCCCACTGGAGCTTCACATTCCACGGCGCTCTCGCGAACGGGGTGACGCAGGGGCAGTTGGCGTTCAACAACACAGCTACAGCCCAGAATGTTTCCCTCTACTGGTTCAGCATCGGGTACTAGTGCCCGAGCTTGCGGGCGATCCAGACAAGCAGCCGCCCGAACCTTGAGCGTGGAGGCCAAGGCATCGGCGGACAATACAAGGGAGGAGGCCAGATGGCCGGAAGCAGGAGCAGCACGAAGGACGACCAGCCGAAGCTGAAGCTTCCGGTCGGTCACCCGCACGCGGGTTACGTCGGTGCCGACCTGTCGTTCCGCGACGGGGCGGGCACGATGACCGACGAGCAGCAGGAGGCCTACGACGAGATGGTCGCCCAGCACGAGGACGACGTCGCGACCGTCGAGGAGCAGGAGGACAAGGTCGCCCGTGAGGAGCTCGCGGCCAGTGAGGCGGCGACCGAGAAGGCGACGAAGGAGAACGAGAAGGCTGCGGCCGAGGCGAGCTCGTCCAGCTCGGCGAAGAGCTCCTCCTAGGGGAGAGCGAGAGGGGCCGCGCTGCGGCGGCCCCTCCTCTTCGCTCGACGGCGGCACGCCGCCATGTCGAAGCAGTAGTAGTTGCGCGTCCACTTCGAGTAGATGCGCAGCTCATCGGCGGCGAGACGCTTGCCGCAGACGGCGCAGGTCTTCACTTCTTCCCGAGGAACGTCCGGGCGATGTGGTCGGACACCTCCTCGGTCACCCGCGTGTCGTCCTCGACGATGCGCTCGGCGATCCGTACGCCCTGCTTGACGAATCGGGAGCCCATGCTGCGGTCGAAGTCGCCGCTCATGGTGAGCTCCATTTGGGCGCGGTCTTCGACGTAGTCTCGAATCGCACGCCAGGCGTCGACCGAGCCGGTCATCGTGTAGCTGTGGCCGAAGCCCTGCTTGCGCCGGGTCGCGGCGTGCACCATCCGGTAGACCTCGACGTCGGCCTCGCGGCTCGGGCCGTAGCCCCACTTCGCGATCGTGCCTTCGCCGTCGTCGAGTGATGTGCCGTGACGAAGCTCTTCGTAGAGCTCGCCGCTGATGCTGTGAGTGATCACACTCACCTCCATTCGGTAGAGACTGACCAGCACATTTTACCGAAGTGGCAACGGCGTTCTCGAGCCGGGCAACACAAAAGCGGCTCGCTTCCAGGGCTTTTCTGAAACGGCCCCGCATGGTTGAGCGGGGCGAAGATTTTACAAACGGATTCCGCGATGTCCCGGGAGGCAACGTGACCGAGTGGTGGGAGAAGGCGTACAGGGGCGGCGGCCCGGTGCAGGCCCCCTTCCCGAGGCCGCTCTATCCGGCCGATGCGAACAAGCACGGCAAGAAGCCCTCGCCGGACGGGCCCGACGTCGTCGCCTACAAGCGCGCGCTCTGCCGCGCCGGACGCTGGGGCGAATGGGATCCGCCGTTGTGGGACGACTCGTACTCGAACAAGTTCGCGCACGGCCGCGGCCCGAACGTGAAAGACACCGGCGTGGCGGGCTTCCAGCGCCAGCAGGACATCGACGACACCGGCTGGCTCGGCAAGACCACCTTCGACAACATGCGCTACGCGCTCATCTCGGACCCGGACTCGCCGCACTTCCTGGAGCCGATCTTCGACTCGGTCTGCGTCGACAAGCTGAACCGCGCCTACGACATGTTCGGCGGCACCAACCCGCCCGACAGCGGCGTCGGCACCGTCCGCAACGCGGCGCTCTCACGCTCGATCACCCAGCTAGGCGTGAAGGAGAGCCCGCCCGACTCGAACGTCGTCAAGTACTGCTCCTGGTATGGCACGACGGGACCGTGGTGTGCGATGTTTGCCACCTGGTGCTTCGAGCTCGGAGCGCAGGACATCGCGAAGGATTCGCCCTCGTTCCAGAAGGGCTCCTACTACGCCTACGTCCCCTACATCGTCGGGGACGCCCGGGCGAACCGTAACGGCCTGAAGACGGTCGACGACCCCGAGCCCGGCGATCTCGTCTGTTACGACTGGGAGCGCAACGGCGAGTACGACCACGTCGGCATCTTCGAGAAGTGGATCACGGGCGCGGCGGACTTCAGCGCCATCGAGGGCAACACTTCTACGAGTAGTAACAGCAACGGCGGCCAAGTCATGAGACGCCAGCGCAACGTCGGCGGGCAGGGCACCCTGTTCGTCAGGGTCGCGGAGCCGTAGCGGTGTGTCGTCCGACCAGCTCGCGACGCTTGGCGTGTTCCTCTCCGGGGTCGGCAGCGCGATCAGTGCCACCTGGTATGTGCGGCGGACGCGCAGACGCGCCGAGGCGGACTGTGACAAGCGGGTCGCCGAGTTCGAGCGGGCGCTCCACGAGGGCGTCGAGATAGCGAGGGACAATGAGAAGGATTAGGCAGCTCGCGCCGCTCGTGCTCGCGCTCGCGTTCGCCGGGGGCGCGGGCTTTCTCGCCTCGACGGCGCTCGGGATCGGCAGCCAGGCACCGACCTCGACGACGACGATCACGATCCCGACCGGCCAGCAGGGCCCGCCCGGGCCGCCCGGCTCACCGGGAGCGGAGAGCTGCCCGACCGGCTCGACCTTCAAGGCGCTGGAGATCGACCACCCGGGAGGCCACGTCACCATCTACACCTGCATCGCGGACTGATGGTCGCCCTCACGGGCGCGACGACGATCACCGTCTCGGTCGTCGGCCTGTTCGCCTTCCTCGCCATCCTCGCGCTGCTGCGCGTCCTGCTGCGCCGGAGCGACCCGACCTGGCGCACCTTCCGAGTCGGCTTCTTCCTCGAACGCGACCCGCTCGAACCCGACGTCGAGGAGATCATCCAGAGCTCGCAACCTTTCCAGGAGGCCAAGTGAACCTCGGACAGATGCGCGGCCAGGTGCAGCAGTGGCTCGGCCTGCAGGACATCTCCTCCTACGACGAGACGCAGCTCGCGAAAGACCTGATCTACCAGGGCACGCTCGACATGCTCGCGCGGACGAAGTGCGTCGTCCGCTGCGTCGAGCTGAACGTGAGCGGCGGGGTCGACACCTACATCCTCGACCATTCGATCATGGCGCTCGTGGACGTCGAGGACGGCGCACGCCGCCGCGCCCGGCGCGACCAGAGCACGAACTCGCCCGACTCGGTCGACGAGGTGATCGTCTACCCGGCAGGCTCGATCGACACGACGCCGACGATGTTCACGCTGATCCGCGCCGACATCCTCCGGCTCTCACCCGTCCCGGCCGCGAACGGGCAGGTGCAGGTGTGGGGCGTCCTGAAGCCGCAGCAGATGAGCGCCGACTCGGACTCGCCCTCCGACGAGATCCACGGCGCGATCCCGGAGGAGTGGCACGACGTGCCCGTCCTCTACGCGCTCTGGAAGGCCTCCGACTACGCCGACGACGCCAGCTCGCAGCAGGGCGAACGCTATCGCGCCCTCTACGAGGGGGCGGACGGTCGCGGCGGACGGCTCGCCCAGATCCGGGTCGCCGTCAACAAGCGCGGCACCGCGAGGGCGGCGAACCGGCGCGTCAGCCTGAAGCCGGTCTGGTCGAGCGGGGCCTGGGTTGGGTAGCCCGATCTCGGTTCTGCGTGGGGCGCGCGCGTTCGCGCGCGACTTCGCCCGCGACCAGATGCCGCCCGGCTACCTGTGGGACGTCGTCGACTACGTCCCGGCGATCATCGACGCCGGGCTGACCGGCCGCGGCCCCTGGCTCTGGGGCTCGACCGCGATGGGCGGCGACGCGGAGACCGGCATCTACGCGCCCTACTCGACCGGCGACAAGCTGCTCATCCAGGCGACGAATGGGCACCTGTACGACGTCGGGCTCGGCACCCCCTACACGGCGACCGACTGTGGCGCGATCCCGCGCGGCAGACAGAACCCGGTGCAGCTGGTCGACACGGTGATCGCCCTGGACGGCTCCTCGGCCTCCGCGCCGAAGCTGATCACCTCGCCGTCCGGCACCCCGGTGATCGGCGCGATCGCGACCGGACACAAGAACGCGCCGCTCGGCTGCATCTACAAGTCGATGCTCGTGACGGCCGCCGCGCCCGGCGAGCTCGACACGGTGCGCTTCTCGAACACGAACGCGACCGGGCTCACCGACCCGGCCAGCTACGACCCGAACAGCTACGCGCGCACCTCGCTGCAGGTGACCGCGATCGCCGCGCTCCGCTCGGTCATCCTCGTCTTCCATGCGGGCTCGGTGGAGCGCATCCGCGGCGCGACCCCGCCGCGCAGTCCGAGCTCCGGCGGCGACATGTTCCTCGAGTCCCTGTTCGACCGGGCCGGATGCTCGGACCCGCTCACGATCGCCTACTGGAACGACAACTGCATCTTCGCCGACTCGCACGGCGTGCACATGACCGACGGTTCGATCGTGCGCAACCTCGCCTCACAGGGCGGCGTGCTCACCTACTGGCGTTCCCTGTACGCGCTGAAACAGTCGATGTGCGGCACCACCTATCTCGACTACTACATCGTCACCGTCCGCGGCACCGACGGCAGCTTCAACACACTCGTCTGCGACCTGAACCGCCGCCAGTGGTTCCGCTTCACGAACCTGGACGCGCTCTGCTGGATCGCCTCCGAGTCGGGCGTCTCGATGGAACGCATCTGGGCGGGCATGTACGGGACGAACCGTCTCGCCCGTGTCGGGCCCTGCTTCTTCCCGACCTTCACCACCAGCCAGATCCAGGACGACGACGGCACCGTCGTGCTCCCCTCCTTCGACACGCCCTGGTACCGGCTCGCCCAGGAGGGCCGCAAACGGATCCGCTTCGGCTACCTCTCCTACGACGTCCGAGCCTCCGGGGTCGCCCCCTTCGACGAGCTCGTAGGCCTCGCCGTCCAGCAGATCCTGCAGATGGGCTACATCCGCTCGCCGCAGCAGTCCACCTACACGACGCTGGGCACGTTCCCTTCGACGGGCGGCTACACCCGTTACCGGCTCCCGCTCGGACAGTTCCCCTACGGGGTGGCGTTCAGGGTGCAGCAGCTGCTCCCTTCGACGGTGACCCGCGTCTTCGACCTCGCCGTCGAGGCGCAGGGGGCTGAGCGGAGCCGGGTGTGAGCAGCGTTCTCGGCCCCGAGCCTGCGGTCTCGACCGGCCAGGCGGGGCTCGGCACCGAACAGGACCAGCGCCCGCTCACCGACCAGGAGTACCAGCTGCTGCAACGGCTGCTCTCCGACCCGTTCTCGTTGCCGATGCAGTTCAAAACCTGGCTGATCTCCTACCTGGAAGGCTCCGATCTGACCCTGCCGATCTCCGCGATCCAGGGTCTCTCCTCGGCGCTCGGCATCACCGGGAGCGGTGGGAGCATCAGCGTGCTCCCGGCCGGGATCGTGCTCCCGTTCGGCGGCGTCACAGCGCCGGGCGGCACGCTCCTCTGCGACGGGACGCTCTACCTGAAGAGCGACTACGTCCGCCTCTCGACCGCGATCGGTACCACCTTCGGCGGCGACGCCACCCATTTCAACGTGCCCGACCTGCGCGGGCGCACGCTCGCCTTCCTCGGCTCGCACGCGAGCGTGAACGCGCTCGGCGCGAGCGACGGGGTCGCGGTCGCGCGCCGCCGCCCGCAGCACCGGCACACGATCAACGACCCGCAGCACACCCACCAGGTGAGCGTGGGCGGCTCCGGTGGCGGCACCCCGAACCGCTCGCAGGGCACGACGACCGGCGAGCTCGGCCAGGCACCCACATACGGGGCCTCCACGGGCATCACGGTCGGCAACGACCCGGTCAACGACCCGCTCGACGCGCCCGCCTTTCTCGTCTTGAACGCGATCATCACCTTCTGAAAGGAGCCGCATGGCGATCACCTACGTCCCCGGCTATGTGCCGGGCGGCTCCTCGGCGCAGGTCGGGCGGGCGATCACCAACCTGGCCGCCTCGATGAAGCCGAAAGCTCCGAAGCTTCCCGGTCCGCTCACGAGCTTCGGGGTCCCCAACCCGGTGCACACGACGGTGAACCAGAACACGTCCACCGTCCCGGTCGGCCCCTACATCGGCACGCTCCCGGCCGGATACGTCCCCGGCGCGAGTCCGCCGCCGTCGTCGAGCTCGTCGAGCTCGTCCTCGTCGTCGAGCTCCTCGGGGAGTGGCGACTACCTGGGTGCGCTCGAAGGCGACCCGCAATACCAGGCCGCCCTGAACGCGTACAACTCGGCGCTTAACCTGCAACGGTCGAACCTGACCAACCTGATCCGTAACGCGGTCATCCGCTCCGGCTACGACGTCCGCTCGAACATGCCCTCCGATCTGGCCGGGTATGCGGGGGATGTGGACGCGGCGACCGCGGCCGCAGCCGCGGCGAACCCGTTCTCGCAGCAGGCGCAGCTCCAACAGCAGACCTCGATCGCCCAGCAGAGCCTGGCCGACTCGCTCGCCGCCCGCGGCATGCTCCGCTCGGGCGCGCTCGACACCGGCACGACCGGCATCAACCAGGCCTTCCAGCTGGGCTCCTACAACAACGAGCAGCAGCTGCTCGACCAGATCCGGCAGGGGATCGGCGGCTACCAGCAGGCGATCGACCTGGCGAGCCAGAATCGTGACGCCGCCTACCGCGAGGTCGCCTACCGGCTCTCGCAGCTGCCCTACGGGCCGCTCGGCACCGATCCCACGACGGGCGACACGACAACCACGACGGGTTCGACACCGTCCTCGACGACTCCGTCGGGTGGCGGCGCACTCGGACCCGCACCGCTCAAGTGGGGCGGGCAGACCTTCACGACCAAGGCCGCCTTCGACGCCTGGGCTCGCGCGCACGGCACCTCGGCCGCTCGCGAGTTCGCGAAGAACGTCGGCGGGATGGCTCTCTACCAGGGGTTGCGCTGATGCCACCGATCACGCTCACGAGACAGCAGTTCCTGCAGCAGCGGCCGAACGGCAACTACCAGACCTACCTGAACTTCATCAGCCGAGCTCGGACGGCCAGAACTGCCGGTGCGACTGCTGCGCCTGCTGCTGCGCCGCTCGACCCGCTCTCAGCGGCGACCGCCCGCTTCATGAACATGATGCCCGGCCCGGCCGGGATCAACGCGCAGGTGAACGCGCAGATCAACGCGGAGCTCGCGGCGAACAAGGCCGAGGTCGCAGCCCAGCAGCAGTTTCTCGCGAACCAGGCGACACGGGCGCAGGGGTTCGCCTCCGCGCTCGCGACCGCGACCGCGCCCAACCCCGATCAGATCGCCTCTCAGTACCGGGACGCGGCCGACCGGCTGCGCGCCTACGGCACCGGCCTGACCGGCGACGTCCAGGCCGCCCAGCAGGCAGAGGCGAACCAGTCGGCCCAGGCGACACAGGCGATCACGGGCGGGCTCGGCCAGGTGGGAGGCTACGACCCGGCCGCGATCCGTAACGCAGTCCAGATGACCGGTGTCGTCCTGCCGGGCGGCTCGATCGAGAGGGCGGCGGCGGACGCCGCCACCCAGGCCGCCTACTCACGCCAGGCGGGCATCGGCCAGGTGGGCATGATCGCCCAGGACTACCTGAACCAGGGCAACCAGCTGCAGGCCCAGCTGGCGGCACGCAACATCGCCGCCCAGGCGCAGCGTCCGGCGCTCGCGATCCAGGCGCGCAGCGCGGCCCGCCAGGACATGGCGACGCTGATCTCGGCGCTCGGCATGCAGTCGCTGATGAACTACCGCACCGGCAGGCTCGGCGTCTCGACCTCCGGCCAGGCTGGCACCGTCTACACGGGAGGTGGCGGCGGCGGCGGTGGTGGTGGTGGCGGCGGCGGCGGTGGTGGCAGGGGGCCGGGCGGCGTCAGGCTTGCGCCTCGCCAGCAGACGCAGCCGGGCAACTGGCAGAACCCGGCCGCGGGCGGCGCGGTACAGGCCGTCGCCACGCCCGCTGCGGACGCGCGTGTCCCAATAAGGGTGGATGCCCGTCTCGCGCACGCCCAGGGCGGCGAAGCGGACCTCGGCGCCGGTGGC
>Ga0209465_10001009_pt1 | contig 12761 bp, 13 predicted proteins | sample PanSoiPlot1MoBio_FD_188321 | JGI IMG/M metagenome (GOLD analysis project Ga0209465, IMG submission 188321) | Tropical forest soil microbial communities from Panama analyzed to predict greenhouse gas emissions - Panama Soil Plot 1 MoBio (SPAdes)... | ecosystem: Environmental > Terrestrial > Soil...
CCGCCCTCGGCTACTGACCCGCCTTTCGAGCTGAGCCGCCCGCTTCGAGCGACGAGGCGAGGGCTGAGTGAAGGAGAGGAATCCATGACCGCGACCTACCAGATCTACGCCCTCAAGTACGGCGAGCGCGAGACGAAGGAAGGGCAGTTCTTCTTCCGCGAGGCCTCGCAAAAACCCCTGACCCTGCACTTCTTCATCTGGGTCATCCTGGGCGGACCGTATCCCATCGTGGTGGACACGGGCTGCACGGAGCCCGACGCCAAGCTCAAGGAGCTGCGCGCCTTCGTGAGCCCCGCCGACATGCTGGCTCGAGTGGGCGTGAAGGCGGCCGAGGTGCCGGTGACCCTCGTCTCACACCTACACTGGGACCACTGGGGCGGCTATCCGTACTTCCCCGGCAGCACGTTCTGGATGCAGCGTGAGGAGCTCGAGTTCTGGACGGGCATCGCCGGCCAGCACGAGAACTACCGCTCCTTCGCGCTCCCCGAGTCCCTCGCCCAGCTCGTCCGCCTCAACTACAGCGGCCGCGTGAAGCTGGTCAGCGGAGAGGCCGCGGTGGCTCCCGGCATCATGGTGCACTGGGTCGGGGGACACACCGCGGGACTGCAGGTCGTCTCGGTACCCACGGCCAAGGGCCCGGTGGTGCTCACCTCGGACGCCTCGCACTTCTACCGCAACATCGAGCGGCGCGATCCCGTGCAGATCATCACCAACCTGCCCCAGATGCTCGCGGGCTTCGACACCATCGACGCCCTTGCGGGGGCCAGGGAGCGCGTGGTGGTTGGCCATGACCCCGAGGTGGCCACCCGCTTCGATCAGGTGGAGCCGGGGATTATCAAGATCGCGTAGGCGACTTGCGGCGCTCGCGGTAGACCTCCACCGCGATGGGGATGCAGGAGAGCACGATGATCACGATGACGAGCACGTGCATGTGCTTGGAGATGTTGGGCACGGCCTGGCCGAGGAGATAGCCCGCCCAGCTCATGGAGGCGACCCACCCGATGCCGCCCACGACGTTGTAGGTGAGGAAGCGGCGGTACTCCATTACGCCGACCCCCGCGAGCACAGGGGCGAAGGTGCGGATGATGGGCACGAAGCGGGCGATCACGATGGTCTTGGGCCCGTACTTCTCGTAGAAGCGCCGCGTGCGCACCACGTGCTGGGGATTGAAGAGGAGCGATTTCTCGCGGGTGAAGATGTGCGGGCCCAGTCGGGCTCCGATGGCGTAGCCCACGCTGTCCCCGATGATGGCGGCGGCGATGAGCAGGGCGTTGATCCACCAGATGTTGAGGTGGCCCGCCGCGGCGAGGAGTCCCGCCGTGATGAGGAGGGAGTCCCCGGGGAGGAAGCAGCCGATGAGCAAGCCCGTCTCCGCGAAGACGATGGCCACGAGAAGCAGGTAGCCGCCCCATTGTATGAGCGCGTCGAGCGAGTAGTGGCCGGTGAGGATGGAGACGAGGAAGTCCACGCGAAGGGCACGGTAGCGAATCGGGTCCGGCCTGTCAACGTGCGCTTGTGCCCCCGCCGCGAGATGTGTTAGCAATAGAAGCCCGCCGTGAGCGCTTCCGTCATTGCCGTCCACGCCCTCACCAAGCGCTATGCCGCCCGCACCGGGACGGTCTCGGCGCTCGAGGAGATCTCCTTCTCCGTCGCGGAAGGGGAGTTCGTGGCCGTGGTCGGCCCCTCCGGCTGCGGCAAGTCCACCCTGCTCAAGATCCTCGCGGGCATCCTGCCCGCCACCGCGGGCGAGGCGCGGCTGCGCGGCACCGCCATCGCCGGCCCGCGCAAGGACATCGGCGTGGTCTTCCAGTCCCCCGTGCTCTTCCCGTGGCGCAGCGTGCTCGACAACGTGCTCCTGCCCATCGACGTCCAGGGCCTCGGGCGCGAGGGACATCGGCGCGACGCCCTGGATCTGCTCTCCCTGGTGGGGCTGCAGGGATTCGAGGGGCGCTATCCTTGGGAGCTCTCCGGGGGCATGCAGCAGCGGGTGGCGATCACGCGCGCCCTCGTGCACGATCCCGCCCTCCTTCTCATGGACGAGCCCTTCGGCGCCCTCGACGCCATGACGCGCGAGCTGATGAACGTGGAGCTCCAACGCATCTGGATGGACAAGAAGAAGACCGTGCTCTTCATCACCCACTCCATCCCCGAGGCCGTCTTTCTCGCCGATCGCGTGCTCGTCATGACGCCGCGCCCCGGGAAGATCCTGGAGGACGTGCGGGTGCTGAGCGCGCGGCCCCGGAGCCTCGATATCATGAACACGCCGGAGTTCGGCGAGCACGTGCGGCGCATCCGCGGCCACTTCAACGTGAAGGGAGGGATCGACGCATGAGCCGGGTGCGGAACATCGGCATCTCGGTGATCCTCTTCATCGTGCTCGTCTGCGTGTGGGAGACGATCGTGCGCGTGTTCCACATCCCGCAGTTCATTCTCCCCGCGCCCTCCAAGGTGGCGGAGGCGCTCTGGCGCGGCCTGACGAGCGGCCTGTACGTCGAGCATCTCTACTACACCCTGGTGTCGACGGTGCTGGGCTTTCTCTTGGGGTCTGCCCTCGGGTTCGGCCTCGGCACCGCGGTGGCCCTGTCGCGGCGCTTCGAGTTCTTCCTCTATCCGTACATCGTGATGTTCCAGTCGCTGCCCAAGATCGCCCTCGCCCCCCTCATCGTGATCTGGTTCGGCCTGGGCCTCTCCTCCAAGGTGGTCAACGCAGCCCTCGTGGCTTTCTTCCCCCTCCTCGTCAACACCATCGTGGGGCTCAAGTCCGCCGACGAGGACCGGGTCAGCCTCATGCGCTCGCTCGCCGCGAGCGAGAAGCAGATCTTCTGGATGCTCCGCCTGCCCAACGCGCTCCCCTTCGTGATGGCGGGGCTCGACGTGGCCATGATCTTCGCCCTCATCGGCGCCATCGTGGGCGAGTTCGTGGGAGCCAAGCGCGGACTGGGCATGCTCATCCAGAGCATGAACTTCACCATGGACGTCTCGGGGCAGTTCTCCGTGCTCCTCATCCTGTCCGTGGTCGGGCTGCTCCTGAACCGCTGCATCCAGCTCATCCGGAAGCGCGTCCTCTTCTGGGACCCCTCCGAGAAAGAGAAGGTCGAGGCATGAAGCATCTCGCCGCCGTCGTCACCCTGCTCACCCTCGTCGCGGGGGCCACGGGCCCCGCCGTCGCCCTGACCAAGCTCACCGTGGGCTGGTGCTCGCGCACCATCTCGAGCGCCACCTCGCCCTTTGCCATCGCCACCAAGATGGGCTGGTACAAGGCGGAGGGCGTCGAGGTGGAGCTCGTTCCCCTGCCCGGCTCCGGCGACTGCGTGAAGAACGTGGCGACGCGAGAGGTGGTGGCCGCGCTGCCCAGCGTGGAGCCGCTGGCCGTGGGCCGCCCCCAGGGCATCAAGGCCAAGATCTTCTACACCGCGTACCAGGGCAACATCTACGGCATCGCGGTGCCCGCGGACAGCTCCGTTCAGAAGTTCACCGACCTCAAGGGCAAGAACATCGGGGTCATCGCCATGGGCTCGGCCGGCGTCCTCATCGCCCGCGCCCTGGCCGCCACCAACGGCATGAATCCGGACAAGGACATCAACATCGTGGTGGCGGGGGAGGGAGCGCAAACAGCTGCCCTCCTCAAGAGCAAGCAAGTGGACGCGCTGTCCCAGTACGACACCCAGTACGCGCTGGTGGAGAACGCGGGGGTGAAGCTGCGCGTGCTCGACACCAAGGACATCGACCGCTATCCTTCCAACGGGTTCCTCGCCCTCGAGGAGACGCTCAAGAGCAAACGGAAGGAGATGGTCGCCCTCGCCCGTGGCTACGCCATGGGCACCGTTTTCGCCATCGCCAACCCGGAGGCGGCCATCCGCATCCTCTACGAGGTCTATCCCGCGACCAAGCCCACGGGGAAGGACGAGGCGACGGCCATCCGTGACGACGTGAAGGTGCTGCAGGCGCGCGTGGCCAACTGGAAGCTCGACAAGTCCGGAGTGAAGAAGTGGGGGGAGAACTCGGAGGCGAACTACGCCGCCTATACGGACTTCATGCTGAAGTGGGGCGTCATCAAGGAGAAGGTCGACTGGCGCGACCTCATCACCAACGAGCTGATCGACGACATCAACAAGTTCGACGCGGCGAAGATTGCCGCAGAGGCGAAGGGCTACAAGCTCAAGTAGTCCCGCGCCCGGAGCGTTCGCAAACACGCGAGGCGGGGCCGTCGGAGCGGGAAAGCGCGAGGCGGGCGGGGCCTGACGCCGCGGGCAGGGGAGCGCTCAGCTGCGTCACCCGCTCGCCTGAATCGCAGCCCTGCGGGCTGCGCACAGGACGAGGGGGTCCCACTCCGCCGATCGCTCCCCCTGCCCACGTCGCCACCCGCCCGACTCCACGTGCAGCGCTTGAGAGAGCGGCGAGCCTATTGTCGACGGCGTCTGCCAAAGGCAAATGGCTCCGCCGATGATCGAGGCTTTGGCGTGCACTTGTCAGCAGGCTTTCGTAGCGCGCCTGTCCTTAGCCGGGGACGTTGATGCGCTCGTCGTTTGGGTGGCGTGGAGACGGGGCGGGTGGCAGCGAGGGCGGGGGTGCGCTCCGGCGGAGTGGGACCCCCGAAGCCTGCGCGCGGCCCGCAGGGCTGCGATTCAGGCGAGTGGGTGACGCAGCTGGAGCGCACCCCCCCCTCGGTGACAGGCCACGCCCCGCCTCGCGTGAATGTCAACACGGCCGAGAAGTAAAGCTAGGCAGGGAGTTCGCGGCGGACGAGGGCGGCGCCGGCGCCGAGGGCGTGGAGCTTGGCACGGGCGAGATCGCGGTCGAGGGGAACCATGCCGCAGTTGGTGCAGGGGTAGATCTGCGAGGGCTTGACGTAACGCATCGCCTCGCGGATGACCGCGGCCACTTCCTCCGGGGTCTCCACCCGGTCGCTTGCCACGTCGATGGCGCCTACCAGCACGTCCTTGTCGCCCAAGAGACCGAGGAGAGACATGGGCACGTGGGAGTTGGCGCACTCGAGGGACACGCCCCCGATCCGGCTCTTCGCGAGCAGGGGAAAGGTCCGCTCGTACTGCCGCCATTCCGAGCCCAGGGTCTTCTTCCAGTCCGTATTGGCCTTGATGCCGTAGCCATAGCAGATGTGGACGACGGTGCGGCAGGGGAGTCCTTCCACGACCTTATCGAGAGCCGCGATGCCCCACTCCCGCACCTCGTCCATGTAGACGTTGAAGGCGGGCTCGTCGAGCTGGATCACGTCCACTCCGAGGGCGGCGAGTTCGCGCGCCTCCTCGTTGAGCAGGGATGCGAGAGCCATGGCGAGGTCCGCGCGGCGGCCATAGTGCACGTCGTGAATGGTGTCGGCGATGGTCATGGGGCCGGGCATGGTGAACTTGATGCGCTGCCGGGTCTGGCTGCGGAGATATCGCGCCTCCGCGCTGTGGATCGGTCGTTGGCGACGAAGGGGTGCCGTCACCGTGGGCACGTCGGCCTGGTATCGATCGGCGCGGATCCCGATCCGCATCATCTTGGAGAAGTCCACGCCCTCCAGCGGCTCGACGAATCCCCACACGAAGTGCCGACGGGTCTGCTCGCCGTCCGTGACGATGTCGATGCCCGCCTCCGCCTGATCCTGCAGCGCGAGACGCACGGCGTCGCGTTTGCCCTCCTCGAGGGCCGCGCCCTCGAGTTTCCAGGGCGCCCATAGCATGCGCGGGGTGGCGAGCCAGGCGGGTTTCGGCAAGCTGCCGGCAATGGTGGTATCCAGCATTTCCGCGGCATGGTACCATGCTCCCCGATGAAGGGATTGATTGCGCTTCTCCCCATCGCACTCCTTGTCGTCACCAGTGGTTGCTCCGAGGGTCCGCCCGACAAGCAGTGGTACAAGCCCAACTCCAACTACACCGCCGCCGACTTCGAGCACGACCGCGTTGCCTGCACCGACAAGAAGACCAAGGTCCTCGACGAGGGCTGCATGAAGGACCGCGGATGGGATGCCCTCGGAGGAGACATCGGACCGGCGGTGAAGGCGCCCGATCCCTCCACGTCGGGAAAGGTCAAGGGCAAGTACTAGTCTGCGCGGCGTCATCTTCGACTTCGGCGGCGTGCTCTGGGACATGCGCTGGGACATCGCGCGCGAGCTCGATCGGACGCACGGTCTACCTCGGCTTTCCGTCTTCGAAACCCTGTACCGCACGCCTGCCTGGAGCGACATCGAGCGCGGCCGCGGGGATCGGCAGGCCTGGCTTGAGACCGCCCACCGGTCGCTCGAGGAGCGCGCGGGACGTCCGCTGCCTCCTCTTCACGACGAGTGGCGCGCCTCGCAATGCGCTATCTCGCCGAACCTGGCCTTGGTGCGTGAGCTCCGCCCGCCCTACAAGCTCGGCATCTTGAGCAACGCCGACCTCTCCCTACGCGACCGGCTCGAGGGCGAACTGGCGCTGCATCATCTCTTCGACGACATCGTCTGCTCGGCGGAGGTAGGCATGGCCAAGCCGGAGGCGGGCATCTTCACGCTGGCCGCTCGGCGCCTCGGCCTGTCCCCCGGCGAGTGCGTGTTCGTGGACGATCTCGACACCAACGTGGAAGCGGCACGCCAGGTCGGCATGCAGGGGGTGCTCTTCCGCGTGGACAAGGGCGACGATCTCCGGCGCCAGCTCGCCGCGCTCGGTGTCGTGCCTGCTCGCTGAGCCATGGCCCGCACCGCGGTCTTCCTCTCGCCGGGCGCCGATCTCGCGGCCTCCGTCGATCTCGCGCGCCGCGCCGACGCCGCGGGCTACGAGAGCGTGTGGGTCACCCACGGCATCGGCCGCGACGGTCTGCACGTGCTCTCCGCCTATGCTCACGCGGCGCCCCGCGTCGGGCTCGGGACAGGCGTCCTGCCGATCTACCCGCGGCATCCCGTGCTCCTCGCCCAGGAAGCGCTGACCCTGCAAGAGGTGAGCGGCGGCCGGCTCCGCCTCGGCATCGGGGTGAGCCACCGCCCGGTGATGGAAAGCGCGCTCGGCCTCGACATGGGCCAGCCGCTGGCCGTCGCGCGCGAGTACGTGGCCGTCCTGCGCCAGGCCCTCGGCGGCCGCGTGCAGCACACGGGCGCGCGCTACCAGGTCACCTGGCAGATGGGGCTGCCGCGCCTGCCCTCGCCGCCGCCCGTCTATCTCGCCGGGCTCGGCACGGGCATGCTCGAGCTCGCGGGTGAAATCGCCGACGGCGCCGTGCTGTGGCTCTGCGCGCCCGCCTACATCCGCGAGCACGCACTGCCCGCCATTCGCCGGGGCCGGGAGCGCGCGGGCAAGCGGCTCGACGGCTTCGAAATCGTGGTGTCCGTCCCCGCCGCCGTCACCACCGATCGTGCGGCAGGACGCGAGGCCTTCAAGATCGAGCTGACGCGCTATCTCGCGTTGCCCTTTTATCGGGGCATGCTGGAAAAGAGCGGCTTCGGCGCCGAGATCGCCGCCTGGGACCGCGCCTCCACTCCCGCCGCGGTGCCCGATCGTCTCGCGGACGCCCTGGGCGCGGTGGGCGATGCCCCCGCCCTCGGTCGGCTGGTGGGCGCCTATCGCGAGGCCGGTGTCACCCTGCCTGCCATTCGCCCCATCGCATTCCCCGACGCACCGCACTACCTCCCCACTCTCGAGGCTGGCTCGGCTTTCTGACCCGGCGTGCTAGGTTGGAAGTATGGATGGCGCCGTCGCCGGCACCGCTCCACCGCGCACGCTCTCCCTCGGCACGATGTTCGTGGGCCCTCTCTTCGACTACTTGCTCATCGGCGGGCTCCTGAGCTGGGCGGCAGGGGCGGTCCTCTTCTTCGGCGGCTACAACTTTCCCGACAACGATCCCTTCCTTTGGTGGGCGATCCTCGTGTCGAACTGGGCGCACTTCGCGGCCTCCACCGTGCGGCTCTACACGAGGCCGGACGCCGTGAAGAACTGGCCCGTTCTCACGCTCGCCTTCCCGGTGATTGCCGTAGCGGTGGTGACCGCTGCCCTCATCGTGGGCGAGCCCTTCGGCCGATACCTCTTCGCCCTCTACCTCGTCTGGTCGCCCTATCACTACTCGCGCCAGGCTTACGGCCTCAGCGTGATGTACGCGTACCGCTCGGGCGGCGAGCTGGAGGCGGCGGGCAAGCGGCTCATCCTCTGGGTGTGCCTCCTGCCCTTCTTCTGGACGCTCCTGCATCCCGACGGCGGCATGGGCCTCATTCTTCCGCGCACGTTCTACGCCGCGTTTCCGTTCCGCCAACCGGTGATGCAGGCGCTCACCGTCCTCTCCCTCGCCGCGCCCGCCGCTCTCTGGCTGTGGGGACGCTCACGGCGTGCGGCGGCCCTGCCCCTGATCAGCCTCGTCGTGATTGTGTCCAACGCCATCTGGTGGACGCTCTTCAACTACTTCAACGCCTTCGTGTGGGCCACGGTGTTCCATGGGCTCCAGTACCTGGCCATCGTGAGCATCTTCCACGTCAAGGATCAGGCCCGTCGCAGCACCACCGCGCGGGGCTGGTTCTTCCACACGGCCACCTTCTACGTGACCTGCCTCATCCTCGGCTGGGTCCTCTTCTTCCGCTGGCCGCAGGCCTACTGGCTGCTCGGCTTTCCCATCGTGCAGAGCGGTCTCCTCGTGACGGCTATCATCAACATCCACCACTTCGTGGTCGACGCCTTCATCTGGAAGCTCCGGCGCGATCCGAACTACCAGACGGTGGTGGATGTGCCAGTCCCTGCCGCCTCCCACTAGGTCCCACCGCTCAACTCACGGGCGTCGCGGCCCGTCCGCGCGCGAGCAGCACCAGCCCTCCCGCCGCTCCCGTAACCAGCAACGGCACCCCGAGCCAGTAGCGCTGCCGCTCGCGCGCGCGGCCGCGGAGCGTGGCGAGGACGAAGCGGTCGCCCGCGGTGATTTCGCCGCGGGCGGCGAGGAACTGCCGCAGCCGTTCCTGCCGTTCGAGGGAGAGGCTGGCGCGACCCCACTGGACATCCTCCTGAAGCGTACGCAGGCGGCGTAGCTCGCTCGCCCCGCGGGCCAGTCCCTCGCGGCTGTCTCGCCAGGCCTGGCGTTCGGCGGGGGAGAGGAAGGCGACCTCCACCGCGGGAACGCCGGATTCGAGCCAGTCCAGCCAATGATGGTCCATGCCAGGGAACAGCGCGAGGAGGAGCCCGGCCAGCGCCACCGCCGCGCAGGCTCCGACGCCGAGCTTGACCGCGGCGGCCCGGCCGCCCCGCACGAGAGCGAGCAGCCCGGCCATCAGCGCCACCGCGGCCATTAGAGCCCCGAAGGTCGCCACGATGGCGGCGCCCGTCGGAAGATCCCAGGCGAACGAGGCCCAGAGGCCGACGGCGCTCACCAGCGCGCCCAGCAGCCACCCGAGGACGAGGCGTCCCGCTACGGAGCGAGTGGCCAGCGTCCCCACCGCGGCGGGCACGATCAGGTACGAGAACACGAGGAGCACGCCGGCAATCCGGACCGAGCTCGTCACCACCACCGCGAAGGTGACGTAGAAGGCGAAGTCCCAGCCGCGCACGGCCCGCCCCCGACTCGCGGCGCCGTCCGGATCGAGAGAGATCTCCAGAATCGGCCGCCGCATGAGCACGTGGAGGAGACCGATCAGGGCATAGAGGACGGCGACGCGACGGATCTCGCTCGGCGAGACGGTGAGGACGTCGCCCACGAGGAGCTGCTTGATGTGCTCCGCGCCCTGGGGCGCACGATCCACCACCAGCACGGCGAGGGCGGCGGACACCGCGTACACGATGCCGATGACGGCCTCCTGGGGCAGGCGGCCGGGCGCGGCACGCGTGAGGGCGAAGAGGGCGGCTCCGCCCACCGCGAAGGCGAGCGCGTACCAGTACGCGGCCTCGCTCTGGATCGGATGTCCGGCGAGAAAGGCCACGGTGACGCCGAGGCCTGCGACCTGAGCGAGGGCCAGATCCACGAAGATGACGCCGCGGGCGAGCACGTGCTGCCCGAGATACACGTGGATGGCCGTCAGGACGAGACAGGCCAGGAAAGGGACCCATAGCAGTTCGAGCATCAGGGGGAGCGGAGAGCGTCGGCGAGACGCGCCACGTCGACGTCGAACAGGGCAAGGTAGTCGCGCGCCTCGGGCAGGGCGCCCACGGAGGCGGCCAGCTGCACCTCGCGCGCGCCCCCGAGCGCAGCGACCCGTTGTACGAGCGCCGCGTCGGAGTAGGGCTCGGCGATGATCACACGCACCTGCGCTTCCTTCATCTGCCGGGTGAGCGCGGCGAGGGAGGCGGGAGAGGGCGGCACGCCGGGCGTCGGCTCCACCGCCGCGACGATCTCGAGACCGAAGCGGCGGGCGAAGTAGGGCCAGCTCTCGTGTACCACCACGATCCTGATTCCGCGGTAGGGAGCGAGCGCGGCCTGCCAGCGTGCGAGTCCCGTGTCGAGGCGGACGAGAAAATCGGAGCGCCGCCGCTCGAAGTAGCCACGGTCGGCGGGGGCCAGCCGCGCGAGGGCCTCCAGGATGCTTGCCGTAATGGGCCGCGCGTTCTCCGGATCGAGCCAATAGTGCGGATTGCCGAATCCGTGCACGTGCACGCCGCGCTCGGATCGCACGCGCGAGGTCTCCGCCTGGAGGAGAGTGATGCCCCGCGAGCAGTCGAGATCGACGGGCAGGGAGTCCGGCCCCCGCGCAGTTCGGAGCGCACGGGCGAGCCACGGCTCGTGGTCGAGACCCACGCGCACGAGGAGGACGGCGCGCTTGAGCGCGACGAGCTGGCCGGGCTTGATGTCGACGCCGTGGGGATCCTGGCCGGGGGACACGAGCGCGTCCACCGCCACGCGATCGCCGCCCACCACCTCGACGAGCGATCGGAGATCCGTAGTGGTGGCGACCACGGAGAGGGGAGCCCCGCCCCACGCGGGAGCGGCGGTGATCCCCGCCATCACCGCCGCGACGAGCGCGCCGGCCTGGAGCGCCCGCCGCACGGCGACCTACTTCTTGGCGGTGAAGATCGACTTGGGAATCATGCAGTGCACGCCCTTCCGCACGTCCACCACCTGGCTCACTCGGCAGTCGCCCACCATGGACACCAGCGAGTAGGCCTCATAGCGGCTGAGCGGCACGGCCTTCTGCGCGGCGAGCATCTCCACCGCTTCGCGCACGGCGTTGACCATGGCTTTGTTCAGATCTTCGTCCATGCCCGTGGTGATCCAGTGCGCCTTGTTCTCGATTCGTGGCCACTCGAGCTTCATGTCCTTGCGCACGATGAGCTGCATGACCATCTCGCGGTAGGAGCACTCGAGCGCGGTGAGGTTGACCTCGCCGTTGCCCTGACGGCAGTGGGAGTCGCCCGTCCACACCAGCCCGCCCTTCAAGAAGATGGGGATGAAGACCGTCGTTCCCTCCTGGATCTCGTTGATGTCCATGTTGGAGCCATTCTTCCACGGCCGGAGGGTGGAGACGGGGGCCATGGGATCGGTGGCCCCGCCCTTGCGCGGCGAGGGGTCCTTCGGATCGATGCCCACCGCGAGGATACCCGGGAAGGGCTGCAGCTCGATCACGATGCCGGGTTTGAACTCGGCCTGCCGCTTGTCGAGGTCGAGATAGAAGTATTTGAGGAAGCCGTCGGGCATCTCGGGAGCGAGCGCGCCAATGGTGGGGAACTCCTTACCGGGCAGGCTGAAGTTGGCGCCGAAGGCCTTGGGGGTGATCTTGAGGATGCGGATCTCCATCACGTCGCCGGGCTCGGCGCCTTCCACGTAGATGGGGCCGGTGACGGAGTGCGGGCCGCCGCCGGGGTTTGCCTTCCGGAGCGCCACGATCTCGTCCATGGTGGTGCCGGGAACGATCTTGTTGTGCGAGTGCATCATCGTCTCGACGGCCACCGTGTCGCCCGATTTCACCGTGAGCTTGGGCGGCTCCTTCGGATCGAGCCACCCCCACTGCGTGGTGTCGAGGGTCGCCGGGAGCACGTAGTAGGTGCCGCCCGGGACGGCGAGGGCGCGCTCGCGCTTCGACTCGTCCATCGCCTGCTGGGCGACGGCATAGAGGCCGGCGCCGAGGAGCAGGACCAGGGCGGCCAGGGCCGTGAGCAGGGTCTTACGGGTGCGGAGCATCGCGGTCATGTAGGTCTCCTTTGGTGTGAGCGGCTCGGACGGTTACACACACCGTGCTCGGACACCGGAGATCGGAACCCGCGGGATTCTAGCGCAGATGCAGCGAGTTGTGCGGAGACAGCCCTGCCCGCGCGGAACGCCGTCCTGCTCGCTTCGCGGGCAGCGCGGGCGGGGCCGGCCCGCGACCGGCTCAGGCCTTGCCGTCGAGGGCGCGCTTGAGCTGGTCGAGGTGATTGTCGTCGTGCCAGGCCAGGAGCTCCACGAAGTCCTTGATGGTCATCTTCCCGCGGGTAGCGTGGATGCCGCCGCGGTTCCACTGCTCCGGCTTGAGCCCGCGCAGGAAGCGCAGCGTCTCGTCACGCCGCGCCCTGAACGCGGCGAGCGTCTCCTGGGCGTCGTTGCGCTGGTACTGGCGCTCCACCGCCCAGCGGTCGGGCTCCACGGGCAGGAACTTGGGCTCGTCCATGGCGAGCACGCTCTGGAAGCGCATCATGAAGGCCTCCTCGATGTCGCGCACGTGGCAGAGCGTCTCCTTGGCCGACCAGTTCTTGTCGTCGGGCCGCTTCGAGAGCTTCGCATCGGGTACGCCCTTGATGGCGGCTGCGTAGTCATCGACCGTCCGCTCCATGCGCGCGAGCTGCTCGTCCAGCGTGGCCATGCCGGGTCCCCCGTCGGTGACGAGTTGATGGAAGAGGTGCGATTCGCGTTGA
>Ga0209465_10001010_pt1 | contig 12747 bp, 12 predicted proteins | sample PanSoiPlot1MoBio_FD_188321 | JGI IMG/M metagenome (GOLD analysis project Ga0209465, IMG submission 188321) | Tropical forest soil microbial communities from Panama analyzed to predict greenhouse gas emissions - Panama Soil Plot 1 MoBio (SPAdes)... | ecosystem: Environmental > Terrestrial > Soil...
TACCCGGGTTTACAATCGAGGCGTCATGGAAACTTTGACGCAGACTCCTCCTCCTACTCTTGAGAATATTGCCGCTTTGGAACGGCAATATCTACTTCCGACCTATAGCCGATATCCCGTGGTATTGCATCGCGGGAAAGGTGTTTTTCTCTTCGATATCGAGGGGAAGAAATATCTGGATTTTGTTGCTGGCATTGGGGTGAATGCACTGGGGCATGCGCATCCGCGGATTGTGAAGGCGATTCGCGATCAGGCGGCGAAGCTGATTCACGTTTCGAATCTCTATTACCACGAGTATCAGGGGCCGCTCGCCGAACGGCTGTGCAAGCTCTCGGGGTTGAACCGGGCTTTTTTTTCAAACAGCGGGACTGAGGCGATCGAGGGATCGATCAAGCTGGCGAGGCTGGCGGGGCATCGTGCGGGCGGCGATGCCAAGAGCAAGTTGGTTGCGCTCGAAGGTTCGTATCATGGGCGAACGTTTGGCGCCTTGTCGCTGACCGGGCAAGATAAGCACCGCAAGGGATTCGAACCTCTGCTCGAAGATGTCAGCTTCGTGAAGCAGAACGATCTTGAAGGATTGCGCGCCGCGGTGAACGACAACACGTGCGCCATCGTGCTGGAACCGATCTTTGGCGAAGGCGGCATTTATGAATGTTCGGTGGAGTTCCTGCAGGAGTGCCGGGCGCTGGCGGACCGGCATCGGGCAGCGCTGATCTTTGACGAGATTCAGTGTGGACTCGGGCGGACGGGATCGATCTTTGCGTTCCAGACGTTTGGAGTGACTCCGGACATTGTGGCGATTGCCAAGCCGATCGCGGCTGGGCTGCCGCTGGGGGCGTTCATCGCCAAGGAAGAATTCGCGAATGCGATTTCTTTTGGGCAGCATGGGACGACGTTTGGCGGCGGTCCGCTGGCGTGCCGTGTGGCGCTTGAGTATCTCGCGATCATCGAAGAAGAAAAGTTACTGGAGAACGTGAACAAGGTCGGAGCGTATCTGCAGCAGCAACTGAAGGAAGTGGTCGAGAAGCGCTCGGCGGCGGTGGGAGTGCGCGGGCGAGGATTCATTCAGGCGATTCAGTTGGAGGTTCCGGCGCGTCCCATTGTGGATGGCGGGCTTGCCGAGGGTGTTCTCTTCAACAGTACACAGGACACGGTTGTGCGCTTTCTGCCTCCGTTTTTGTTGGAGGAGAGGCATGTGGACAAGGGGATTCGGGTACTGAAGAAGTTGCTGGGGAAGAAGAAGGCGGCGGCAAGTTAAATCAGTGGACAGTTTAGCAATTGTTCTAGTCCGGGGCCCATCGCCTGTAACTATCCTCCATCGCGGCAGTTGTTGTCGGGTAGTGATGCTTCGACTGCACCGGAGTTCCGCTTCGCTGCACTCCTGTTCCGCTCAGCATGACACTATTCTGGGTGGCACTCGACAGCATAAAAACGGGGAGCCGAAGCTCCCCAAAAGTGAAGCGACAGAGGCGTATTTCAATTAGTAGGAAGACTGGGAATGGGAAAGAGTTGTCCGGGAATGGGGAGAATTTGGCGGGTACGATAGGGCGATGAATGGGTCCTCAGGGGTGGCGATTCCGGCACTAGGAGAAGGCATAGAGGATTGCCGGATGGACTTTGGTGGTGCGGCGATGCGCTACCTGCGAACAGGGTCGGGGCCGCCGCTGATCTTGCTGCACGGGTTGCTTGGGTACTCATTTTCCTGGCGATACACGATGCCGGCGTTAGCGCCCTATCGGACTGTGTATGCGCCGGATATGCTTGGGGCCGGGTTCTCCGATCGACCGCAAATTGATCACTCCATGCGGGCTACTGCGCTCCGCATTCTGAGCTTTGCCGAAAGGCTGGGGCTCTCTTCCTTCGACCTGCTCGGGACCTCTCGTGGCGGTGCCGTGGCTATGTGTGCGGCCGCGGAATGCTCGGATGCCGGGACGCCGGAAGTGAGGAGCCTTGTCCTGGTTGCGCCGGTGAATCCATATTCGCCCCACGGGCGCTGGCTGGCGGCATTCTCCGCTTCCGGAGTTGGGTCGCGGGTTATGCGGGCGGTACTGGAGCGGATGCCCTTCTTGTACCCGTACATTCACTCGCACCTGTACGGCGACCGCGCCAGCATTCCGGCGGGGAGTTTGGAGGGATATAAAGCTCCGCTGGCAATTCCGGGATTATTCGAACACGCGTTTGGCATTGTGAAGACATGGGGCGCCGACTTGCGCGAGGTGGAAGCTCTGCTTCCGAAACTGCGAGGGATTCGCACGCTGCTAATGTGGGGTAGCAAGGATCCGGCGGTTTACGTATCGTCGATGGAGCCCCTGGCTCGACATTTTGCGAATGCGGAACGGATTGTGTTCTCCGGGATCGGGCATTTGCCTTATGAGGAGTGCGTCGAGGAGTTTAACCGGGCGTTGATTGCGTTTCTGACCAAGGGAGCATAGTTCCCGCACTCGGGATAAAGACCTACGCATTAGACAGTTTGCCACTTGTATGCTGAGCGGTATCGGTAGGGATGTTTCGACTGCGCGACCGGGATCGCTGTGCTCTCCCGGTCGCTTCGCTCAACATGACAATTTGAGGCTGACAGGATGACGATTTGGCACTGGCGACGTTGAGCCACGTGCCGCCAATTTCATGACCCAATCCATTTTCGATTTCCTAAGAGACGCCGTGGTGCACTACGGATATTGGGCCGTTGGTGCCGCGTTGCTGCTTGAGAATACGGGCATACCGGTTCCGGGCGAAACGATTCTTCTGCTGGCCAGCTTTCTGGCTTATTCGCAGGAGGAGTTACAGCTTTCCTGGATCATTGCGATAGGGATCGTGGCAGCGACAATCGGCGACAACCTCGGGTTCGTGGCCGGATACTACGGCGGACGGCCGATGCTGGAACGGTACCAAAATATCTTTCGGATTAAGAGCGCAACGTTATTGCGTGGAGAAAAGCTGTTTGCACGCTACGGCGCAGCGACAGTTTTTTTTGCGCGATTCGTGTTTGGGATGCGGATCGTTGCTGGCCCCATGGCGGGGGTTTTGCGGATGCCATGGAAGAAGTTCTTGATCTTCAATTTTCTTGGTGCGGCTCTGTGGGTAAGCGTAATTTCGTGTGCCGGTTTTCTATTTGGGCGGCATTGGGACCGGCTGGAGGACGCGATCAAGAGACTGGATTTGGCTGTAGCGATTGGGGCGGTTGTGGCCGTCGGTGGGCTGTGGTGGTGGAACCGGCGCAAGAGGAAATCCGCACCTTCCGAGTAACATTTTGCACAAATTGGACGCGTGTAAGCCGCTAAACTTGCGCAATATCGCGGGTCCGGAAACTCCTGTTTGGGGTGATCGTGGCAGGGAAATTCTAGCGCTTTCGTCCGGGCCGACAAATTCGGACGAGGAGGAAGATATGAAGAAGGTCTTGAGTTACTTTTCCGTGATGGCAGGAACAGCGGTAGTGACGCTGGCCTTGTCGTCGGCGATCATGCAACCGAAAGCATCAGCCGCCCCTGCTCCCGTCCCGGTAGCAGCTGCAGTTCCGGCTCCCGCACCTGTGGCGACTCCTGAACGGCATCCGCACATCGATGAAGCATTGGAACATATGCGCGCAGCCAAGCATGCGCTGGAGACCGCCGAGCACGACTTTGACGGCCATCGCGTGAAGTCTATCGAGCATGTCAACGCGTCCATTCATGAAGCGGAGATTTGCCTCAACATGAGATAACTCCGTTTTTGCATCCCAGAACTTGAAAAGGCAGCGTCGATGGACACTGCCTTTCTTGTTCTGACGAAAGCTGCGGAATCCTTAGTGGTGACCCCAGGTATATCCGACCGATGCTCCGAGGCGGAAGAGATTGTCGGAGTGGAACTCGTGATTGTTGGGGATGAAGTAGTAGTGAACCTCAGGACGGATAAAGACGTTGCGCCATGCGTAGTAGCGAATCCCGAACCCCCCGTGCAGGAGGAAATGGGTGCTGTTCAGGTTGGCGCTGCAACCGCCGGAGGGGAGAGGGCAAGCTCCGACGCCATAGAAGAGCAAGGTCATGAGACCGGCGCCAGCCATGAAGTCACCGTGGGTTTTGGCTGCAAGCCGGTGCGAGTAGACGCCATTGGCATCGATGATGATTGGGCGATAGAACTGGAAGTTGTTGTAAATGCCCTTGTGATAGCGGAAGGCGGCTTCAATGTTAATGCCGCGGTCTTTTTCATTCAGGTACTGGAAGAAGACGCCGGGATAGGTGCCACCTTTCAGCGCAGGAGGGAGAAAGGCTTCCGAAGCTGTATTGTCCTTGGAGGACCAGAGAGTGCTTCCACCTCCGGCGATGTCGACCTGCGGTTCCTGGGCCTGTGCGAAGCTGGCGAAAAGCAGAAAAGTAAAGACGAACGTGAGCGAACAAAACTTTCTCAACCCTGCCCCCTGTGAGCGAGATTAGTGATCTGATCTGCCTCCGTGAACTCCATGGTGGAGGCTGCCAGGTCGTCACCACAGAGTGCACAGAGAGGCACAGAGTTCATACAATCAAAGCGTTTTATTCCGGGCCGATAGTGTAGCCGATAGAAGCGCCGGCGCGGAACACGTTATTGGAAGTGAAGTCGTTCGTGTTGTTTTTGATGTAGTAATAACGAACTTCCGGACGCACGAAGACATGTCCCCAGAAGTAGTAGCGGATGCCAGCGCCGGCATCAACCAAAAAGTGATTGGAACTGACATAGTTGGTGCAACTGAAATAGCTGCAGTTGTAGTTGGCGGAATAGAAGCGCGTACTCTGCCAGCCAATACCACCGAATAGATCCGCACCGACTTTCTTGTTGAGCCGCGGCTGATAGACGCCGTTGACAGAGTAGAGGATCGGCCGATAAGGAAGGCCGATACCGGCGTAGTTGCCCTGGCCGCCACGCCAAGCCACATCGAATCCGACACCCAACCGCTGGTGGAAGATCACATCAGCGCCGATGTTGGGATATAAGCCTCCCTTTTGGGGGCAGAGGCCGGTGTTGTTGTTGCACGAGCCCGACGACATAAGCGTCCCGAAGCCGAACATAGCGTCGCCTTGCTGGGCTGAGGCGAGACTTGCGAAGGCAAGAACTGCAACGACCGTGGCAAAGAGGGCAAACTTTCTCAAGAGAACCTCCTGTAATGTCGGTGCTGGCGGCTAAGATGCTTCCGCCAAACCGTTGGGATGCAAGGACGTAGATTGTGCATTCATCTTAATGGCAAGCCCGACGAACATTCAAATGACGCGAGCTCGAGATGGAGAGAGCTGCCGCGGGGCTGGCTGAATTGGGATGAATTTGCGCTACGTGCTTGGAACCCTGCCGGATGAAAAAAGTTGCAATGTACGCTGAGCGGCAGAGCCACATTTATCGGCTGGCTGTGCCGCCGCCGCGCAGAACGTGGTCGATGGCGATCGGTCCGGCCCCGAAGAAGATTAACGCGAAGGCAAGGGTGGCGGCCGCTAGCGGGAATTCGAACCCTGGGCGATCGGGAGATCCCAAAAGACCGTTATGCAGATGAACTTTCCAAATGGCTACGACCAAGTTGATGCAGATCGCGAACGCAGCGGGACGAGTGAAGAATCCAGCAATGATCAGCAATCCTCCGATCAGTTCTGTGAAGGCCGACACATAGCCAAGCCAAGAAGGGAGTCCCATTCCCCCGATCATGTGGGCGAAGTGCTGCAGGCCACCAAAAACTTTGTGATAGCCGTGAGCAGTCATAATGACGCCCAGCGAGAGGCGCATTACCAGAAGTGCGAGCGGTTGCAGGCGATCGAGATGACGCAAACAGATCCTCCGAGTTGATGAAATAGATTAGCGCACGAATTCGTTCCTGCGGAGTACCCAAGACGCATCGTCTCGAAAGCTGAAGAAAGCCCTGCCAAAACAATGGCTTGGACTAGCGGCGTAGTACCTCCGTACCGTGCCTAGTACTTCAGTTACCGGTATCGGGGCGACCGGACATGACCTCGGCCGTGAACTCTACAAATAGTGTATTTCATTTCTGGTACCCCAATATATAGACACGCGTCGCAGTGGCGAGTTTGTGGACTTCTAGAAAACAGGCGAAAAACGCGGAAAAACGAGGAGATTCGCTCTGAGCCGAGGCTTTTCAGGGCTGATATATGCTCGGGACACGAAAGCCCTCTGAGCCGATAGACAAGGCGAGGGGAAGTCTCCCAAAGGAGCCGTGGGGCCGAGTATCGGGCGGGACGAAACACTGGCAGGGAGAGCAAAGGAACTATGGCCGACTCGCGAGAAGTGATGAATATTCGCCAAGCGTCGCAGTACCTGGGCGTGAGTCCGGACACTTTGTACAAGTACGTCGGCGAACAAAAGATTCCCGCGTTCAAGTTGGGCAATCGGTGGCGCTTCAAGAAATCGCGGCTGGATCAGTGGATGGAAGAGAAGTCGAGTGAGATGGAACCGCAAGCCAAGCGGAAGGCGAAGGCGGCGGGCAAGGCTGCGGGACAGATTTAGTTTAAACAACGCGGGCGAAGGCGCCCGCGCCACACAAAGGTGGGCACATGTTTGGAATCGGATCGAAGTCGATTGTTGGTCTGGATGTGGGCTCTTCGAGCATCAAGGCTGTCGAGCTGAAGAAGAAGGGTGGGCAGATCGAAGTGGCGCACCTCGGGCTGGAACCGCTGTCGTCCGATATCGTGGTCGACTCCATGATCGTGGACTCGGGCACGGTGTCGAGCGCGATCTCGAAGCTGTTCCTCGACAACCAGATCAAGACCAAAGCTGTGGCCACGGCGGTGAGCGGACACTCCGTGATCGTCAAGAAGATCTCTCTGCCTTCGATGAGCGATCAGGAACTGGCGGAAACGATCGAGAAAGAAGCGGCGCAACACATTCCCTTCGATCTGGCCGACGTGAGCCTCGACTACCAGATTTTGTCCGATGAGGTTGGCAGCCCGCAGATGGATGTTCTTCTGGTCGCGGTAAAGAAGGACAAGATTTTGAACTACACCAACGTACTCTCGATGGCCGGCCGAACGCCCGCTATCGTCGATATCGACGCGTTGGCGCTGCAGAACTGCTACGAGTACAACTACCAGCCGTCGCCGGGCCAGGTTGTGGCGTTGCTGAACCTGGGCGCCAGCGTGATGAACATCAACATCGTGAAGGGTACGACGCCGTTGTTCCCGCGCGACGTCAGCGTGGGTGGTCATCAGTACACCGACTCGCTGCAGAAGGAATTGGACCTGAGCTTCGAAGACGCGGAATCGCTGAAGCTGGGCAATAAGGTCGGCACGGTGAGCGAAGATGCCAAGCAGCCGATCCTGCAGCAGGTGACCGAAATTATCGTGCTCGAGATTCAGAAGACGTTTGACTTCTTCCGTGCCAGCGCGGCCGGGGAGCACATCGAGAAGATCTACCTGGCGGGTGGTTCTTCGAAAGTGCCGGGGTTGGTGGAAGCGTTGCGACAGGAATTCTCCATGCCGGTCGAGTTGCTGAATCCGTTCCAGCGGGTGACGCCTCCGGCAGAGGGCATGGGAGCGGAACTGGTGGAGAAAAATCCCGGGCAGATGGCAGTCGCGGTGGGCTTGGCCCTGAGGAGCTTTGAATCCCTATGATCAAAATCAACCTTCTGGAAACAGCCAAAGGCAAGGGCAAACGTGGCGGCAGCAGCCCGGCGATGCCCACGATGGAAATGGGAGACATGGGATCTCCCAAGCTGAAGATCCTGGTGATGGTCGTGATCGTCGGCTTGGCGAACCTAATGTACTGGTATCGGCTGGACCATCTCTCGAAAGAAATCGACGCGAAGATGAAAGTCGCCGAGCAAAAGAATCGCGAACTGGCGGATGTGAAGGCCAAGTTCTTGGACCGCCAGAACCAGGCCAACATCTATCAGCGGCGCGTGGATGTCATCAAGAAGCTCCAGGATGGGCAAACCGGCCCTGTAAACCTGATGGCCATGATGGGTGAGACGGTCAACAACACCGAGGCCGTGTGGCTGAGCAAGTTGGACGATCAGGGTGCGAACGTGAACCTCGAGGGCACGGCGCTTTCGACCGACGCGGTGGCCAATCTGATCGCGAATCTGCAGAAGACCGGATTCTTCAAGAACGTGGAGATCAAAGAAACTTATCAGGACGAGCAGATCAAAGAAATGCAGGCGTTCCAATTCACCCTGACCTGCGAGAAGGGAAAGTCGTAGAGGCGGACCTATGGCGAACTTTGGCGAACTGTCGGGCATCAAGCAGTGGGGGGTGGTGATTCTCGGTGGCGCAGTCGTCTCGGCGGCACTGTACTTCACCGTGTTCAAGAGCCAGAACGAGAAGAACGCGGCGGCGCAGCATGCCCTGGAAGACAAGATTCGGGAAAACAACGAGCTGGAGTCGTATCGGCCGAAGCTGAAGCAGATCGAGCAGCAGTTGGCTGAGCTCAAGCAGCAGCTTGAGATCGAGGCGCGCATTGTTCCCGACGAGAAGCAGGTCGACGGCTTCATCACCATGATGGATGCTGAGGCCGTAAAAGCGGGCGTGGAACTGCGGCGTTATGAGGCGAAGGACAACAAGCAACAGCAGTACTACACCGAAGTTCCGTTCGATATGGAACTGGACGGCTCCTACTACTCGGCGTTGAAGTTCTTCGACCAGGTGAGCAAGCTGGAGCGCATCGTTAACATCAGCGGACTGCTGGTCTCGACGACAAAGAATCCCGCAGGGGCAAAAGTGAAGCACACGTACCAATACGCCCCCAACGAAAGTATTGTGGCGAAATTTACGGCAACGACGTATTTCAGTCGTGATCTGCAACCTCCTGCACCGGCGGCTGGTGCGAAACCGGCCACGACGACGGCGGCGAAATAGGGATACCTATGAAGACGGCGATGAAGCTGACAACTGGCATTCTGGCAACGGCAATGATGGTCGGCGGGACTGCGGCTTTGGCTGCGGGACAGAATCCGGACGCCATCGACAACGCGCGCAGCGTAGCAAAGTCGCTGCAGCAGAAGCAGACCATCGATACGAACGCAGCGCTGGACGCGGCGGGAACTCCGCCGGCGAAGCCGGCGCCTGGAGCGCCCGCACCCGCGGTCAAGCCCGCGGTAATTCCGGGATCAGCAGCTGCTCCGGTGACCGCGGCTCCTGCGGCTCAGGCTGTGAAAACGGCAGCTCCGGCTGCAAAGGCGAAGGCAGCGTCGAGCCAGAACAATCAGTTGCAGCACGTGAACGTTGTTCCTGGCGGCAACGACATTCAGATCGAGATCAACTCCAGCGATGCGGTGACTCCGAGAGTGACCAAGCTGAGTTCTCCGGCCCGGGTGCTAGTTGAGTTGCCTGAAACGGCTGTAGCCACCTCACAGAACAAGATTCCTGTCGGCAGCGGCGGGGTGAAGGGCGTGCGGATTGGTATGGACGGCAAGAATCCGCCGACGACCAGTGTTGTGGTGGATCTCGAAAAACCACTGACGTATGACGTGTCCTCTGGTCCAGCCGGCAAGTTTGCGCTGATCCTGCACACGCTGGATGGATCAGCCGTAGCGAAGAGCACGGCCACAGCTCCTGCCAAAGCCGCGCCAGTCGCGGCGGCAAAGGCTGCTCCAGCTCCGAAGGCTGCCGTTGCTACGACGAGCACAACGAAAGCTGTTCCCGCAACAAAAGTTGCGGATGTGAAGGCAACCGCTGGCAAAACGGCTAGTCCGGCTGCTGCTCCTAAGCAGGACGCAAAGGCTCCGGCACCAGCCAAGGGTGTGACTGCTGCTGCGGCTGTTCCAGCACCCGCTGCGGCCAAGCCGGCGGAGCCAGCCAAGCCGAAGGCCGAAGAAAAGAAGTGGGCGATGAATGGGAAGCGTGATCCGTTCTTCAGCCCGGTAGTGCAGCAACAGGGATCGGGTTGCTCCACGGGCAAGAAATGCCTCGAGATCAACGCCATCGCCCTGCGCGGCGTGGTGAAGTCCGACAACGGCTTCATCGCCGTCGTCACCAACAACATCGGCAAAGCATATTTCTTGCACGAGAATGACCCTGTGTTCAACGGATACGTTGTGAAGATCACAGGCGATTCGATTGTGTTCGAAGAAACGGTGCAGGACAAGCTGGGCAAGACATCGACACACGAAGTGGTGAAGAGAATCTTCACCCCGGCGGTTTAATTCCAGTTGCACGAAGGACACGCGGGCCAGGCCCGCGGGTGGGGAGAGGCGAAATGCGAAAGCAACAAGTAACCATGTTCGTATCGTTGCTGCTGATGGCAGGGGTGGCCGCGGTTGCCCAAAGGCCCAGCCAGCTCGATCGAGTCAACGTAATCCGCGACACGGACGCGATCCGGGTCGAGATGAAAGCTAGCGGCTCGGTAACGCCGAAGCTCAGTACTCTGGACTCGCCCGCTCGCGTGGTGGTCGACCTGCCGGAGACCGTGATGGCAAACGGCCAGACCCGCATCGTGGTGGGCACGGCGGGTGTCAGGGGCGTGCGCATCGGCATGGATGGCCAGTCGCATCCGACGACGCGCGTTGTCGTTGACCTCGAGAAGGCCTGCGCTTATGAGCTGACTCCAGGTCCGGCCGGCAGACTCGTGTTAACGCTACATGCCAACACGGTTGCCCAGACCTCTGCCGACCCGACAACGGTGACGGCGGATGCCAAGCCCGCCAGCAAGCCAGCGTCGGACAACGCGGCCGCTCCCAACAATTTTGTCTTCGTTGAGCCTTCCTACCAGGCGAAGAACGAAACGAACAACGAGGCCAAGAACGACGCCGCGGCTGACGAGCCAACCGTACGCGCGCAGGAAGCTGCTGCTCGTTTCTCGGATAAGACCGCGGTCGAGCTTCTTCCTGTGAGCATGCATGCCACGCCGCAGGCACAGAGCTCAAGCGCACCCTCGCAGAGTTCCACTGGCATCACGCCAGCGGTGAACCTGGCTGCAGAGCAAAAAGCTCAGATGGGTCAGCAGGGCGCCGCTTCTGGCCCGCACTATACGGGCGAGCCGATTTCAGTCAACCTGAAAGACGTCGACTTGAAAGACTTCTTCCGTCTGGTCCACGAGATCAGCGGACTCAACGTTGTGCTCGATCCGAACGTGCACGGCACGCTGACGATCGTGCTCGATGATGTGCCGTGGGATCAGGCACTCGACATCGTTCTGAAGAACAACGACTTGGCGCGCGAACTGGAAGGCAACGTCCTGCGCATCGCCACGGTCGAAACCTTGAAGAAGGAAGCCGATGCGCGGCGCGCGCAGATCGAATCGGAAGCGCTCGCCGTAGAAAAGGTTTCCGTCACCCGATTCCTCAGCTATGCCAAGGCGAAAGATGCCATCATCACTGTGAAGAAGTTCCTCTCGCAGCGTGGTGACGTGGTGGCTGACGATCGCACCAACGCCGTAATCGTCAACGATATTCCGAAGGTGATTCCGATCATCGACCGCCTGCTGTCGCAGCTGGACCGCAAGACGCAGGAAGTCGAAATTGAAGCTCGTGTAGTGGCTGCGACTCGGCAGTTCGCTCGCGACATCGGTACGCAGATGGGCTTCGGCTGGGGCGAAGGCCACAGTGCGATCGGCGGCAACTCGACAGTCGGCGTTACCAACACGAACGTGAGCGGGCTGAGCCCGGGTTACATCACGACTCCGTCAACCGGTTCCGGTAACGGCAACACCATTCCGTTGTTCTCGAACCTGGGCGTCACGTCGCCTACGAGTGGCTTGACGTTCTTGAACGCCAGCAACACCGTGCGGTTGGACTTCCAGCTTTCGCTGGCTGAATCGCGCGGCTTGTTGAAAGTGCTGTCCCGTCCGCGGGTGGTCACACAGAACAATATTCAGGCGTTCGTGAAACAGGGCGTGCGCGTACCGATCGTGACTCAGGCCCAGTTAGGCGGTCCTCCGACCGTTACCTACGTCGACGCGTTCCTGCGGCTGACGGTTACTCCGCAGATCACGTCGGAAAACACCATCTTCCTGAACGTGGACGTGGAAAACACCACACCGAACTTCGGTCAGGAAGTCCAGGGGAACCCCGAACTGATCACGCAGCAGGCGACCACGCAGGTACTGGTGACCGACGGCGGCACGGTGGTGATCGGCGGCGTCATTCAGACGCAGAACTCGATCAACATCACGCAGGTTCCGCTGTTGGGCAGCATCCCGGTGCTGGGCAACCTGTTTAAACACACGCAGGTCAACACGCAGAACCAGGAACTGATCTTCTTCATCACGCCGCGAATCATTCAGACATAACGAGTCCTGAGTCGCGAGTACTGAGTCCCGAGCTAACGCCGCCGGCCTGAAGAACCTGTCAGGCCGGCGGTTTTGTTTTTAGCTACGAGCGGTGAGCGGCGAGCTTCGAGAAATTCGCGCTTAAGCTCTAATCTTCTGAGATAAACTTTCGGCACCTCGGGCACCCCTAGGTCAATGCCGCCACTCGTGGCTCGTAGCTCGATGCTCCTGCTACACTCGCAACAAATGGACTTCCGTGCACGACAGCAGAAACTGCGGGAGCATCTTGCCACGACCCGCTTCGATGGACTCCTCATCAGTCATTTACCCAACATCCGATATCTCTGCGGATTTACCGGCAGCGCCGGACTTCTTCTTGTGGAGCAAACCGGCGGAATCTTCTTCACTGACGTTCGCTACGACACGCAGGCGCACGAGGAAGTAAGAGCGGCCAAGGTCGTCATTGCGCGGAAGTCTCCGCTTGCCGCTCTTGGTGAGTTCCTGGAGAAACGGCGGAAGCGCTCACACCGGCAGACGATTGGAATTGAATCCGAGCACTTCACGCTTGCGGACAAAAAACGTCTCACCCAGTTTCGCCTG
>Ga0209465_10001015_pt1 | contig 12701 bp, 9 predicted proteins | sample PanSoiPlot1MoBio_FD_188321 | JGI IMG/M metagenome (GOLD analysis project Ga0209465, IMG submission 188321) | Tropical forest soil microbial communities from Panama analyzed to predict greenhouse gas emissions - Panama Soil Plot 1 MoBio (SPAdes)... | ecosystem: Environmental > Terrestrial > Soil...
GCTGGCCGCGCCGACCCCCTTCGGCGCTCCCATCGAGGTCCGTCCATGGGAAGAGCGTACAGGGACCCCCTCGTCCTGTGCGCCACCCGCAGGGTGGCGAGTCAGGCGAGCGGGTGACGCAGCATGAGCGCACCCCTCCCCCGACGACGAGACCCGGTCGTCTCGCGCTCCGCATCCCACCGAAGAATCCGCGCGAGCGCTGCTTAGAAATTCCAGTGCAGGACGTCGCGCACTACGCTCCAGCGCGGCGTGGCCAGCGTCCGCGGCTGGCCGAGTAGCCAGTAGCTCATCTCCCGCGCATGCATGCCGTCGGCCTTGCGGAGATCCAGCCAGTAGCTGACGAAGTGCACCATCTCGTCGGAGTGGGGCGGCATCAGGTACGTGAGGAGAAAGGGATTGCCCACGTCCTTGGGCACCACCGCGGTGATGCCGGGATGGGAGCGGGCGAGCGCGCCCGCCTGCTCGAGCGTCCAGATGGCCGCGTCGATCTTCGTGAAGTCGGGGAGCGTGGTGTAGTCGGGTACCACTACGATCTCCGCGCGCGGGAACACCCGGGCGAGAGCCGGCCGCAGCACGGGATCGTCGAACACGCCGATGCGGAGATTCGGCATGGCGAGGATCTGCCCACGCGTCATGAAGTGGGCCGCGCGGTCCGACGGCATGAAGAGGGCGAGGGGACTCTGGTAGTACGGCGACGACGCGGACAGCACGCTGAGCCGCCGCGTGGTGGCGTAGATGCCGGCCATGGCGATGTCGAACTTCCCTGCCACCAGATCGGCCTCGAGGTCGGGCCACTCGAAGGGCACGAACACGAGACGGACGTTCAGGGAGCGGGCGAGATCGTAGGCGTAGGCGACGTCGAAGCCCACGAGATCGCCGCGGTCGTTCACGTAGCAGAAGGGAATCACGGAGGCGTTGTAGCCGACGCGCAGGATGCCCGTCTGCTGGATGCGGCTGATGCCCGCCCCGGACGCTGTCGCCTCTCCCGCGGCCGCAGAGCTCTTTTCGTAGTCAGCCGCGCTCCGGTAGATGGTCGCTTGCACACCGCGCGTGACGAGAGGATCCAGGGTGAAGGCGCCGTAGTTCGTGGTAGCGGGAGCGAGGCGCCGGTGGGCCTGGTGGCCGGTCCAGGCGAGCGCGCCCAGAACGAGGGAGGGGAGGAGGATGGAGGCGACCAGGCGTCCGGGGCGGAGACGCAACTTGCCGTAGTAGGCCAGCGTGACGAGCACGCTCAGGAAGGCGAAGGCCATCACGGAGGCGATCACCTGGCCGTAGCGGGTGATGGTCTGGAGCTCCACGTAGAGCTCCGGTGTCCCGCGGGGCAGGGGCAGCCAATCCGAGAGGAAGGCAACCGCGTTGACCGCGGAGGTGGGTGAGCCGAACCCCGAGAGCAACGTCATGAGGGGGAGGAGCGCCTCGTTCCGGCCCTCCAGCGGGGCCTTGAAGTAGTAGGCGGCGAAGACGAGGAAGAGGTAGACGAAGAAGTTGCCGAGCTGGCCGAGGGGATAGGCGACGGAGAGGTTCGTGCGGATGATGTCGTCGCGCTCGGGCTCTCCGATCCCACACCGATCGGCGATCCGGCGCGTCGCCTCCGTCACGAAGGGAAGGGCGGCCACGGACAGCGTGGTGACGGCGGCGATGGCGAGCGCCGCGCGCAGCTCGCGAATGACCTCGCGGTGGCCGACGGGCGCGAGCCCGGTGATGAGCCCGGGCAGGATCCAGAAGGAGAGGATGCCCGCCCCGATCATGAACAGCGCGAGGTAGAGCCCCATGTTGACGAGATCGTGCAGGGCGGTGGTGCCCGCGGTGACCGCGAAGAGGGCGAAGACGCCGATGGGAGCCAAGCGCACGATCCAGTTCCAGAAGCGCAGGCTGGCCAGGCGGATCGTCTCCAGCATGCTCAAGAGCGCCTGCTTGTCCTTGAGCGTCTGCATGGCCACCCCGTAGAAGATGCAGAAGATCACCACCGCGGGCACGTAGTTCTGGGTGAGCGCGGTGAAGAGGTCGGTGGGAATGAGGAGCCCGAGCAGGCTCGACACGCTGTGCGGCGCCCCCGCCCTCTCCGCGATGATGGCGGGATTCACCTCGGGAATGGCCTGGGCCAACGCGAAGAGGGTAGCGAAGGTGACCACCCACGCGACCATGTAGAAGATCCAGCCGCACTTGAAGAGCCGCCACGCCTTGGCCGGCTCCAGTGATCCGAGGCCGTGCAGCAGCGAGCAGATGAGGTAGGGATACACCGCCGCCTGGAGCAGCCCCACGTAGGCGAAGCCGATCGGGTTCAGGATTGCGCAGTCGTCGCCGAACACGATCCCGGCGAGGATGCCTGCGGCGCCGCCGACCAGCACCCACGAGGCAAGGTTCATGTCACCGCGAGACTCTACGCACGGCCCGGCGCAGGGTCAACGCCGCGTCTACACGCGCGGGACGGTGGAGAGGGCCCGGCGGTGCGGGCGCCGCCAAAGGCTGGCCCGCCAGGTGAGGCCGATGAGGACAGTGCAGCCGAGGCCGGTCGTCACCAGCACGGTGACGGTGAGCGGGAAGCCCAGGCGATCGATGAGAGCGCCCGCGAGCATGAGCCCCAGAGGCAGGCCGTAGACGGCGAGCATGCGCACGCCCATCACGCGGCCGCGGAAGCGATCGCCGGAGGTGCCGAGGAGGTCGGCGGTCATCGAGATCATGGCCACGCTCTGGGCGAAGCCCGCGGCAAAGAGCACGGCGAGACCCAGCTCGAGTCTCCTCAGGTGGGCGAACACGAGGAGGAAGGCGTACCAGAGCGCGCTCCCCACGAGGGTGAAGCGGGCGGGCTGGCGCGAGCCCCCCGTGACGGCGATGGTGGCGGACGCGCAGAGAGCGCCCAGCGAGAAGCTGGCCACCAGCCAGCCGAGCCCGCGGGCGTCGACCTGGTAAATCGTCCTCGCCACGTAGGGGAGGAGGCCTTGCGTCGCGGGATAGGCGGTGAGGTTGACGAGGAAGGCGAGCCACATCATCGCCACGAGCGCAGGCGTGCGCACCACGTAGGCCACGCCCTCCTTCAGATCACGCCACCCCGAGGAGCGGACGAGGGGTCGTCCCGCCGCGCCGGGTCCCTCCGCGGGATCGGCCACGGGACGCCGCCGCGCGATGCCGAAGGTGAGCGCGAGCCCGGCGAGGTAGAGAACGGTCACCGCGGCGTAGGCGGAGCCGACGCCCAGCGCCGTGGAGAGGCTCGCCCCCACGAGGGCGCCGGTGATCCGCGCGGTGTCCGTGATGGCGCGCGACAGCCCGACGGCGCCTCCCACCAGCGGCGCGGGAATGGTCTCGCCGATGAGCCAGTTGCGCATCACGAGATCGTTGGAGCGCACGATGCCGACCAGGCCCGCGAGCACGAAGACGCGTCCCGTGGTGAGGGCGCCCGTGAAAGCCAGGATCGTGAAGAGCGCGGCGAACCCCGCATAGGTTGCGCGCATGGCGCACAGCATGAAGCGCCCACCGAGCCGGTCGCCCAGCACACCGAAAAGCGGCGAGGTCAGCGTGCCCGCAAACTGCAGGGAGGCGAAGAGGGTGAGGAGGAGTACGGAGCCCGTGTGCACCATGACGAACCAGCCGAGGATCAGGGTCTCCATCTCGAAGGCCCAGGAAGTGACGAGATCGGCGGGAAGCTGGAAGCGAAAGCTCCGGACGCGAAAGACGCTCAGGATCAACGGACGCGGGTTCTCCTCGCTGAGATGCGCGGCAGCGGCGCTGCTCGAGTACGCGCCACGAGCCTACACCAAACCTGCTATGATCGTGGGCACGTTCATGGCTCCGTCCCGCGTCTTCTACGGCTGGTGGATCACCGTCGCCTTCTCCTTCATGGTCTTCGTGTCGGCCGGAGTGCGCCACGCCGTCGGGCCTTTCCTCAAGCCCATGACCGCCGACCTCGGGGTCGACCGCGCCGCCTTCTCTCTGGTCATTGCCCTGGGGCTGCTCCTGTACGGGCTCTTCATGCCGTGGATCGGCTCGCTCGTGGACCGCTTCGGCCCCCGCATCATCACCTCGGCAGGCTCGGTGCTGCTCGCCATCTCCCTCGCCCTCACCGGGCTCTGCACCAACCTCTGGCAGCTCGCGCTCGTGTACGGCGTGCTCGCTTCCCTGGGTCTGTCCGCCGTGGGACCGGTGGTCGCCAACGCCGTGGTGAGCCGGTGGTTCATCCGCCGTCGCGGCTTGGCCATCTCCATCCTGGGCAGCGCGGCCATGACGGGTATGAGCCTGCTCGTGCCCGTGGTGGCCTGGCTCATCATCACCGTCGGGTGGCGGATGACCTATGGAGTGATCGGCCTCGTCGTGCTGCTGGGCGTCCTCCCGCTCTGTCTCTTCGTGGTCCGCGAGTCTCCCGAGGCTGTCGGACTCGCTCCCGACGGCGATGCCGCCCGGCCGGATGGGGCGGCGATCTCGACGAGACGCACGCCGGTGGCCACCGCCATGCGCACCCTCGCCTTCTGGCAGCTCGCAGGCTCGTTCTTCACCTGCGGCTTCTCCATGAGCCTGATCTCGTCGCACGGCGTGCCCATGCTCACCGACCACGGCTACACGCCGATCTTCGCCTCCTGGATCGTGGGGCTGCTCGGCGCCTCGAGCATGGTCTTCACCCTCGGGCTGGGCGCGATGGCGGACCGGTGGGGGGCGCGCCCCGTGCTGGCCGGCGTCTACGCGGGACGGGCGCTCATCTTCGCTGGGCTCTTCCTCGTGCGTGACAATCCCTTCGCAATCCTCACCGTAGCCATCCTGGGTGGCATCACCCTTGCCGGCTCGGGCTCCATGACCTCGATGCTCACCGCGGACATCTACGGCCGCTACTCGGTGGGATCGATCTTCGGCATGATCTTCCTGGTGCACCAGACGGGCGCTGCCCTTGGCTCCTCGCTGGCCGGCCGCCTCTTCGAGTCGACGGGCGGCTACGGGGCGGCCTTCGCGGTAGCCTGCGGGCTACTTCTCTCCGCGGGTTTCGTCAGCCTGCGCGTCGACAACGGCACGCGCGTCCTTCGCTGGGCCGCGCGCGGCGCCGGGGCCTGACCGCGGCGCGCCGCCTCCCCGTCCTCTCGCGCTACTCCGGCAGTCCCTGGATGGCCCAGGTCGCCAGCTGCAGCGCGTCGGGAGCGCCCAGGCTCCCAAGCCAGCGGCGATAGATCGTGATGACCTCACCTGAGCGGTAGAGCCTCGCCAGCGAGCGATCCACGGCGATGCGGAAGTCAGGGTCATTCCGCCGCAGCATCAGCGCGTAGGGCTCGTAGGAGAAGTAGCGGTCGACGAGGATGAAGTCGCCGGGCTTCTGGGCGGTGAGCACGAGCCCGATCAGGATCTCGCGGTCCGAGGCGTAGGCGTCGGCCGTCTTCTGCTCGAGGGCGGTACGGCCGTCCGCGTGGTCCTTGACGGGGATCAAGGTCACCGTGGTGGACGACTTGTTCAGGGCTTCCTTCAGCACACGCTCCGTGGTCGTGCCGGGAATGACGGCGATGCGCAAGCCGCTCAGGTTTGCCGTGGCCGTCTCCTTCAGCGCGAGGAGGCTCGCCCCCGTCACGAAGGTGGTGAGACTGAAATCGACCTGGGACTGCCGGCTCAGGGTGTTGGTGGTCGAGCCGCACTCGAGATCGATGGTGCCGTTCTGCACGGCGGCCATGCGGCTCTCCACCGTGACCAGCGTCCACTTCACGGCCAGGTCTGGTATCTGGAGATCACGCTTCAGATCGTCGGCCACGCGCTGGCAGAGCTCCACGGAGTAGCCTGTGGGCTTCTGGTCCGTGCCCACGAAGGAAAACGGCACGGAGGAGTCGCGATAGCCGAGGTTGATGGTCTTGGTCGCCTTGATGCGATCGAGAGTCCCGCTCGCCGCTCCCGTCCCGCCGCCCGTCGAGGTGGAGGCGCAGCCCGCGGAAGCGAGGAGCACCACGAGCATCCCGATCACCGCGCGCATCGTCATTGCGTCCGTCTCCTGATGGTGAGTGCAGAGGGGAAATTCAGCGGGCCGGCACCATCTCGGCCAGCCACTCGAGGTCGAGATCGGCGAGCTTGGCCCGCGTGGGATAGCCGGTGGCCGGATCGCAGCCGGCGATCTGATAGTAGGTGGCCCGCGCGTGCTCGAATTCCTCCGCGGTGAGGGCGACACCGGCGGTGGGGCCCTTGCCCGAGAGGGGCTGGAAGAGCTTCTTGGGCAGGGTGTCGGCGGCCTTGCCGATGCCCTCGCGCGCGTTGAAGGCGCGCAGGAGATTGATCCGCCGCTCTCCCACCCGCATGAGCTCGCTCATGCTGGCGTCCCAACCCGTGCCCGCGTGCACGAGCTCGACCGTCTCCTTAGGGCCGTAGAGCTGCCACGACGGCCCCCACACGAACTGACAGAGGCCGAGGGTATCGAGCGCGGAGTAGAAGCACTGGGTGGTGTAGGCGAAGCGAACCTTGTCGTCGGACAGATCACGCAGGTCCAGGTCACCGAAGTCGCCGATCTCCGCGAGGCGGCGCCGCTGCAGGCTGCCCGGCTTGGCCCTCAGCATCGAATCGTGCTCGGAAGATTGGTGATCAGCGCCAAAGGCGTTGACGGCGTAGATGAGGCCGAGAGAGCGCTTGTGCTGGGGCATGTGCGCCGGGAGCTCCTGACCCTTCACGGTCACCGTGAGATCGACCGCGGCCGGCCCCAGGGTCTTCGCGGCGCGCAGGCTCCCCTCGGCTAGCAGATCGCCCACGCCCCGGCGGAGCGCGATGGCCTCGATGGCGCGCAGGACGGACGGCCCGTCGCCGAAGGCCAAGCCGAGTCCCTGGTCGTCGAGGAGACCTTTGGCCTTCGCCTCCATGGCCCACGCGATGGTGGCGCCGGCGGAGATGGTGTCCATTCCGTACTTGTTGGCGTCGGCGGAGGCGCGGGCGAGCAGCTTGAGGTCGCCCACCCCGCACATGCTGCCGAAGAACGTCAGGGTCTCGTACTCCGGTCCACCATAGACGGGATCGACGTCGAGCCCCGGCTCGTGCACCTCGACCACGCGCTTGCACTTGACCACGCAGGCGTAGCACGTGTCGCGCTCTTTGAGGATGGTCTTGGCCATCGTCGAGCCGTCGATGTCCTTGCACTGCTCGAAGGTGCCCTCGCTGTAGTTCCGCGTCGGCTGGCCGCCCATCTTGTCCTGGATGGCGAGCACGCCCGACGTGCCGAACTCGCCGAACCACTTGATCCCCGGGTTGGCTTCCTCGAGCTCCTTGAGCCGCTTGACGAGGCCGCGGAAGGCCTCGGGCACCGCCGGCTTGGGCGACTTGCTGCCGCGCACGACCACCGCCTTGAGCCGTTTCGAACCCATGACGGCGCCCAGACCGGTGCGGCCGTTGGCGCGGTTGACCATGTTCATGATGGCGGCGAAGCGCACGCGATTCTCGCCCGCGGGGCCGATCTGGGCGATCTCCACCTTGGGGTCGCCCAGCTCCTCCTTGAGGAGCGCGTCCACCTCCGCGGTGACCTTGCCCCAGAGGTGCGCCGCTGGCCGCAGCTCCACCGTGCCGTCGTGGAGCCACAGGTAGACCGGCTCCTTCGATTGACCGGTGAAGACGAAGGCATCCGCACCCGCCGCGCGCATCTCGGCGGGGAAAAATCCGCCGCACTGGCTGTCGCCGATGGCGCCGGTGAGCGGGGAGCGGGCGCATGCCGTCATCCGACTTTGTCCCGAGATGGCGAGGCCGGTGAGCGGGCTCACGGCCATCACGAGGACATTGTCGGGGCCGAGGGGATCGGCGCCCGCGGGCATGGTCTGCAGGAGGAGATAGGCGGCGAGCGCGCTGCCTCCCGGATATTTGCGATAGACGTCCTCGGGCAGGATCCGCGTCTCCACGGATCCGCGCGTCAGGTCGACATGGTGCACGGTGGCGGTGAGTGCCAAGGCTCGATCCTCCCTCGATGACGGCAGTGTCGAGACGCGCTGCAGTGTACAGCAAGCGGAGGGCGGGGCGGACGGCCGAATGCGCGTGGTATCCTGCCGCCGGGAGGAACGAGGCCATGCTGACCAGGGACGAGAACGAGCTTCTCACCAGGACGGGCCCCGGCACGGCGATGGGCGCCCTCCTCCGCTGCTACTGGATTCCCGTCGTGCAGTCCGGCGAGGTCGAGGCGGGCGGCCGGGTCAAGCGCGTGCGCCTGCTCGGCGAGCCGCTCATCGTCTTCCGCGGCAAGAGCGGACGCGCGGGGCTCATCGGCGAGTTCTGCCCGCATCGGGGCGCCTCGCTCTACATCGGGCGCGTGGAGGAGGCGGGCATGTCCTGCGCCTATCACGGCTGGAAGTTCGCCGACGACGGCCGCTGTCTCGCCATGCCCAACGAGCCGCCCGAGTCGAGCTTCGCCTCCAAGGTGCGCCACGTCGCCTATCCGTGCGAGGAGCGCGGCGGCGTCATCTTCACCTACATGGGGCCGGGCACGCCGCCGCCGCTCTCGCAGCTCGAGTGGACGCTCCTGCCGGAGTCGCACACCCTGATCTCCAAGCGAGTCCAGGAGTGCAACTGGTTCCAGGCGCTCGAGGGCGGCATCGACTCGAGCCACATCTCCTTCCTCCACGCTCCCCTCAGCCACGAGGACACCGAGATCGCGAAGGAGATGGACCGCGCGAGCTTCGGGGTGGGCGAGGCGGTGCAGACGGCCGACCGCGCCCCCCGCTTCGAGGTCGTCGATACAGACTACGGCACGATGATCGGGGCGCGCCGCTCGTGGACGGATGGTCAGTACTACTGGCGGATCACCCAGTTCCTCATGCCCTTCTACACCATGCCGCCCACGGACCGCGGGGAGCGCACCACGCAGTCGCACATCTGGGTGCCCATGGACGACACCAACGTGGTGAACTGGATGGTCACCTGGCACCCCGATCGGCCGCTCACCAGCGAGGAACGGGCACTGCACATCGCGGGCAAGGGGGCGCACGTCTGCGACTACGCCCCCGCGAGCTCGCAGGCCTACGGCGACGTGCGCACCGCGGCCAACCGCGACAACGACTACGGCATGGACTGGGAGCTCCATCGCACGCGCATGGTGTGCGGTATTCCCGGCTTCGGCGTGCAGGACCAGGCCGTGCAGGAGAGCCAGGGCCCGATCGTGGATCGCACCCAGGAGCGCCTGGGCTCGAGCGACACCGCGATCATCCACGTACGCCGGAAGCTCCTCAGCATGGCCAAGGCCCTGCGCGACCGCGGCAGCGTGCCGGCGGAGAACCCGGAGTCCTTCTGCGTGCGCTCCGCCTCGGTGGTGCTGCCGCCCGAGGCGAGCTGGGTCGAGGGCGCGACGGCGCGCGTGCTCGTCAAGCCCGGCGCCCACCTTACCCTGGTCTGATCGCTCGTGCCTCCGCGCATGGCCGGCCGCGCCGCCCTCGTCACGGGGGGAGGAGGCGGCATCGGCGAGGCCACGGGCCGACTCTTCGCCGAGGAGGGCGCGGCGGTGGCCCTGGTCGACACCGACCACGTCGCCGTGGAGGCCGCCGCGGCGAGCATCGCGCGCGACGTGAAAGGCGCCCGCGTGATCGCTCTCGTCGCCGACCTCACCCGCGAGGCGGAGTGCGACCGCGTGGTCGGGGAGACGCTGGCCGAGCTGCACGGACTACACACGCTCGTCAACGTGGCCGGCGTCCGCCTCTACACCGCGCTCGCCGAGGCGGATTCCAAAGGCTGGGAGTTCATCCTCGGCGTCAACGTGCTCGCCACCGCCTATAGCAGCAAGGCGGCGCTTCCCGCTCTGCGGAAGAGCGGGCGAGGCACCATCGTGAATCTCTCCTCCGTCTACGGCGTCAAGGGTCGGACGGGCATGGGCCAGTACGACACGACCAAGGCGGCGGTGCTCGGATTCACGCGTGCGCTGGCCATGGAGGAGGCCCCGCACGGGATCCGCGTCAACGCGGTCTGCCCGGGGGGCACCATCACGCCCTATCACATCAGGCGCGCGGCGGCCCAGGGCGTCTCGGAGGCCGAGATGCGGACGCAGCGCACGCACGACAATCTCCTCGGGCGCTGGGCGGAGCCGCGCGAGGTTGCCTATCCCATCCTTTTCCTGGCCAGCGACGAATCCTCCTACGTCACGGGCGCCACCCTCATGGTGGACGCCGGGAAGTCCATCATGTGAGCGCCATGGACGATCAGAAGAAGAGCTACGGCTGCTGCATCGCGGGCGGCGGGCCCGCCGGCATGATGCTAGGCCTCCTCCTCGCCCGCGCTGGCGTGGACGTGCTCGTGCTCGAGAAGCACGCGGACTTCCTGCGTGACTTCCGCGGCGATACCATCCATCCCTCGACCCTCCAGGTGATGCACGAGCTCGGGCTCATCGAGCCCTTTCTCGCCCTGCCGCATCAGGAGGTGCAGGTACTGGGGGCCCAGGTCGGGGGCGTCTTCGTCCCCATCGCCGACTTCACCCATCTGCCCACCCGCTGCAAGTTCCTTGCGCTCATGCCTCAGTGGGACTTTCTCGATTTCCTCGTGGGCCATGCCCGGCGCTACCCCTCGTTCAGCCTCTGGATGCGCGCGGAGGCCCAGGGCCTCATCGAGGAGAACGGCCGCGTGGTCGGGCTGGAGGTGATGACCCCAGAGGGCAAGCGCGACGTGCGCGCCGATCTGGTGGTGGGTGCGGATGGCCGGCATTCCCTCGTCCGTGCGCAAGCCGGCTTCCGCGTGCGCGAGCTCGGGGCGCCCATGGACGTGCTGTGGTTCCGGCTGAGCCGGCGACCCGGCGACCCGCAGAACACCATGGGCCAGTTCGATCCGGGCCGGATCTTCGTGCTGATCAACCGCGACAGCCACTGGCAGTGCGCTTTCGTGATTCCCAAGGGCGGGTTCGAGGGCATGCGCGCCGGCCCCGTCGAATCGTTCCGGGAGAGGGTTGCGACGGTGGCGCCGTGGGCGGCGGATCGGGTCGGCGAGCTCGCGAGCTGGGACGACGTCAAGCTCCTCACCGTGCGCGTGGACCGACTCGAGCGCTGGTATCGCCCGGGCCTCCTTTGCATTGGCGACGCCGCGCATGCCATGTCGCCGGTGGGCGGCGTGGGGATCAATCTCGCCTTGCAGGACGCAGTGGCCGCCGCCAACCTCCTCGCCGGTCCGCTAGCCCAGGGGCGTCTCAGCCTGAGGCATCTCACGAAGGTGCAGCGACGGCGCGAGTGGCCGACGCGCGTGACCCAGTGGCTTCAGGTGCAGGTGCAGCAGCGTATCATCGCCCCCGTGCTCGGCCGCTCGGCGTCGATTCGACCCCCGCTGTTGCTGCGGCTGCTCGACCGCTACCCGTTCCTGCGCCGCATCCCCGCCCGTCTCATCGGATTGGGCATCCGCCCGGAGCACGTGCGCTCGCCCATCGCGCCCCACCGCTGATCACGCTCGCCGTCACTGCCCGAGACACCAGCTCTCGATGGCCTTGCGCATGGCCTCCGGCTGCTCGGTGGGAATCCAGTGGTGCGCCTCGAGCCGGACGATCTGGAGACCGCGCAGCGCCTCCAGGACCCGATTGGTCACGGCGGGATCGGTGAAGCCGCCGCCTGCGGTGAGGAGCGCGAGGGCAGGCGTGCGGATCGCCCTCAAGTCCGGCATGGGCCCGGTGACCGCGATGAGCGACTGCAGGTATACCGCGGTGGCGGTGGTGCGCAGGTCGGCGAGGGGAGAGGCGTAGCTGGCGAGGGCCTCGCTCGATCCCTCTTCCGCCATGCGGACGCGCGTCTGCCGGTCGAGCGCCTCGAGATCAAGGGGCGCGAGACGGCGCCGGTGGAGGCCGAGCGCGTTGAGAGCTCGGATGACCCAGGCGACGGGAATGCACACGGGCCGGCTCTGGGCCAGTCGGCGCATGCCGCCGATGAGGGCGGGCCGGAACAGCGGCTCAATGAGGATCAGCCCCGCCGTTTCCGCCGGTCTCCGCACGGCGAACTCCGCCCCGATGTCGGCGCCGAAGCAGTGCCCGGCGACCACCGCCTGGCCATAGCCCTCGGCGCGGAGGATCGCCGCGAGATCGTCGCACCAGATACCCATGTCGAGCCGCCCGCGGTAGAGCGAGAGGCCGTGGCCGCGAAGGTCGAGACGCAGGAGATCCCACGACTCGCCGAGAGAGGTGCGGGCGACGAATTCCGACCAGCGCGTCATGTTGCTGGCCACGCCGTGGAGGAGGGCGAGGAGTCGGCGCGGGGCACCCGGCTTCCAGATCCGGTAGGCGAGGGCGGCGCCGTCGGCCATCCGCAGCCGCTTGAGCTGGTCGTGAATCGTGTCAGCGCACCGTGGACATCGCGTGCTCTCTCGGGGGCGCGCGATCGGCGCGCACGTGGGCGTGATGATAGCACCCGCCGCGTTGACAAGGCGGAGCGCCGTGTGATTTCCTCAGGCCCATCGGCAGGTGGATGGACCGCGCAGCCTACCCTCCGGCGTGAGTCCCATCCCCTGGAATTCTCTCGAGGAGGAGTCCATGACGTCCATTCGTCGTGTCGCCGCCGCGTGCCTCGCCGTGTCTTTGCTGTGGTGTCTCGCGGAGGGCGCGCCGCCCGCCCGTGCGGAGACCACGCTCAAGGTCGTCATGCACTCCGACCTCAAGATCGTGGACCCCATCTGGACCACCGCCTACATCGTGCGGAACCATGGCTACATGATCTACGACACGCTCTTCGCCACCGACGCCAAGGGCGAGATCAAGCCGCAGATGGTGGGCAAGTACGACCTGAGCGCGGACAAGCTCACCTACACGATGACCTTGCGCGACGGGCTCC